>Ga0247805_1001210_pt1 | contig 12472 bp, 14 predicted proteins | sample UWRJL044104R1_FD_180930 | JGI IMG/M metagenome (GOLD analysis project Ga0247805, IMG submission 180930) | Plant litter microbial communities from Arlington Agricultural Research Station in Wisconsin, United States - UWRJ-L044-104R-1 | ecosystem: Environmental > Terrestrial > Plant litter >...
ATCGATTTGACGGAAGACGGACTCGATCGTAAAATCGTGCTGAGGTCAGACGGAACAGCAGTTTACATGACCCAGGACATCGGTACGGCAATTCAAAGAGTGAAAGATTTTCCGGATGTGGGCGGAATGGTATACACCGTTGGAAACGAGCAGGATTACCATTTTAAAGTATTGTTTCTCATCTTGAAAAAACTTGGTTTTGAATGGTCAGACAACTTGTTTCATTTGTCTTACGGAATGGTTGATCTGCCTTCCGGAAAAATGAAAAGCCGCGAAGGGACCGTTGTCGATGCCGATGACCTGATGAACGAAATGACAGAAACGGCACAAAAAATATCCGAAGAACTCGGCAAGCTCGACGGTTACTCCGACGAAGAAAAAACAAAATTGTACAATACAATTGGGCTTGGAGCGCTAAAATATTACATTTTAAAGGTTGATCCGAAGAAAAGAATTCTTTTCAATCCTGAAGAATCGGTAGATTTCGCAGGAAATACGGGGCCATTTATCCAGTATACTTACGCCAGGATCCAGTCAATCCTGCGCAAAGCCGATTTTGACCTGTCTGCAACTTTTGATGACATCCATCTTCACGAAAAAGAAAGAGAATTGCTCAAACAACTCGAGCTTTTTCCGGAAGTAATTCAAAATGCAGCCGAAAACCACAGTCCGGCGTTGCTCGCAAATTATACTTACGAACTCGTGAAAGAATACAATTCGTTCTACCAGACTGTTTCAATTTTAGGCGAGGAAAATCTGACGAAAAAAACGTTCCGCGTACAGCTTTCACAAAAAGTAGCCGATACGATTAAATTGTCGTTCAACCTGCTTGGAATATCAGTTCCTGAAAGAATGTAACTCCATTTTAGCCAATCGTTCAAAATAAAAAAAACTGGTCGGAAACGGCTGGTTTTTTTTAATTGTTGTTGAAATTATGTACGGCGTTCGATTTTGGCACTTTTCCATTGCCGTTCGTATTTCCGTTTGAAGTTCGGTCTGATGCCGTTCCTTTATTTGTTCCGGCACAGGAAATCATGAAAATTAATGCAAGCAGCATAGCCAGAAATCGAAGGTTTTGAATTGTTTTCATAATCCTGGAATTTAGAATTTGAATAAATTTACAACTGTTTTCCAAATCAAAGCCTATAAGCATATTTGCTTTTTTTGCACGATTCCAATGCTTTCCTGAAAAGAGCCTCAATTTTACCAACAGCTTAAACTTTGCCACTTTACGACTTTGAAGCTTTGCACTTTTCCCTTATATTTGCAGCTTCAAAAAACAAGACATTATGTTTGATAATTTAAGCGATAAGCTCGACAAAGCATTCCACATATTAAAAGGACACGGAAAAATTACTGAAGTCAACGTTGCCGAAACTTTAAAAGAAGTCCGCCGCGCCTTGCTTGACGCCGATGTCAACTTTAAAATTGCAAAGGATTTTACGACCAAAGTCAAAGAAAAAGCAATCGGGCAAGATGTTTTGACGACGCTGCAACCGGGGCAATTGCTGGTAAAACTCGTTAAAGACGAATTGACCGAACTCATGGGTGGCGACGTTGCCGGAATCAATCTTTCAGGAAACCCGACTGTGATTTTGATGTCAGGTTTGCAAGGTTCTGGTAAAACAACTTTCTCTGGAAAATTGGCAAACTACCTTAAAACAAAGAAAAATAAAAAACCTTTATTGGTGGCCTGCGACATATACCGTCCGGCGGCAATCAACCAGCTACACGTTGTTGGAGATCAGATTGGTGTTGAGGTCTATTCTGAACCAGACAATAAAAACGCGGTTGATATTGCGCAAAACGCGATCAAACACGCCAAAGCAAATGGTTTCAACGTCGTTATTGTCGATACGGCCGGCCGTTTGGCTGTCGATGAGGAAATGATGAATGAAATTGCAAACGTGCACCAGGCGATCCAACCGCAGGAAACCTTATTTGTTGTCGATGCAATGACCGGACAGGATGCTGTTAACACAGCAAAAGCGTTCAACGACCGCCTGAATTTCGACGGTGTGATCTTAACGAAATTGGACGGAGATACGCGTGGTGGAGCGGCTATTTCCATTAAATCGGTGGTCAACAAGCCAATCAAATTTGTAGGAACAGGTGAAAAAATGGACGCGATCGATGTGTTCTATCCGGTTCGTATGGCCGAAAGAATTCTCGGAATGGGTGACGTGGTATCGTTGGTAGAGCGTGCACAAGAACAGTTCGACGAAGAAGAAGCAAGAAAATTACAAAAGAAAATTGCGAAGAACGAATTTGGTTTCGACGACTTTCTGACCCAAATCCAACAGGTGAAAAAAATGGGGAATATGAAGGATTTGGTCGGAATGATTCCGGGCGCATCCAAAGCGATGAAAGATGTCGAGATCGAAGACGACGCGTTCAAGCATATCGAAGCCATCATTCATTCGATGACGCCAATCGAAAGAAGCAAGCCTGCAATCATCGATGTGAAAAGAAAAAACCGCATCGCAAAAGGATCGGGAACCAAAATAGAGCAGGTCAACCAACTCATGAAACAGTTTGACCAAATGAGCAAAATGATGAAAATGATGCAAGGCCCGGGCGGAAAAAACCTGATGAAAATGATGGGCGGCATGAAAGGAATGCGATAAGACTTAAAGACGTGTGCAAACGCGTCTTTTTTATTTGATAGAATTTGGCAACTACCTAACTACACATAACTATGCAAATACTCGACGGAAAAAAAGTATCTGAAGACATCAAGCTAGAAATCACAGCCGAAGTCGACCTGATGAAAAAAAATAATGAAAAAGTGCCGCATTTGGCAGCGATCATTGTCGGAAATGACGGTGCCAGTTTGACTTATGTTGGAAGTAAAGTCAAAGCTTGCGAGCGTGTCGGTTTTGAATCGACTTTGGTTAAAATGCCAAGCACGACTTCTGAAACCGAACTGCTGAAAAAAATCAAGCAACTCAACGAAGACGACAACATTGACGGATTTATCGTGCAGCTGCCACTTCCAAAACAAATTGACACGCAAAAAGTTTTGATGGCCATCGATCCGAGTAAAGATGTGGATGGTTTCCATCCGGAGAATTTCGGGAAAATGGCTTTGGATATGACAACGTTTATTCCGGCGACGCCATTCGGGATTTTAGAATTATTGGAAAGATACAATGTCGAAACCAAGGGAAAACACACGGTTGTCATTGGCCGAAGCCATATTGTTGGCCGTCCGATGAGTATTTTGATGGGAAGAAAAGGCTTTCCCGGAAATTCAACAGTGACCTTAACGCACAGTTACACCAAAAACATCGCACAAATTACAACCCAAGCCGACATTATTATCACAGCGCTTGGTGTTCCAAATTACCTTAAAGCCGAAATGGTTAAAGACGGTGCGGTGGTCATCGACGTTGGGATCACTCGCGTTGCAGACGATTCTGAAAAAGGCTACCACATTACCGGTGATGTTGATTTTGAAAATGTCAGTAAAAAAGTATCGCACATCACGCCGGTTCCAGGAGGTGTTGGACCAATGACCATTGCGATGCTGTTGAAAAATACTTTGCTGGCACGCGAACAACGGAAGGAAAAGTAGTCAAAAGCCAAAAGCCTGAAAGTCAAAAGACGACAATAGTATAGATAAAATAAAAAAGCCTTCAGAGAGTGAAGGCTTTTTTTATGCATAAGTAATTTCTTTCAGACTTTTGACTTCCAACTTGCGACCGACTAATAATCGCCCTTTTTCTTATAATTAGGATCGTCTTTTTTAATCACTTCGACTTTCCATCTTGACGTTGGTTTCGGATTTTCTTCTGGTTTTTGACCTGCAGTTTTGTCTTTATTAGGAACTATTTTCCTGCTTTCATTCTCGCGGCTTCCAGAAGGTTCGTGGCTTTTTCTCGCCGGAAAAGCGCTGCGTTCTCTTGGTTCTTTCCTTTTCGCCCTATCTTCTAAAAAGCTCGCTTCTTCGGTTTTGCTGGAAGGTTCGATGAGTTGGTTCAGTTCCAAAATTTCGGCATCGGTTAAATCGCGGTAACGGCCCACAGGAATATCGAGTGAAATATTAATGATCCGGATTCTTTTCAAAGCAGTTACTTCATAACCCAAATATTCACACATGCGGCGAATTTGTCGGTTTAAACCCTGTGTCAGAATGATTTTGAAAATGTATTTGCTGATCTGTTCCACTTTGCATTTTCTGGTTACGGTATCCAAAATCGGAACGCCGTTGCCCATTTTTTCTATGAACCGATCGGTGATCGGTTTGTTTACTGTAACGGTATATTCTTTCTCGTGGTTGTTTCTGGCGCGTAGAATTTTATTGACAATATCGCCGTCATTGGTCATAAAAATTAAACCTTCACTGGCTTTATCCAATCTTCCGATCGGAAAAATCCGTTTTGGATAATTGATAAAATCGACAATATTTTCCCGTACTTCCAGGTTTGTAGTGCATTCGATCCCGACCGGTTTGTTGAAAGCCAGATAGACTGGTTTTTCATTTTTCTCACGGATGAGTTTGCCGTCAATGCGGACTTCATCATCATTGCTGACTTTCATTCCCATTTCGGCGGCATTCCCGTTTACGGTCACGCGACCCTGTTCAATAAAAGTATCGGCTTCACGGCGCGAACAAAATCCGGTTTCGCCTATGAATTTATTGAGTCTTTTTAAATTCACTTCCATCTGGCAAAGATAGCGAAAATCAATGTTTGACGAAACACAGATTTTTTTGTTTTTAGCCGTTATTTTCCCGGCCGTTGTTTCATCAGCAAATCTAAATTTCGTTGGTAAAAACGTTTCGCCATTTCGTCGTCGCTGGTTTTCATTATTTTCGTCAATGCAGAATGTGCGCTTCGTTAAGCGAATTTTTGGGATTGGTTTTGACATCTGGAGCCACACCAAATTCTTCCCAATTCGTTTCCGAGATCGGATTGATCGCGCGGCCGTTCAGAATGGATGCTGAAAATCGTAGGCTACCGCGACTTCAGGAAAAATGTAAATTTCTCCCAGTTTTTTAAGATAAGATTCTACGACGCTATTTTTGGTCTCCGCGGTAATTGAAATTTTAGGTTTGCCTTTGTTTTCCTGCGCTTTTGCAGATTGAACGAAGATGGCAAGAACCAGGATCAAAACAAGTTTGTAACAGATTGATTTTTTCATTTTTGATTGCTTTTTGATTGATTTGAATAGATAATTATTGAACGGTTAATGTTATTTTTGACAAGGCAGCTTGCAGAATTTGAAGCTCATTTTCTGGAATTTCGTTCAAGGCCATGTTGCGGTGTTCGTTAATTAACGGCTGGATTTTTTGAAGCAGATCATTTCCGTTTGTTGTGAGTTCTAGATTAAAACGGCGGCGGTCCGTGGAATTAACTCTCTTCAGATAATTTTTGCCAACAAGCATTTCGATGATTCTTGTTGTTGATGCGACATCTTTGAAGGTTTTGGCCGCCATTTGCTGTTGCCTCGCAGTTGGATCTTCTTCGATAGTGTTAAGTAAAAGCCACTGGTTGATCGTGCCGGCAGCAGGGATTTGGCGCTGCGCAAGTTGGCGATAAGTCTTTATCGATTTTTCAATCGCAAAGCGTTCTGTTTATTTTGAAAATCCTTGCTTTTTAGCCCTGATGGGAGCGGCATCCTTTTTATGGCGCAGCGCAGCGGAGCGATAAAAAGATACAGCAGACAGCAGGAATCGGCTCCTAATTTTCAAATAAAAACTGCATCACCTGACTATACAAAACATCATCATGCATGCTGTGGCCAAGTCCTTTGGTTTCGATGAAAGTGGCATTTTTCCAAGTCGAAGCGATTTTTTTACCTTCGCCAAATGCAACAACGGTGTCATCAAGATCATGTGCAATAATTCCTTTCAGATTTAATTTTTCGCCGAAAAGTTGCCCGGAAAATTTATCTAAACGAAATTGAAATTTTTCAAGAAAATGGTCGTCCAATAAGGTTTCCATTTTTGAGTTCAGGCTTAAAAGAGCCACATAATTGGTGATTAAAACCCGCAAATCAGAAGGCGCACCAAGCAAAATCATTTTTTTAAGTTTCGAATTCTGATACTTATACTGATAATATACCGAAGCCGCGCCGCCAAGTGAATGCCCGATAATTGCATGTGGCTGGAATTTTGCGACGGCAACATCGATAAACGCGGCATATGTTGGCACGTCGAATTCCAATCCCGATGACAAACCGTGCGCAGGCGCATCAATGGCTACAATTGTGCTTCCAGATTTTTGTAAATAGGGCAGCATTTTCTCCCAGCGCGAGGCGTTGCTTTCCCAGCCATGAATCAGTAAAATAACGTGGTTGTTTCCGTTCCAGATATACGTTTGGAATTCCTGTCCTTCGAATTGCAACGTTTGATGTTGCGTATCTTTGAGGATTTCTGGTAAATTTTCCTTGGACAATCTTCCGTCGCGCGGATTGCTGAAAAGTTTGTATGCCAGCAACGTTGCTTTTTTCGGATTTACATAACTCAGAAGGTTGATGTACAATCCGATCGATTTGGTCAACAGGAAATATTTCAATTTTTGCATAAAAAAAGCCCCGTTAAACGAGGCTGATATTTTTAGATTTGTGCAAACAACTGTTGCATTTTTTCTCTTTCTTCTTCGGCTAAAGAACTGTCTACCAAAATTCTTCCGGAGTGTTCGTCAGTGATGATTTTTTTTCTACCTGCAATTTCTACCTGCGTCTGTGGTGGAATCGTGAAAAAGGATCCTGCTGATGCGCCTCTTTCGATAGACACGACTGCCAATCCGTTTCTAACGCTGCTGCGGATTCTTTTGTAAGCCGCCAATAATCTTTCTTCGATTAAGTCTTCGAATTCTGCAGATTTTTGTGCCAGGAATGTTTCTTCTTTCTCAGTCTCAGACATGATGTCGCTGAGTTCTGATTTTTTATGTTTCAGGTGGCTTGATTTGGCCTCTAATTTTTCTTTGGAATTCGAGATCACTTCTTTTTTGTGCTCCATAGAAGCTTTCAATTCTTTGATCTGTTTTTCAGCCAACTGGATTTCAAGCTCCTGAAATTCCACCTCTTTAGTTAGAGAGTTGAATTCACGGTTGTTGCGAACGCTGTCCTGTTGTTTGGTATATTTTTTTATCGCAGCCTGGTGCTCTTCAATAGCCGCTTTTTTGGATTTGATTTGTTCGTCAATGCTATCTAAATCTTGTTTCAGTTTTTCAGAACGAGTGGTCAAACCAGCAACTTCATCTTCAAGATCTTCAACCTCTAAAGGAAGTTCACCTCTTACATTTCTGATTTCATCAATTCTTGTGTCAATTAATTGCAGGTCGTATAACGCTCTTAATTTTTCTTCAACACTTAATTCTTTCGTATTCGCCATAACTTTTATAAGTACTTAACAGGATTTGTATTTTCTTCTGATAAAATGATGGCAAAATTAAGGATTTTTTTCTTAAGAAAATCAACAATATAATTTTTTGTATAACGTTCGCTTTCAAAATGCCCAATGTCGGCTAAAAGCAACTGATTTTCAGCTTCGTAGAAGTTATGATACTTTAAATCTGCGGTTAGAAAAGCATCCGCTCCGGCCTGGATCGCGTTTTTGATTGCGAAGCTTCCCGAACCGCCAAGCACAGCAACTTTTTTAATGTTTTTATCCAGAAATGCGCTGTGGCGAATGCCGTCCGACTGCATGTTGTCTTTAACCATCTGAAGAAAATCACGCTCTGATAAAGCCGTTGGCAATTCGCCGATCATACCTAGTCCGATATTCTGGTGGGTATTTTCGAGGGAATAAATCTCATAAGCGACTTCTTCATAGACATGATTTGAAAAAAGCGCTTTCAATATTTTGGATTGCAAATGTTTTTCGAATGTGACTTCGATCTTGATTTCTTTCGATTCAACAAATTCAAAACGTTGTCCAATTTCAGGATTGCTATTTTCATTGCCCATATAAGTCCCGGTTCCGGCCGAATTGAAACTGCAGTTTTCGTAATTTCCAATTTTTCCCGCGCCGGCTTCAAACAGCGAATTGCGAAGTTTTTCAGCGTTTTCCGGAATCGTGTACGTGGTTAATTTCTGGATGAAATTTTGTTTTGGAACCAGAATTTTGGTATTGATTAAACCCAAAGCATCGCAGAAAATTTTATTCACGCCATTTTGATGGTTGTCCAATGCGGTGTGAACGGCATAAATTGCAATGTCATTTTTTATCGCTTTCAACACCACGCGCTCGACATAATTTTTGCCTGTAATCTTTTTCAATCCGGTGAAAATAATTGGGTGGAAACATACGATGAGATTGCAGTTTTTCGCAATCGCTTCTTCAACGACATTTTCTAAAGCATCGTGGCAAACGAGAATTCCGGTTGCGGTATCATTGGCATTGCCTAATAAAAGTCCAACATTGTCAAAATCTTCGGCATATGCCAACGGCGCCATTTGGTCAAGGACTGCAATAATTTCTTTAATTTTCATCTTTGGATTTTAAGTTGCCCACGGACTCAAATATTCTTTGATTTCCCAGCCGGCTGCGGTTTTTTCGAGCAATAAAATCGATCCGCTATTGTGTTCGATATTTCTGTAAAACACGACTTTAACGAGCGCAATATTGTCTTTTTGATAATACAGCGGCTTGCTGATGATCATGAAACGCTGGTTATTCAAATGCAGCCGCTTTGAAACTTCCTGGTACTTTTCGAGCGAAAGGCATTCTACGATTTTTTGCCTGAGCCTGAATTTGTCGTTTTCATAGATCGAATTCAGTTCTGCCGACCAGTCCTTGTCGGCTTGGTCATTCGCTACCTGAACGCGCATTTGCTGTAAAAATTCGTTCGGAAGTTTGCGGTTTTTGATCGCTTCAAAAATCTCCTCATTGTTATTGGCGCGGTTGCAATATAAATATAATAATTGGCTGCGGCCTTTGTAAACCGGCTTTTCGGTTTTGTAATAACGTTGTAAAATAGTTTCGAGAACTTGTTTGTCATCTGTTTGCGCCGCTAAAAACTGCCGCGAAAACAGCACAAAAAACAGAAAAATTCGGGTCAAATATTTCATTTTCATATTTGGGATTCAGATGGGATTTCCAAATTAATTTTCCTTTCAAAGATAAAATATTCTACTTTCGTAAAATGAATTTCCTCAGAAAAATACTGTTTCCGTTTGCTGTTTTATATGGCTTTGTCACGCAAGTGCGGAATTTTCTGTTTGACATCGGAATTTTGAAATCGCATGCATTCAAAATTCCCGTAATCGCTGTAGGAAACCTAAGTGTTGGAGGAACCGGAAAGACACCGCAAATCGAATATCTCATCCGTTTGCTTGCCCGAAATCATAAACTTGCTACGTTAAGTCGCGGATATAAAAGAAAATCATACGGATTTATTATAGCCGATGAAAATGCTTCGGCAGAAATTTTAGGAGACGAGCCGTTTCAGTTTTACCAGAAATTTCCGCAAATCAATGTCGCAGTCGATGCAAATCGAAAAAATGGCATCGAACAATTGCTGAAGCAGGCAAAACCGGACATTGTCTTGCTCGACGACGCGTTTCAACACCGAAAAGTAAACGCCGGATTTTACATTTTGCTTACCGCATACGGCGATCTATATGCAGATGATTTCATGCTGCCTACGGGAAATTTACGAGAAAGCAGAACCGGAGCGATACGAGCAAATGTTATCATTGTGACGAAATGTCCGCCAAATTTATCAGAAGCTGAACAGGACTATATCTGGAAGAAAATTGATCCTGGCTTCAACCAGCAGTTGTTTTTTACTTATGTTGATTATGACCATCAGGTTTTTTCCAAAGATTTGGTTTTGGATGTTGTACAGATAAAAAACACTAAAAAAATGTTGTTAGCTGGAATTGCAAAACCGCAGCCATTTTTTGACTATCTGAAAAACGAAAATGACGTTATTTTGGAATTTCAAGACCACCACGACTTTTCGGACGCTGACGTGGCATCGATCCGAAATAAGGCCAACGGAAAAATAATTGTGACTACCGAAAAGGATTACGTCCGGCTGAGGGGAAAGATCGACGACGAACAACTTTTTTATCTTCCGATACAAAGCAAATTTATCAGTGAAAGCCAAAGTTTTGACAAGACTATATTGCAATACATCGAAAAAGCAAAGGCTGAAGCAAGGTTTGCGAACTTATAAATCTCTCAACGACCCAAAATTAAATTCAAAACCTGCCAGGAATTTTTTAAGCCGTTTTCCAGTAAAATCAGGCATGAATATCCGGTTCATTTTACCTGAAAGCTTATTCACATTATTAGAATAGCCATTGTTCGCAAGCAAAATGCCTTTCAGTCCGATTTCTTTTGCGAGTTTTTCTGTGACTCCATTGTAGGAACCGTGAGGCAAAGCAAGATAATCTGCAGGTTTTCCGGTTAATTCCTGTAATTTCTGGATTGACATTAAAAGCTCATTCCTTTGATTTTCTTCGGATAAAGTTCCCAAAGGATAATGGTGGTGCGTGTGCAGCCCGATACTTGCCAGCGGATGGCGTGCAAGTGTTTTCAGTTCGCCATGCGACATCGACCTGTAACTTTTTCGCGCTTTATAAATAATCTGATTCAGATTTTCAAATGATTGAAGCCACTTTTCTTTTTCGGGATTTTTAAGGCCCAAAATCAAATCTGCCAAATCTTTGTATGAATAATCAGCCTTCGAAACCTGTTCCTCCATTCCTGGAAGGTAAAAATTTGCACCGCAATTTGAATAATCTGATTCGAGATGATCCCACCAGAATTCTTCAAAAGTCCCAATGTTTGCTGTGGTGATAAAAAATGCAGCAGGAATGTTATATTTTTCAAGAAGGGGCAAAGCATGAAGAAAGTTGTCGGCATAACCATCATCAAATGTCAAGACCGCGCCCGCTTTTTTACCAACAGTCCATTTATCGTCGAGTCGCAAAACTGTATAGTTTTTTTTGATGTAAATGAGTTGCTGTTCGAAATTTTCAAGCGTAACCTGCAATGCCAAGTCTTGATTGACGTCGTTGTCAATTCGGTGGTACATGAAAATGAGTACGGGTTTCCCTTGCAGCAGCCTGTTTTTTAGCTTTAGTGCTTTATAGTATAGCCGCTTTGTCATAATGATTTGCAGTTACACTTGTTTCTTTTTCATTTTCGGGTTTCCAGTATAATTTGGCGCTTTCCAGCTGTTTGTATGACGCATATTGTTGTTGGCTCAGCCTGTTTTTATATTTAATGATTTTAGGTATCGCAGCTACAAGGTCAAAAAGAGCCATTGCAATCGGTTTGATCGCATTCGGGTTGCGCTTGTGAACGACTCGTTTGGTGAATTGTGTCCAAATTGAATAAATCATTTTTTTAGGAATGTATTTTAGAGGGACAAATAAGAAATAAAGATACCAGTCAGACCGTAGGGCACGGCGTTGCCTAACGTAGTAGTCATTGTTATTTTTGCGCCCTTTTAAATCCACCCGATGGTGTGTGAGCACTTGCGGCAAATAATGAATTTCCATATTTCTACGCAGCATTTGATACGAAATAAAATCTTCTTCACCATAAAACACGAACCAAACCGGATAATCTGGGATTTTGCGCCAGGAAGAAATTCGCATGACGTGTGCGCCACCGGCAAAACTCCTGACCCTTTGAGGTACTTCGTCTGTATGCGTAGAGGCAGGCACTGAAAGGCCCCAAAAAATCCGAAAAGACAATAAATCTGTTTCCGGATGTGCTTTAAAATAATTTTCGATAATTTCAAGTGGCTGCTCTGTGATAAAATGCAGGTCGTCATCGATTGAAATTGCATATTCGCCCGATGCTTTTTGCAGGAGCTCATTTCGGCTAGACATCAATCCTATAGATGTTTGATGTTTAATTAACAGAATTCCGGGATGATTTTCAGAAACATAGTCGAAAGTCCCATCATTTGAGCCGTCATCGCAAATGATACATTCCACATCGCTTCTTTGCAACAGGCTGCCAATCTTATGAAGTGTAAAGGCAAGATCAGCACGACGATTTTTCGTGGTAATGAGAATTGAGAATTTTTTTTCAGGCTGAATCATGAAAAACTAAGTTCTGAATTCGGATTAAACTGCTTCGAATCCAAGAAAATGAAAGAGTATGTGTATATCGGACTTCGGAAAAAATGAGTTTCTGCGCTTGTAAAAACTCTAATTTCGGCTACGAATGTACAATATTTTACAATTCAATTGGATATATGATATTTTTTAAGCCTAAAATAAGAATATGAAAATTATTGCAGTTGGCTCACTGATTCGCCTTAAGTTTTACATCAAAAGTAAACAGTCTGAAAATTGCATATTTGTTTCGGCTAAATCTGATTAAAATATTTACTTTTGGCGAACGCTTATTATCGTCTTATGATAAGATATTTAAGCGTATTTATATAAAGATAAAGCGTTTAATTAATAGAGAGCATTTAAAATGTGGGAAAAAGTTCAGCAAACTGTAGCATATATTAAACAACAAACCGATTTCAGCCCTGAATACGGTGTC
>Ga0247805_1001211_pt1 | contig 12467 bp, 15 predicted proteins | sample UWRJL044104R1_FD_180930 | JGI IMG/M metagenome (GOLD analysis project Ga0247805, IMG submission 180930) | Plant litter microbial communities from Arlington Agricultural Research Station in Wisconsin, United States - UWRJ-L044-104R-1 | ecosystem: Environmental > Terrestrial > Plant litter >...
GTAACTTTTGGGTAATTTCTAAAGCAGTCCGTTTATTCATAAATATATCCATTAATTTTATTAGATTTTTTGAACATTTTAATTCTTATAAACCCAATCTTAGCAGAACCAGTATCGATGAGTAAATGCCTAAAATTTGTGCATTATTGCACTTAAAAAACTGCTTATTGCTTATATATGGAAAGGCTTTCAGCTATTTAAAAGGGTAAAATCAATAAACTTAGAGATATCAAAGAAATATTGAAGTTCTATTCTGTTTACTTCACAAAATGAGTGTTAAAGCATATGAAAAGAGATGAGTTTTTAGGGCAAGATCCTGACCGGAAGATTGTTTTTGCTTTTCTTTTTAGTAGAAACCAAAAAGCAATCTCCCTTTTTATAAAATACTCTGATGAAAAAACCCTGCAAATTGCAAAGCAGGCAATCTCTTTACACATCATATTTTGGCATTCTGGGGTAAAGGTTACTGATTTAAAAGAAGCCTTTGAAAGTGACCCTCGCTTAGTCAATTCAGGCGTGGAATTTTGGGCAGAGATTGTTAAGTAAACCGTGTAAAAAATAAATTATTTTTCAAAATTCCACGCTTGGCTTTTATAAATTACTGATGCTTCTCTGAACCAAGTAAAGCTAAATTAAATAATAAGCGATCTCTATCCTCCGTTAAATATTTGTCCATCTGAGTAATCAATTTAGCCCTGGCCTGTTCATCTTCTTCAGTGATTTTTAGCATACAAGATCCAATTAAAATCTTACGTCTCGTATCATCCTTACGCGCCTGTTCTTTCTCTTTGGCTTTTTCTCTTGCGAGTGCTGCTTGTCTTTGAGCCTTTAACTGTTTCAGCTTTTCTTCCTGGGCCTTAATCTTACTGTCTAAATTTTCAGTAACGCTCATTAATCCAATACCATCATCCTGGGAAATCATCCCTAACATAAGCGCACTTGAATCTGCATTCAAGGTACTATATGTGTAGTAATGGTTTCCTCGAAGAGCGCACTTATGCAAACTTTGTTTGCAAGTACGATTGGGGTTCCCCCAATACCCCAACAACCGTTCCACGGTTGTAATTCCACTTCGTGAAATTTAAAAAGCAAAAGGCAGTCATGGCGATATATCACTTTTCAGTCAAAACCGTAGCACGATCAGCAGGGCGTTCCGCCACTGCTTCGATTGCCTATCGGGCAGGCGAAAAGATCTATTGCGAACGTGAAGGAAAAGAACATGACTACAGCCGAAAAACCGGTGTGGAATACAAAGAAATTTATTTACCCGAAGGCGCCCCAAAGCATTTAAAAAACCGGGAAAGACTCTGGAACGAAGTTGAACAAAGAGAAACCCGAAAAAATTCAACCGTAGCCCGGGAATTTGAAATTGCTTTTCCAAGTGAATTGAACCAGGAACAACGCCTGGCCATGCTTGAAGAGCTATGTTGTAACATCGTGGACAGACACCAGGTCGCAGTCGATGCCTGTATCCATGCACCGCATACCGAATCTGGCAGTGATGGACGCAACTATCACGCGCATATCCTGATGAGCACACGCAAACTGACCCCGGAAGGTTTTACCGACAAAACCCGGGAACTCGATCAAAGACACAGTGGAGAAGTTGAGCACTGGCGCGAACACTTTGCCGATATCTGCAATATGCACCTGGATCTGGCCGGATCTACTGCCCGAGTCGATCACCGCAGTTACAAGGATCAGGAAATCGGACTGGAAGCGACTTTGCATGAGGGACCGAAAGTTACAGAGCTGCGCCGAAAAGGGATTGAAACCGAAATCAGCCGAACTAACGATGAAATCAAACAGAGAAATCAGGCTCAGCTGCAATACGGCAAAAATATGGACGTTCTGATTGCAGAAAATGAGATCAAACTCAGCAAACTGAAAACAGAACAGCAGATTCAAATCAAAAATAGCGCTAAAACGCCACCAATTGACGAAAAATCCCTGTTCGAAGAAAAACAGAGGGAAACCCTTGCCCAAGTACTAAAAGGCCAAACCAGCGCAAAAGACGCGAATCTAGACCTGGATTTCATGCAGCGTAATCTTGAGCAAGCCGAAAAAACCCTGATCAAGCAGCAAAAACATCAAAACGAGTTCAATCAGCAGCTCGCCCAGGAGATCGTGAAAAGTGGACTCAAGCAAAGTCATGACAAATTACAAAGCCTGGTCGATCAACATAACGAATTAGGTCAGAACAAACCCTTACTGTTTGGAAAAAAAGCCTGGGAAGCCCAACGTGACGCGCTTTACCAGGAACACAAAAAGCTGAAAGGCCAACATGAACATCAGAAAGAACATGGTGTGAAAACGTTATTGGAAAATGACAAATTCAAAGCACATGCCTGGAAGCAGTACCAACAACAACATCCGGCCAAAGCCGAGCAATACCAGACTCTATACCGATCCTACCGAGTCATTAAAAAATGTGTGGATGAGATCAAAGCAGAACAACAGATGAAACTCCGACAAGAAAAACAGCTCAAAGCACAGCAACATGCGCCTAAAATGAAATCTCGTGGCATGAGTCGCTAAACAGAGCGAGTGTCTACGAGCGAACTGAGAAAATTTGCCCATCCCATTCCCTGATTACAAGCTCCCTATCCATCCATCACCTGCATTACAGAGCATCCCGTATGGGTGCGAACTTTCCAATCTTGATTCTAGATCGAGCGTAGCGAGTAAAAAAATCTGATGAGCGAAGCGAATTCCGAGTTGCTTTTGATCTTGCTTTTGCTTTTTCTCAAAGTCACGAAAATATGAAGCAAAAATTGCCCCGACGAATCGAGCGAAAGCGAGATTCAATAGAGTTTGAGCGAAGCGAAAACCAAGGGCAATTTTTCTTTGCTTGGGCTTTTAATTGTTTTTAAAGTTTTTAAATGTTTTTAGATAGGCTGAAACCCTTTATTAATAAGGGTTTCAGCTTGTATATGACTACGTTTACCTACCAATATGACTACGTTTACCTACCAATATGACTACGTTTACCTACCAATATGACTACGTTTACCTACCATAAATCTACATAAAATTTTATGTAGATTTAACTACGTTTACCTTGCATTAATCTACAAAATTATTAATATAGATTTATATTCAAAAATATAAATGTAGATAAATAATATGCGGGATTTAGTAGTCAAGGATAATGCTTTAATCAATGCAAGCTATAACTTAGATTTAGTTGAACAACGCCTAATTTTATTAGCGATTGTCGAAGCTAGAGAGAGTGGGAAAGGCATCAATGCTAATGATCCATTAGAAGTTCATGCAGAAAGCTATACAAGGCAGTTTAATGTTGCGAGACAAACAGCCTATCAAGCATTAAAAGATGCGTGCAAAGACTTATTTGCTCGACAATTTAGTTATCAAGAGATAAATAAAAGAGGGAATGTTGAAAATGTTTTGAGTCGTTGGGTTAGTGAAATTAGATATATTGATGCAGAAGCAACAGTAAAATTAATTTTTGCTCCTGCTATCGTACCTTTAATTACACGGTTAGAAGAGCAATTCACAAAGTACGAATTACAACAAATTAGTAATCTCAGTAGTGCTTACGCTGTACGCCTGTACGAATTATTAATTGCTTGGCGTAGTACAGGCCAAACTCCTTTTATTGAATTAACAGAATTCAGAAAAAAAATTGGCGTGCTAGATGATGAATATACACGAATGGGGAATTTTAAAGATCGTGTATTAAACCTCTCTATTGTTCAGATTAATGAACATACGGACATTAAAGTTAAGTGCGAACAACATAAGAAAGGACGTAACATTTCTGGATTCTCATTCACTTTCAAACAAAAGAAAGCGCCAAATGAAGCCTTAAATAATCAAAATGATTTAGATCTTTTTTCCAAAATTTCGGATGCTCAACGCCATCTTTTTGCAAGTAAACTTTCAAAACTTCCTGAAATGAATAAGTACTCTCAAGGTACTGAAAGCTATGAACAGTTCGCTATACGAATTGCTGAAATGCTTCAAGATAAGACAATGTTTGGTAAATTATTGCCTTATCTTCAAAAGGTAGGATTCAAAGCGAAATAAGTTCTATGTTCATGTAGGATGTTCACATGAACATCCTTGTACACGCACTGAGGGATTACATTGAACACAACAAAATTTAGCGTAATGGACGCTAGTAAAACATTCAAAAAATCACGAACAACAATATATGAAGCATTAAAAAATGGAGAATTATCAAGGGATCATGATGGTTTAATCGACTTATCAGAACTTCTAAGAGTATATGGGAATCCTATGGGTGTTCAGTCCAGTACACGTACTGAACAAGTTCAGAAGGATGTACATGTACACGTTCAATCTGAGGTTGAAACTGTACTAAAAGACCAAATTTCTCTTCTTAAAAACCAGTTAGATTTAGCTAATCAAAGAGAAAAGTCTTTGATGCAACATATAGAAGATCTTACACATAGAATTGAGTTTAAAGGCACCCTAGAACAGTCGAAAAAAGAAGATATTGAGAAAATAAATCAATCTATTGATTCAAATATAGCAACAGATCCTCGGTCGGAAACAGCTGCACGTTCATTAACTTCACCAAGTGCTCCTGAGGTTGTCGAGAATAAGCGTATTCCAGTACCAGAACATGTAGAATCGGAGCCGCCTAAAAGGGGCTTTCTAAGTCGATTTTTTCTACCTAATGGATAAGGGCATTGCGCAAGTAGACTTATCATTAAAGCTTCAAATTGCAGAGAAAATAATCATATTGGATGAATGATCCATTAAAAAGCCCAGTTTTTACAAACTGGGCTTTTTAATGGATCGCAATATCTTGTTATTACAGAAGTTATGCGGTGAATTTCGTATAAGGTGTTTTATGTTAATTGTAGAAATTATTAAAAATAATATTTAATAGTTATATCTGTAATTAGGCATTTATCTTTAGAGAAGACCTTGATTTAGAAAGTATTGTATCCAATGCATTGATTTCTCTATTTTCTTCAGTTATATATATATTTGGCATTATTCGTGGCCAGCAAATGCAGTTACGGATTCACTTACTCACTTAATTTAAATCAGTGAGAAGCGGATCTGTGCTTGCTCAAATCTGCTTCTCACTCTGTTAGAGGCAGCATCCATGTCAAATATCATTCCTTCAGCTACTCATCTTCGTAAATTAAAAGGTCAAATACTGTCACGTTTTGATCAAGAACAAAAAATGTTAAATTCTGGACCTTTAGGCTCCGATCGGTTAATCATAAATATCGCTCTTGATTTTATGGAAAAATATCCAAATATGTCTTGGTCTCAAGCTATTTTTGCAGCTCAAGCATATTGTGATCGTACGCATAACTAAAAAGGGAGAAAAAATATGACACAAGTAACTACTATTTCTCATAACAACAAATCGTACGATCTTAATATCGGACTTCCTTTTAAACATCTTGATAGCGATCCGTTGAAAGCATTACAGGAAATATTTATTGATGACATTTTGCTTCCGAATGGAAAAAAGGCTGGTGAATATAAGTTAGAGAAAAAGGTTGAATATAAAGCTCTTTTTGATAAATCAAATTTATCAAATAAGAAATACCTTAATACATGTTCTATAGTTGATTTTGGGTATGAATGGGATAAATTAATTGATTTAATTAAAAAAAATATTAATGAAGCATGCATACATCTTTTACATCCAAGACGTAAACGTTCTGAAATAGAGCAATATCAAATTTTAGGGGCTGCAAGTAACGGGCACGTTGCTGCAATGTTCTACATTGGTACTGCTCTTAGTGATGGTCAAGATGATAACTGCTTACTATGGCTTTCAATGGCACATAACCGAGGGCATCTTGGTGCTTGTTATGAAATGTCTAGATATTTTGCTCGTAATAAAAATTTTCTAGATTCCCTGCGTTGTTTAATCATCTCAGCAGATAGTGGTTTTGATATAGCCTATATCACTCTTTTCGATATATCAATCATAACAAATATGTTGAAAATTCAAGATCTTTCATCGATAGAAACTATACTAGACGAACTTTTACAAGTATCTAACTATTCAGGTGCCAGATATTTCAAAGGCATACTTTCCTTACTTCAAGAAAAAAGAATAGAAGGAAAAGCACTTTTAAAGTCATTTATGCAAACACCAAAAAGGCAACTTCGCCAAAATGAAGTCGATGATTTTTATGACAATCAGATTCAGATGATCAGTAACTTTATTGAAAATTTAATACAAGATATTGATACTGGAATACCCTTGTTAAATGCTATAAATGATCGGTCTAATGAAGCTAATTTCGCTAACTTCGAGAGTTATGATGAATTGGTTAAAGAGGTTGATAAGCAATTGAGATTTAGCTGCTAACAAGCATATAAGTGCGAGATTTTCATAAATAAAAAAAGAAGCTTGGAGGTACTTAAGCTTCTTTTTTTATTCGTAAATTATTTTTCGGGGGGATTATCCTGGTAATTTCACCAAGCCAACTAATTCCCCCTAAGAAATGCTAGTTTTTTTTAATCTCATTATTTAATAGAAATTAATATTGCTAAATAATTATCTTTCGAAGATAGCTCTGTTAAAGAGTACTTATCCGATCCTACTATTTCTTTATGTTCTAACATCCAATAACCATCTGTACAGACAAGTATTTTTGAGGGTAAATCTATTTTCATTTCAACAATTTCATGTCCATCAGAATGAATGTTTTGGATGCTTTTATATATTTGATTCCTATATTTATGAGTTAGGCATCTACTAGCAATTGTTTCCAGCGAAAAATAATTTGTTCTTTCTAAAACTTTCCAGGCATAACTGTGGTCTTTAGTCACTAATTTAGAGTTCACATATATGCGAATATCACCTAAATATAAATATCTAATCATAGCTTCCCCGATCTCAACTAAAGAGATACAGGACTTAAAATCAGGATTTAATCTCTTGATTTCAACTATAAGGCTTTCTAGATCTTTATAGGTCTTTAGTGAAAGTTGCTCACAAAATTCAGTGATATCTTCTTCAACTGTTGTCCCGCAACCATCTAAAATCAGCAAAATATGGTCAGACAATTGATAAAAAAAATCTAAATTAGAACTCCTTTCTCCCTGCCCCTTGATAGATTCTAAATTTATCACTTGTCGTTCCAAATTTTTGCATATACATCGGAAACTACCTGATAAGCATGCTCAAATTCAGGTAAATCTTTAACGTCATATTTTAAATCATCATATCCATCAGCTGAACGTTCCTTGATCTCGGGATCTAAGAAAGCATCCGAATTTAATAACTCTTCCAAACCTTTTCCTACTGATTTATCTACAAGAATTTGACGAATTTCTTCTAGTGAATCAGTGATCTGCTCACGATATTTTCCAATTAAAAAGAAAAGATCATAAATATCTTGATATCTTTTTCTGTTTCGAACCTTCTGCTCTAAGCAAGATCTATATTTTTCAGCCACCATTTCCACTAATGAATAGGCTTGGATAGTGGTTTCGTCCTCTAAATTAATATCAATTTTGCTTGTTTCCGCAGTGTATTCATTTAAAGAGTAATCAATGCTGATTGTATCACTAGCACTGCTTTCTTCTAATTTACGCACTTGTCGTAGATTATTTTTTTCAGCGAATCCTATTTTTATTTGCAAAGCAGGGAACGTCTTTAACTCAAAGTCCTTTTGGGGCTTCTTCTCTATTTTTTGTACTTTGGCAATTAATCCATATTGAGAAAGTGTCGTGCAACTAACTTTTAAGGCATCATCTAGACTATTACGTATTTGCTCAATGAAACTCTCCGGATCATCACTAATTTTAGAAAAATCCTCTATAAAGGAGAAATCTACATCTTTTGTATGCCTGTCATTACCAAATCTCATGGACATTAATATGCCACCTTTAAGGACCATAACTTGGGATAGATCATCGTCATAAGCAATTGCTTCAAGAATAATATGAATTCTTTGCTTGATAGATACTTTATCGGCAGTACCATCCTTCACCCAATCAGCTATTAGTTGTTCCATAAGATTCTAATAAATAATGATTTAGAGAGATGTTCCATTCTAAACAAAAATATGGGGAAAAGGGCTCTTTGCTAATCATTTTACGGCTACTACCTCTTTGCCCCTGCATAGACTCCTTAATTAGATCAATTTTTGGATGTTTCAGTTCAAGAACTTTATCTAGCATGAAGCCGACTCGTGTTTGATCGATTTTTGAGGCTGTATCTAAGCTTTTTAAAATTTTTTTCAGGAAAATTTTCCCATAGTCTTTATAGGTATCAAAGACATGATCAAATCCTCCACATAAATCTGGCTCCTGTAACATCTGGATAAACAACTCTCCAATATTAATGACTTTGAGTTTGTTATCAAATTCAGTGTATGCCTCTAATTTTTTAACACGTTTGAAGACCAATTTTTTTTCAAAATGTTCATCTTCTACCGGATATCTAGGTATATAGAAAGTAACTTCCTCATCTTGAAAAAAAGGAGAAACTTTCTCTAAATGTTCTGTAGTTCCTGCTATTTTCCATTCTGCATTTGATAAAAAAGTCATAAAAACAGTAATGGGCAACTTATCTGTTAGATCGTAATACTGCATCGCACTAAGGTGTGAAAGGTATCCATAAGGATAAATAATATTTAAAAGTTCCTGAGGGGTATTATTGTGTTTTTTCTTGATGAAATATCCGTACCCAGTTGAATGATAACGCTTAGGTTCTACTTTATCGGAATTAGCAAGATCGTTTAAAACTCGCAGAAAGGTATTTATAAAATTTGCTCCTTTTCTCACCTTAATCTGCGTATTTCCATACCGCTCAGTAAAGAAAAAGATACAGAACTGATCGAACAAATCTGCAAGGTTTATTGCGCCATAAGGGTATTCTTCGAAGAGCCATAATTGCATAGCTACTGATAAATCTATTTTCATATATTCTGACTCTAACTTAATATAAGTCCTAAGGACTTATATTAAGTTAGAGAGATTATGTCAAGTTTTTTTCAAAAAAAAATGCTGATTTAATTAAATTATTTACTTTTACTAGTAACTAATTTAAAATGCGTCCTAAGGACGCATTTTAAATTAGTTGAAACTATTCATTTGAAAAAATATTTATAACTTATTGATTTTATTGAGTGAAAAATAATCACTTTATTCTATAGATTCACTCCAAATAAACTACAAGATCCACAAGAATAAAACGCTAGTTTTTTGTACTTAACATAAAATCTCTTATACGAAATTTTAAAAATTAGGTTATCTTTATGATAATTTAAGAATTTTATATAATCACCATTATGTTAAATAGAGGAAATATACTTCAAAAGTAGCATTGGGGCAGGCGTATGGAATTAGTCGCCAAACAGTTTATAGATATTTGCAACAGTACCCACCAAATAGCCAAGAGTAGCTTTTGGCGAAAAAATACGTGCATTTTATTTTTATTTAACTAATGTATTACTTATTGTAAATCAAGCAGAAGAAGTGCTTCATGATCAACATTGAGCAGATGTCCATAGTTCTTGATACATTACCAGATCCTGCCTTTATCCTGTCCCGAAGTGGAAAATACGTTGCGGTGTTTGGTGGTCGTGATAAACGCTATTACCACGATGGTTCCGGTCTCGTTGGTCTGTATATTTCAGATTTGATCAAGCCTGATAAGGCCAACTGGTTTTTTGAACAGATTGGCCGGGCGCTGGAGTCTGGAAAATTAATCATCGAAGAGTACGAATTGAGCAACAGGGATGTAAAAGGTCTACCCGATCATGGTCCTGAAAAACCGATTTGGTTCGAAGGACGCATCCAGGCACTGAGTTTTTCTGTGGACGATGAAGAGGTGGTGCTCTGGGTCGCAAGTAATATTTCAGAGCGACACGACCTGGAAATCAGACTGAGAGAACTAGGCGATACCGATCAGCTAACTGGCCTTTTCAACCGAAGAAAACTGGAGCATGACTTGACGCTACACTACGAGTCATACGTACGGTATTCAGTGCCAACTTCCATCTTGATGTTCGATCTTGATAACCTAAAAAAAATCAACGACAGTAAGGGGCATCACGTGGGCGATGAGGCGATTCGTGCAGTAGCCAACATTCTTCGCTCAACACTCCGGAAGACTGATTGTGCCTGCCGCTTGGGTGGTGATGAGTTTGTGGTCGCCTTGCCCAATACCGAGCATGAGCAGGCAATTCAGTTTGCCAAGCGTATACATGACAGTTCCAAAAAAGAGTTAAGCCGGTTTTCAGTGGACGGTTCAGCTGTCACAGCTAGTATGGGGGTGACAGTTATAGTGCCGGAAGATCGTTCATACAAAGACACTATCAAACGAGCTGACCGAGCTCTGTATGAAGCCAAAAATGGGGGGAAAGATAGAATTGTATCGGCCTGAGAGCGCTGTTACGAATAAGGACTTAAGTCAATGATATTCGATTCAAAAAAATCTTAGAGACCAAAAAATGGTACTATTATTTCCATAATCCTAACACACGGTTTTGATTCTTTTCGGCTTTTTTGCATGAAGCTTTTAAATATAGAGTTTCTCTAAGCTAAGCAAATTTAAGTGATAACTTGGGTATGTGATCGGCCTAACTTTGTTTAAGGCTGCTATACGGATATTAAACATTAAGTTTCTCTAAAATCAACATAATACATCTTATGCGAAACACAAAAAAAGCGAGGATCTAAAGTCCTCGCTACGTATAACGCCCATTATATTAAATGGGCGGTTTTTAAAGACTAATGATTAGCGGTTTTCTTCAGCTAAATATGCTTGTAACTCTTGAGTACGTAACTTCGTTTTTTTAGTTAAACAGCTATTCTGTATAAGCGGTTGAATTGAACCACCTTCATATGCAGAAGCTTCATATTTACAATCGCTCTCTTTATATTTAATCCAATTCAGCTGTACAGCTTTTACTTGGTTTTTTCGTGCATTATTTAATTTTGCAGTATAAGCGGCATATACTTTATTTAACTCTTGATCTGCCTTCTTATATTCATTCATTGAACAAATATTAAGATCCGTTTGATTCATATTAGTATTACAAACTGCAAATGCTGTACTACTACAAAATAATGCTGCGAGTAACGATATTTTTTTCATAAATTTTTTAATTCCTATAATTATCCTACATTATTTAAAAATAAATCCTACTTTTCTACAAGTAAAAACTAGCAATTTTCTAGTGGTTAATTTGACGGGTTAAAAGATTCAGGATTTCAGCAGCACGGACTTGGGTAATACGATGATCTCGAACATCTTGCAGAACTGCGAGACGTTGAATTTCCTTGTCAGACATAGTGATCAGCATCTCTAATTTATATCCAGCCCATGATGGTAAAAACCATCATAAACTAGACATTTTTATTGGTGAGAATATAGACACTTTAAATGGGTTCTAACAGAAAAAGCCAATACAACTGGCTTTTTAGTGTCACTTATAAATCTAAGACTTGTTTTAAACGTACCTAAATTGATGTTCCACGGCTTCTAGATCATTGATTTTAGGTTGCGGATACAGACAGATGTAACGTTACTTTGGGGTGTGCTCTAAAATTACATTAGGCCATTCATTAAAGTTGTAAACCATAAATAGAAATGTCCGGTTTTCCATCCGATCAGGAATAACAATATTATTAATAAAAAACAATAAATTAAATAGTTGCTTAGTTTTCATAATGTATATATAGTGTATATACATTTTATTGTTTTAGTGCCTTTGGGAATAAATATCTTATGACTGATCAACCCAAAAAAATAAAGGCCAACAAAAAAGATGGGCAACTCTTAATTCGCATTAACAGCACTGAACGTGATGAGTTCATTCAATTGTGTGAAGCTATGGACACCAGTGCCGCTAGAGAATTAAGAAAATTTATCCGTAGTTTTATGAAAAAAAATCAGTCAGCGGATATTCATACCAAGGAGTGACATCATGTCGAAGCAAGTTAAAATCTTGAAACAGAAGATCAAAGCACGTCTTGAAAAGATTTCAAAACACAAAAACAAGTTAAATAAGTTCAAAAAGCAGCTTAAAAAACAGAAGTAATATAGTGAGGATTAGTCTCACTAGAAAGTAAAAAAAAGCTGAATTTCCTATTAGGAAATTCAGCTTTTTTCATTATTTACTGTCGGGACTATACCAGCTCAGAAATAATATCTGCCAATACTTCGTCTGCTTGCGAAGTACTTTTCACAGAAGAAATTTCCTTTTTAATTTTAGTGAGAGATTTCCCAGTTTCTTTAAAAGAAAAAACGGTTTTATTTCCTGTGAGGATTAGAGGGGTAAGATTAGAGACTTCGCCTATTTTTAAGAATAGCTCTGCCACTCTGACTTGATGAGCATAAATAGATCGTAACTTTTGGGTAATTTCTAAAGCAGTCCGTTTATTCATAAATATATCCATTAATTTTATTAGATTTTTTGAACATTTTAATTCTTATAAACCCAATCTTAGCAAAACCAGTATCGATGAGTAAATGCCTATACAGC
>Ga0247805_1001213_pt1 | contig 12467 bp, 9 predicted proteins | sample UWRJL044104R1_FD_180930 | JGI IMG/M metagenome (GOLD analysis project Ga0247805, IMG submission 180930) | Plant litter microbial communities from Arlington Agricultural Research Station in Wisconsin, United States - UWRJ-L044-104R-1 | ecosystem: Environmental > Terrestrial > Plant litter >...
ACAAAACAATCCATGTGCAATTGCAGTTTCTCCTGCCGGATACATTGCGGTAAGCGAATTCAACGGCGGCTATGGCACATCGGCTAAAATCAGGATTTACACCTCATATGACAATTTTAAAAGCGGAACTTTAAAACAGGAACTGACGGCAATTGCCCCGGAGGCCATGGCTTTCGATAAAGACAACAATTTATACATTTCTGAAACGGAACAGGTGGCCGGAATTAAAATCTACGACCACATTGGCGACGGTGCTTATGCGTATAAAAAAGTGATCCAGGATGACTTTAATAATCCGCGCGGACTGGCATTTGACGGACAAAATCGGCTGTATCTTGCAGATGACGGCACCGGAAGAATCATCCGTTTTAACGATCCGTTCAATAGTGACGTGCATGCCACAATCGGGAATTGGGATGCCGGAATTAAAGGTTTGGCGATCAATGGAAACATCATGTATGTGACCAACTACAATTCAAATTTGGTGAGCAGGAATGTCCTGAAAGACAACGGGACTTTGAGTACGCTCGATGCCGCGGTCAACATTCCGAAAGCGACAGATGTGAGTGTGAATGGAAATACCGTTGTGATTACGTCGTATGAAAACAATTCGGTTACGGTATTTTCAAACTGCAATTTTTCGGATGCGAGTAAAAATACATATACAGGAAAAGTTTTGGGAACTGCATTTGTAACGCCAAATGTACTGCTGACCGCAAATCTTGATACCGATCGGGTAAAAACATTCGACCTGAAATAATCAAAACATATATTATGAGAACAAGATCTTTTTTAATTGTATTTCTATTGATGATTGGCTGTGTGGCTTTTGCCCAACAAAAGAAGAACGCAGCTTCAAAAAAGCAGGCAACAGCAAAAACGACGGCAACGAAACCAACCGCAACGAAACCGGCAACTACAAATGCGGTAACAACACCAAAATCAGCAACAACGCCAACAAAAACAGAAACGACGACGACAACAAAAGCAGTGGCAACGACAAAACCTACAACGAGAGCTGCTTTTTACAAAACGCCATACGCCACGAGAAACAGTGGAAGTTTCGACAAATCAACCCACTTGATCAGCCTGACTTACGGTTTCCCGAATACGCTCGATTACAACGGATATTTTTATTCTGCTAACGAATCCGGGATTGGGCCGGTGACGGTCAGGTATGAATTTCCGATCCGCGATGAAGCCGGTGTTGGCTTGAGCGTTTCCGGAGCGACGAAAAAGTGGAATTATTACGGAGGTTATACGACAAAAATTACAGGAATTTCGATCAGCCCGCTTGGATTTTACCATTTCAACAAGCTGATTCCGATAACCAAACTCGATGTGTATGCCGCTGTGGGCGCGTCAATCGATCTTAGGAATTATTCGTATGATGATCCGTATTACAACAATTCCGATACTTCAGATCTAGAAATCAATCCAGCCGGACTGGTGGGCGCTCGGTATTATTTTACCGATTCTTTCAGTGCAATGGCTGAAGTAGGCGAAGGTTCATACAGCGTTTTCAGGATCGGCGTTTCGTTCCGATTGTAATTTTACCATTCACAACAACACACTAAAATCAACATCATGAAAAATATTTATCTATTTGCCTTAGTAACGATTTTTTCCTGCCATTCGCAACAGCAGCAAACGCTAAAAGTCGTTGGAAAAAACCTGACCACAACACCGGGAGAAACAGTCGTGCTTCGCGGCATCAATTACCCGATCATCGACGACGGAAGCATCAGCCTGACGAATGCAGCACAATACCAGCACAAAATCGACGAAGCGGCTAAAACCGGCGCCAATGCCATCCGGATTCCGTGGTACACCGACGGCGCACATTGGCGGGACATTCCGGGATCGCCTTCTTTCGGTACACCGGGAACGGTTATGGGTTATGTGAACAACGGCCATCTGAGCAATTTGATCGGCTACATCCGAAGCAAAGGCATGATCCCGATCCTTGAAATCCACAATGTGACTTGTTCAAACGATTGGAATGCCTTCAATAATACAGTCATGCCATGGTGGAAATTGCCGGTAATCCTGAATCTGATCGAAACGCATAAAGCTTATCTAATAATCAATCTGGCGAATGAATTCGGACAGGCCCGCTGGACAGGAAATACCACTGCCGGAATGAACGTTTTTAAAACGAATTACAATGCAGCGATTTCCCAATTGCGCGCCTTGAATGTCAATGTTCCGATTATGATCGATGCGCCGGATTGTGCACAATCTTCGACAGAAATGCTGTCAGTGGCTGAAGGAATGGTGGCCAGCGATCCACAGCACAACCTGATCTTTTCTTCCCACGCATATTGGATCGGTTATGCACAGAACCAGGTTTTGGTTCAAGCGAAACTCAATGAAGCACAAAATACAAATGTGTGTTATGTTTTAGGAGAAGTCGCGAGTACGCAAGACGGCGAAACTCCGGCAGATTGTGGGCAATATTCGCTGGCAAATTTGTATCCGATCGTTTTAAATGAAGCCTGTTCGCGAAACATCGGCTGGCTGGGCTGGACGTATACTCTGGATTGCAGTTCGCCACGGGAAATGACAACAAATGGAGAATTCAATACGCTGACTGCTTATGGAAACGACCTGGTGAACAACAGCGTTTACGGACTCAAATCTTCGGGTGGCTGCGGTGCTTCCTTATTGGCGTCAAGCGAATTTAAAGGCGAAAACAAATTGACGATTTCCCCGAATCCGGCAACGAACCGCATTTTCATCCGCGGAAGCGAAACCATAGAAAATGCCAAAATTTTCGATATATCAGGAAGGTTGTTGAGAAATGTAACTTCGAATTTTGAAACGATCGATGTGGCTTTCCTGAAAAGCGGGAGTTACATTATTCAGGTTCAGATGAGTGGGAACCGTATGCTTTCGCAGAAACTGCTAAAAAACTAAGGTTAATTTTTGTTAGATATGTTGAAAATCCCGGGCTGTTTGTTCGGGATTTTTGTTTTCGCAGTTCGTTTAGCAAATCCGGCCGTTGGTATAATCTGACGAAAAGCCATGGGCATTGCTGCGTAAATTTGGTAAACAATTTAAAACAACACCCATGAAAAAATTATTCTTTATCCTGGTGATCGCATTTGCAGCCGTTTCATGCTCCGATGACGACAACAATACGCCGGAACCGCAAAAAGTAAAACTGGTGCAAACGATCACATTCAACGGTGACGCTTATGGTTCAGTGGAATATGATGCCGCGAAAAAAGTACGGAATATGACTTTTTTATCAGATGGCAGTTACGCTTTTACGTATGATGGCGAACAGATTGCAACTTTATTGTTTACCTCCAATTCGGAATTTAATCCGATGGCGCCCAAACTTTTTACATTTTCGTATGACGGCAACGGGAAGATCAACAAAGTGGTGGTTGACAATTTGCAGAAAAATGTGGTGTATACCGCCGGGGACAATTCGTATTATATTACAAATGTAGGGACGAATTTTAAATACCGGTTGTACCTCGACAATGACGACGACATTACCAAAGCGACGTTTTACAACAACAATCAGGTCACAATAGAACAGACTTTTACGTATGAAAGCGGAAAAGGCTGTATGTCGAACGCCAACAGGGTTAGTACCGCGCTTGCAATTGCGTACCCAGAAAATGATACAGGTCTTGCAGCATTTCTTTCCAGGAAAGCGGTTAAAACAAATAAATACCTGGAAACCCAAATGAACACTATGAGTACAAGCACGTATGCCAATGTTTTTGATGCGGACGGCTTTATTGTTTCAGGAACAGAAGTATTATTTGGACAAGATCAGGTTACTGGGTACCAATACATACAACTTTAAAAGCATTGGTCGATTTAAAATGCGTTTGGTATATTGAAGGTTTTACGGCGGGCAGATTATGTGCACATTTGGCTTACCAAAAAGCAACGATAGTTAAGTTTATAGTGTTTTATTTTTTTTTGAGTGGGAAAAGCTCCGGTCGTGGTAGTCCGGGGCTTTTTTATTTTATAATTGTGGGATTAAAGTCTTATTTTTGGAATCCTTAAAACCCGAACTCCGAAACTGTGGATGAAGTACTAAAAATTGTAAACGACATCAAGAACGGCAATATCAAACCCATTTATTTCCTGATGGGCGAGGAGCCGTATTATATCGACAGACTATCTGAATATATTGACCAGAACCTGCTTTCTGAAGAAGAAAAAGGGTTTAATCAAACGGTTTTGTACGGCCGCGATGTATCCATTGAAGAAGTGATTTCTACCTGCAAACGCTATCCGATGATGGCTGAAAGACAGGTCGTAATTGTTCGCGAAGCGCAGGATTTGTCAAAAACCATCGACAAAATCGAAAGTTATGCAGAAAATCCGATGCCCACTACGGTTTTAGTGATCTGCTACAAATACAAAACGCTCGACAAGCGTAAGAAAGCCACCAAGTTACTTGAAAAAAACGGATTGGTTTATGAAAGCAAAAAGCTTTACGACAACCAGGTAGGCGAGTGGATCAAGCGGGTTTTGTCTGGGAAAGGCTTTACGATCGAACCTAAAGCTTCGGCGATGCTCGTGGAGTTTTTAGGCACCGATTTGAGCAAGATCAACAACGAACTCGAGAAATTGCAGATTGTTTTGCCAAAAGGCAGTACGATTTCTGCAAAGCATATTGAGGAAAATATTGGGTTTAGCAAAGATTACAACGTGTTTGAACTTCGAAAAGCACTTGGAGAGCGAAACCAATTTAAAGCCTATCAGATCGCGCAGTACTTTGCTGAAAATCCGAAAGACAATCCAATGGTGGTAACGACGAGCCTGGTTTTTGGGTTTTTCCTGCAACTGCTTCAATACCACGGATTGAAAGATAAAAGTCCAAAAAACGTCGCTTCGGTTTTAAAAGTCAACCCCTATTTTCTTAAGGATTATGACGTGGCGCTACGCAATTATCCGATGAAAAAAGTCAGCCAGATCGTGGCGGCGCTTCGTGAAGTAGATGTGAAAAGCAAGGGCGTTGGTGCCAACGCTTTGTCACAACATGATTTGCTGAAAGAAATGCTGTTCAGGATTTTTCTGTAATTGAATTACTGGTTCAAAAAAAATCTTCACGCCAGTAGAAAAATCATTTAATATGCTAAATGAATAGGATTTATCGAAATTTTTTACTTAAAATGTTGCGTTGTTTTTTGAAATTGAATAAATTGCCACCATATAAATCAAACAAATTATATGATGAAAAAACTACTTTATTTAGCATTGTTAATGCCATTGGCTAACTTTGGCCAAGTTTTGAGTGCAAATTTCGACGACGGCATGGTGCCGCCGGATGGTTGGTCATTTGAACAGACAAATGCCGACGAAACATGGAAGCCTGCTTTAACGCCGCTTACCGGAGACGGATCAGCAACAGTGAGTTACGACCCTGCTTTCGCAGATCAGGATGAACGACTCATTACCCCGTCGATTAGCTTAACAGGATTTACGACAGTTTCGTTGAAATTTACAACTTCAGAAAGTTATTATTGGTCAATAGCGCCAAATAACAATTATGACACATTTGTAGAAGTTTCTACAGACGGCGGTTTTACCTGGAATCAGGTATGGTCTGAAATCGATCTTGGTGTATTTACGAGTTTTGTATCCATTCCGGTAACAGTTGACCTTTCAGCTTATGCAGGAAATCCAAATGTCAAAATTGCTTTCCACTATGTAGGAAATGACGGTGCGGATTGGGTAATCGACAACGTGAGCATTGTTACTTGTCTCACACCAACAACCCCGACATTGGTGGCAACCACTTCCACTACTGCAAGCGTTACATGGGTTGGAACCAGCGCAAATTATCAACTAGAGTATGGGGTTTCTGGATTTACATTAGGTTCTGGAACAGTGATTCCGTTAACTTCTGCAGCATATGAATTTTCAAACTTAGAGCCTTCAACTACATATCAGTATTATGTTAGAAGTGTTTGTTCAGAAAACTCTCAAAGCGAATGGTTGGGGCCAATTGCTTTTACAACTGTTTGCGAAGGTGCTGCTGAAGTACCAATGACAGAAGATTTTGAATCGGCTGTTGCGCCGGCGCTTCCTGCATGCAGCAGTACACAAAACGTCGGGACTGGCAATGACTGGATGGTCTCGGCAAATAACGGATACGGATTTACAACACAGGCGTTACGCTACAGATGGAATTCAACCAGCGCTGCGGATACTTGGTTTTTTACAAAATCGGTAAATTTAACTGCCGGACAATCTTACACATTAACTTACAAATACGGTGGAACAGGAACTACGTTTGTAGAAAGCCTGAAAGTTAGCATGGGTATGGGAGCAAATGCAGCGGCAATGAATGCAACGCCATTAGCAGACCATCCAACGGTGAACAACAATACGCCAAATACAAATTCTGTAACGTTTACCCCGAATGCAACAGGAGCTTACAACATCGGATTTAATGCGTATTCGATCGCGGACCGTTTTTACCTGTTTGTTGACGATATCACTCTTGATGTTGCTTTGGGAACCAGACAATTTGATGTTTCACAATTTGATTTCTTTCCAAATCCAGTGAAAGACGTATTGAATTTGTCTTACAGCCAGCCAATGAGTTCGGTAGGAATTTACAATATGTTGGGACAAAAAGTGGTTTCTGAAAATGCAAATGCAAATCAAAAACAAATCGATATGTCAGCACTTTCTGCAGGCAGTTATATGGTAAAAGTTTACTCCGGCGATATGGTTAAAACGATCAAAGTTGTAAAACAATAACAGCGTTAAGATTATTAGTTAAAGATGCCCGGAAACGGGCATTTTTTTATGCTTTTCACCAAAGCAATATAAGAAGTATCACTAAAAACCCGATATTTGCCATAACATAACGCGATGAAGATGATGAATAAAAATACGGTCCTTGGATGGGCAACCTTTATAATGATTGTGATGGGATTGCTTCTAATCGGCCTTGGGGCTTTCCGATACAACGATGTAGCAGGATGGGGTTTTGGTGCTGTGGGCGTAGGTTTCTTTGCTAACGCATGGGTTTTCAGTTCGTTAAAGGGAAGAGTCTAAGTTCTATACCTAAATAGATAAAATCAATTCAAAAAAATTCACAGGATATGGTTTTTAGCCTTACATTTGCCTAACGGCGTTAAGTTATTTAATGCTTAAAAAATTATGGCGAGCAAAGACAGGATTTTAAGACAGAAAGAAGAAACCAGAAAGAACATTCTGGATGCTGCCTGTGCCATTGTCAAAGAAGAAAGCTGGCAAGGGCTAAGCATGAGAAAGATTGCAGATAAAATCGAATACACTGCGCCAATCATATACGAATATTTTGCAAATAAGGAAGCCATTATTCAGGAAATGACAAAAATTGGTTTTTTAACACTCACTAAACAACTCGAAAAAGCTAAAACGCAATTTAAAGATCCAGCAGAACAATTAGAGGCCATGTGGATGGCATACTGGACTTTTGCATTTCAGGACAAAGAAATGTATCAGGTAATGTTCGGCGTTGAAATGACCTGTTGTACGCAAAAATGCAATGAAGCAGAAGGGCCATTTAAATTATTTACGTCAGTGATTTCAGAAATTATGGCGGAAAACAATCCGACAGAAGAAATCGTAAAGCAAAAATATTTTACATTCTTTTCAGTGATCCATGGATTGATTTCGATTAACATTATCAACAATGGACTTTCGGCAAACATTAACAACCAGATTCTTAAAGACGCAATCGGAGGTATCATCCGCTCAATACAGGTTCCGGTTTAAAAATAAAATTTTTCTAGGCTAAGTGCCTTTTTTTTAAAATTAATTACTTAACGCTGTTAAGTTGTTTAATATCAATAATTAATCTGAGTAGTTATAGTGATCAGATAAAAATTTTAAAGCATTTTTTTGAACAAATACTTAACGATGTTAGAAAAAATAACACACTTAAATCAAATCAATTAAACCAGCAATAATGTCAAATATTTTAAATACCAATTCTATGAAGAGATTAATTCTCCTGATTTTCTTTCTGATCACGTTGTATTCGTGCTCAAATCCGCAAAATGCACCAATGGCTGCTGCGGCACCGCAATTGCCGGTACTCACCATATCTGGCGGTACGGTTGCCACCGATGCTTCATATCCGGTTTCCATCCAGGGAACAGTTGATATCGAAATCCGTCCGCAAGTCAACGGCAACCTAGAAAAGATTTATGTTGATGAAGGCGCGTACGTCAGCAGAGGCACACCGCTTTTTAAGATCAACGAAAACCCTTATCGCGAACAGCTCAACAATGCCTTGGCGAGCCAGCATTCGGCAGAAGCAGCATTAATCAATGCACAACTCGAAATCGACAAACTCACTCCATTGGTACAAAATAAGGTAGTTTCGGATTTTCAATTGAAGTCGGCAAAAGCAGCCTACAAAGTCGCGGCAGCAAACCTTGATCAGTCGAAAGCCATGGCGGCATCGGCGAAAATCAACGTTGGCTATACGTTAATCACTGCGCCGGTCAGCGGATATATCGGCCGTTTGCCAAAAAAACAAGGGAGCCTCATCAGCGCGACCGATCCTGAAGCGTTAACGACTTTATCCGACGTACATGAAGTGTATACCTATTTCTCTCTAGGCGAAACCGATTTTATCAACTTCAAAGATCAATACGCCGGAAACAGCATCAATGACAAGATCAAAAACCTGCCGCCAGTTTCCCTCGAACTCGCCGACAACAACATTTATGAGCAAAAAGGCCGCATCGATATGGTCGATGGCCAATTCGATAAAAATACCGGAGCGATTACACTTCGTGCCACATTCCCAAACGCAAAAGGTTTGTTGCGTTCGGGAAATACAGGCCGCATCAAATTGAGCCTGTCGCATGCCAACGCGGTGGTCGTTCCGCAGGAATCTACTGTGGAAATCCAGGATAAGATCTTCGTATTTACTGTCGGTAAAGACAACAAAGTAACCAAACAGCCGATTATTGTTTCAGGAAAAAGCGGTACCGATTACCTCGTTCAGGACGGATTAAAAACCGGCGACCGCATTGTATTTAAAGGTTTTGAGAACCTGCAAGAAGGCACCGTGATCATCCCCGAAAAAGAAAGCCCTAAAGAACTGGCTAAAAATTAATTCAGAATTTAAGACACAAAGAAATGTTTAAAAAATTTATAGACCGGCCGGTTCTGGCCACAGTGATTTCCATTTTACTGGTCATCGTCGGAATCCTCGGATTGTACAAATTGCCTTTGCAGATGTTTCCCGATATTGCACCGCCAGCCGTTCAGGTCATGGCGATGTATCCGGGCGCCAATGCCGAAACTGTGCTGCGTTCTGTTGCACCTTCGCTTGAAGAATCGATCAACGGAGTAGAGAATATGAGTTATATGAGTTCGACTGCCAGCAACGACGGTTCGCTTGTAATCACTGTTTATTTCAAGCTTGGCACCGATCCGGACCAGGCTGCTGTAAACGTGCAAAACCGCGTTTCACAGGCGACGAGCCAATTGCCTTCCGAAGTTGTCCAGGCCGGAATCACAACTGCAAAACAACAAAACAGTTTGCTGATGGTTGTCGATATGTATTCAGAAGATGAAAAAGCATACGACCAAACTTTCCTAGCCAATTATGCCCAGATCAACATCATCCCGGAAATCAAAAGGATTCAGGGTGTTGGCCAATCGCTGATTTTTGGTGGAAATAAGGATTATTCGATGCGTGTCTGGCTCAATCCGTCGCAGATGGCTTCGTACAATTTAACGCCGAAAGAAGTCATGGCCGCGATCCAGGATAAAAACCTCGAAGCGGCGCCGGGAAAATTCGGAGAAAGCAGCAAAGAATCGTTCGAATATGTAATCAAATACAAAGGAAAGCTCAACAAGCCTGCGGAATATGAAAATATAGTGATCCGTTCGAATAATGACGGTTCGATTTTACGCCTGAAAGATGTTGCAAAAATTGAATTCGGTGCTTACACGTATGGAAATTATACCAGAACAAACGGCAAGCCCGGAGTCAATATTGCAACAATGCAATTGGCTGGTTCAAACGCGAATGAAATCCAGATCGCCGTCGCAAAACTCATGGCAAAAGCTTCAAAAGATTTCCCGAAAGGCGTCAAATATTTAATTCTGTATAACACCAAAGATTCGCTGGATCAATCAATCGAACAAGTGGTTTCGACTTTAATAGAAGCATTTGTTCTCGTATTTCTCGTTGTATTTTTATTCTTACAGGATTTCCGTTCGACTTTAATTCCGGCCATCGCAGTTCCGGTGGCGATCTTAGGAACATTCTTTTTCATGTCACTTTTCGGATTTTCGATCAATCTTTTGACATTGTTCGCCTTAGTGCTTGCGATCGGGATTGTCGTCGATGATGCGATTGTCGTCGTCGAAGCCGTCCATTCCAAAATGGAACACCGCGGGCTTTCGCCAAAGGCGGCCACAACATCTGCCATGAGCGAGATCACCGGCGCTATTATTTCGATTACATTGGTCATGGCTGCGGTGTTTTTACCCGTTGGTTTTATGGATGGATCGACTGGTGTTTTCTACCGACAATTTGCCTTTACATTGGCAATTGCCATCGTCATTTCGGCAGTAAATGCATTAACATTAAGTCCGGCGCTTGCAGCATTATTCCTCAAAGATAACCATACCCATCCTCTGGCTGAAGCCGAAAAACGGACTTTCAAACAAAAATTCTTCATCGGCTTCAACAAAGGTTTTGATAAAATGACCAATCAGTATATGGGAAGTTTGCGATTCCTCGTACGTCATAAATGGGTCGGCCTTAGCGGATTGGCAGTCGTCGTTGTCGCGACCATTTATATGGTAAAAACCACGCCAACAGGATTTATTCCGTCAGAAGATCAAGGGTTTATCGCGATTTCCTTATCGATGCCAGCGGGGGCTTCCTTGCAAAGAACTACGCAGGTCGTCAAAGAAGCCGAAACCGCGTTATCAGGAATGGAATCCAAAAAAACGCTTATGGGATTGTCAGGATTTAACCTGCTGACCCAATCGTCTAGTCCGTCATCCGGAGTAACGTTCATCTTATTAAAACCTGCAAAAGAACGCGGAAAAATCAAGGACATCAACGCGATTATGGATGAAGTCCGCGGAAAATTATCGGCGATCAAAGGTGCGAATTTCTTTGTATTCACCTTCCCGACAGTTCCCGGATTTAGTAATGTTGACGGACTCGACATCGTTCTTCAGGATAAAACCGGTGGAAACCTCGGCAAGTTCAGTGAAGTTGGAAATAAATTCATCGGAGAATTGATGAAACGCCCCGAGATTGCATTTGCGTTCACACCTTTCAAAGCCGATTATCCACAATATGACATGGAAGTTGATGATGTCAAAGCCGAACAATTGAGTGTGAACGTGAAAGATGTGCTGCAAACCATGCAAGCTTATTTTGGTAGTGCGCAAGCGTCCGATTTCAATCGTTTCGGAAAGTATTACCGCGTGATGGTTCAGGCTGAGCAATCTTCGAGGACGAACTCTGCATCGATGGACGGGATTTTCGTAAAAAACCGCCTCGGCGAAATGGTTCCAATCAATACTTTGGTCAAACTCAAACGCGTTTACGGCCCGGAAACTGCCTCGCGATACAATTTGTTTAATTCGATGAGCATTACCGCAATGGCAAAACCAGGTTACAGTTCTGGAGATGCGATCCGCGCGGTCGAACAAGTTGCTGCACAGCATTTGCCATCGGGATTTGCCTATGAATTTTCAGGAATGACCAGGGAAGAATTGTCGTCAAGCGGACAATCAACGGTGATTTTCATCCTGTCACTGCTGTTCATTTACTTTTTGTTATCGGCGCAATATGAAAGCTATGTGTTGCCTTGGGCAGTGATTTTATCGATTCCGACCGGAGTTTTTGGAGTATTTCTTGCCATCGGCATGACCGGAATTGAAAACAACATTTACGTTCAAGTTGCCTTAATCATGCTCATCGGATTGCTTGCTAAAAATGCGATCCTGATCGTAGAATATGCCTCACAGCGGCGACGCGCAGGGAAAACAATACTCGCTTCGGCAATGGAAGCTGCAAAACTCAGATTGCGTCCAATTATTATGACGTCACTCGCATTCGTTGTCGGGCTAGTGCCAATGATGAACGCCAAAGGGCCATCGGCTATGGGAAACCATTCGATTAGTATTGGCGCGGCAGGCGGAATGGTTTCTGGTGTCATCCTCGGATTGTTTATCATTCCGGTATTGTTTATCATCTTCCAGTTCGCACATGAAAAAATCAGCAGGAAATCGCTTGAGGTTGTTCCTGAAAAAATCGCAGCTTAATCTAAAATTCAAAATGAAAACAATATATAAATTTACCGCTTTATTGGTTTTGCTGATGTTCTTTGCAGCCTGTAAAGTTTCAAAAGATGTTGAATCGCCCAAAGATGCGGTTCCTGTCGGATTCAGAAATGTTTCTGCAACAGATAGCACCAGCATTGGCGATCTTGAATGGAAGAAAT
>Ga0247805_1001214_pt1 | contig 12464 bp, 10 predicted proteins | sample UWRJL044104R1_FD_180930 | JGI IMG/M metagenome (GOLD analysis project Ga0247805, IMG submission 180930) | Plant litter microbial communities from Arlington Agricultural Research Station in Wisconsin, United States - UWRJ-L044-104R-1 | ecosystem: Environmental > Terrestrial > Plant litter >...
CAAACCTCCTCCACATGTTCTGCTGCAGCATTATCTGTAGCCACACAAGTCATAGACTGACCAATTGCAATAGCCGTGTTGGGCATTGCCCGGATCACTTCCAGTTCCGGATAAGATTTAGAGCGGATATCTGCACAGCTCACTCCCGATGCCACCGAGATAAAGACCTGCTTTGCAGGCACAGTAGCCGGTTTAATCTGTTCCATTAACTGATTCAATTGCTGGGGAAGTACTGCCAGTACCACAATATCCGAAGCGGCCACAGCAGCAGCGTTATCGGCATCCACGCCATAACCCAGTGCAGCAAATTCCGCAAGGTTTGCAATGTTTCTTCTGGTTAAGATCAATTGTTCCGGTTTTGCATACCCGGCTTTCACCAGACCTTTAGCCAGTGACAGACCTATATTTCCGCTGCCAAGTATGGCTATTTTACCCGTAAACTGTTTCATAAGACGCTATGCTGTTAATTCTGTACCGAAACCATTTGTATCAATCAAAGGAAGGTCATCTGCCTGTCCGATATAGACGGCGCGGACTCCCTGCCTGATCGCCTCAAAAGCGTTAAACAATTTAGGAATCATGCCACCGGAAACCACACCATCAGCCTTTAAAGCTTCAAAAGAAGTACTGCTGATCTGCCTTACCACTGAATCATCGTCATCTACATCACGCAGCACACCTTTCTTTTCGAAACAATAAACCAGCCTGGTATCATAAATACCTGACATGGCTACAGCCACCGCTGATGCGATTGTATCTGCATTTGTATTCAGCAGCTGTGTCTGTCCGTCATGCGTAATAGCACAAAGAACAGGAACCAGTCCACTTTCCAGTAAACTCTGCAAAGTTTTAGTATTTACCGAATTCTCGTTCAGGTCCCCTACAAAACCATAATCAACGGTAGAGACGGGCCTTTTCACCGCAGAAATCACATTACCATCTGCGCCGCTCAGACCAATTGCATTACAACTTTTTGCCTGGAGCTGCGCAACCATATTTTTATTGATCAGCCCGGCATAGACCATTGTCACAACCCTTAAAGTTTCAATATCGGTTATTCTTCTGCCGTCAACCATTTTAGGTTCAATCCCCAGGCTTTTGCCCAGTTCAGAAGCAATTTTACCACCACCATGCACCAGGATCTTGTCTCCTGGCAGCGCATGGAAATCCAGCAGGAACTGATGAAGTTTCTCGGAATGATCAATAATATTACCGCCTATTTTAATAATGGTTAACTGTTTCATGAGCTGTAAACTATTTGGGAATCGTTCTAAGATAAGTTTTCCAGCAGACCTTTCAAAACCGCCTGAGCAGCCCATAGACGGTTACCCGCTTCCTGAATCACCAGGCTGTTCGGACCATCCAGAACCTCACTGCTCAACTCCAGGTCTCTGCGGACCGGTAAACAGTGCATTACCCTGGCATTGTTCGTCCCCTTAAGCTTATCACCGGTAAGCATCCAACCTTCCGGGAAAGGAAGAATTTTACCGTAATCAGCAAAACTTGACCAATTCTTTACATAGATGTAATCGGCACCTTCCAGTGCTGCATCCAGATCATGACTGATTGTCGCTCCCGGAGTGAAATCTTCCGATAACTCGTAACCAGCAGGCTGTACAACTGTAAAATCAACGAGCCCGTCCTGCTGAGCCCGGCACATCCATTCCGAAAAAGAATTCGGAACTGCTTGCGGCAACGCTTTCACATGAGGCGCCCAGGCTAAAACGACCTTAGGCTTGCCTTCGCCCTTCCAGGTTTCCTGAATAGTAACCAGGTCGGCCAGACTTTGCAGCGGGTGCCGCGTGGCACTTTCCAGACTCACAACCGGAACTCCGCAATAGCTTATAAATTTGTTAAAGAAATCTTCGTTATAATCCTCGTCTCGGTCTTGAAGTTTAGGAAAAGAACGCAGGCCCAGGATATCACAATATTGTCCCATCACAGCCGCCGCTTCGCGGATATGCTCAACAGTACTGCCATTCATAACCACACCATCTGCTGTTTCCAGCGCCCAGCCCTCTTTATCCATATTCATAACCATCACACTCATCCCTAAGTTAATGGCCGCTTTCTGCGTACTCAGACGGGTACGCAGACTTGGGTTCAGAAAAACCAGGCCTATCGTTTTATGTTTCCCCAGGTGTTCCTGACTATAAGGGTTCTGTTTTAAGGTTAACGCATCATTTACTAATTGGCTGATGTCTTTAACATCATTTACTGAAGTGAATTGGTTCATCCTTTTATAGCGATTTTAAATTTGTCTAAAAACTGATCTGCCTGTGCTTTGCTCAGGTTTAATGCCGGCAATAATCTGATTACATTAGGTTTTGCCTCTCCGGTAAAAATATGGTGCTGAAAAAGCAGGTTCTTTTTAACCTGTGAAAGTTCCGCCGGCAGATCGATACCGATCATCAGTCCACGGCCTCTTACTTCCTTTACACCTTCAATTTTGCGCAGCTCCTGAATCAGATACTCTCCGATTTCCGCAGCATTCTCCATTAGATTATCCTGCTCCATAATTTCAAGAACAGACAGTGCTGCAGCACAAGCCAGATGATTACCACCGAATGTCGTACCCAGCATACCGTGCCAAGGCTTAAATTTCGGAGCAATAGAAATTCCTGCAACCGGGAAACCATTTCCCATCCCTTTGGCCATCGTATAAATATCTGCCTGAACACCAGCGTAATCATGCGAATAGAACAAGCCCGTTCTGCCATAACCACACTGTACGCTGTCTGCAATGTAAACAGCATTATACTGATCACAAAGTGAGCGAATTAACTGAAGGAAAGATTTACTGGCTTCCTGAATACCACCGACACCCTGGATTCCTTCAATTATTACAGCAGCAACATCTTGTCCATTTTGGTTAAAATACTCCTTTATAGCCTCTTCATCATTGAAAGGAAGAAAATCAATATTGGTAGTCTCATTAACCGGTGCAATTATTTTGGGGTTATCAGTCGCCGAAACAGCAAGTGATGTACGGCCGTGGAAAGCACCTTTAAAAGCGACAATCTTTTTTCTGCCGTTATAGAAGGATGCTAATTTTAAAGCATTTTCATTGGCTTCGGCACCAGAATTACATAAAAACAGCTGATAATCCGTTTTACCGGAAACCTGTCCCAATTTTTCGGAGAGCTGAACCTGCAGCGGAATTTTAACAGAATTACTGTAAAACCCAACCTTAGCCAGCTGCTCGGTTAGACGTTTAACATAATGCGGATGCGTGTGTCCGATAGAGATCACCGCGTGTCCGCCATACAGATCAAGATATTCCTGACCTTTTTCATCCCAGACAGTACTGCCTGAGGCTTTAACAATTTCTATATCATTTAATGGATATACGTCGAATAAGTTCATCTTGTTTTGGTTTTGGTCCGGACAAAGCCCGGAATAAATAAATAATCGGATAATTGCTCAGAATTAGCGGCTATGCTTAAAAAGCAGAGCCTTTAAGCCGTAGCCCTTGCTTTTCCTCCAAACCAAACAATAGATTCATATTCTGCACAGCCTGCCCGCTTGCACCCTTTAACAGATTATCAATAATACTGATGATCAATAACTTGTCACCATGTTTTTCCACGTGCACCAGGCATTTATTGGTGTTAACCACCTGTTTCAGGTCAATATTTTTTACACTTACATGCGTAAACGGATGCGCCGCATAATAGTCGGTATAAAGTTTTTCCACTTCTTCGGCGGACAAATCACTATCCGTATAAACAGCTGCCAGAATACCTCTCGTGAAGTCACCACGCTGCGGAATAAAATCCATAGCGGCCTTAAAAGCCGGGTCCAGCTGTTGCAGACTCTCACCGATCTCATTCAGATGCTGATGTTCGAATGCTTTATAAACAGAAAGATTATTATTACGCCAGCTGAAATGTGATGTGGCAGAAAGACTTTGTCCAGCACCCGTAGAACCCGTTGTCGCGTTGATGTGGATATCATTTTTTAGCTGTCCGCTGGCTGCAAGAGGTAATAATGCTAACTGTATGCAGGTCGCAAAACAGCCTGGGTTAGCAATAAAAGAAGCTTGCTGAATACGTTCCCTGTTTAGTTCAGGCAAACCATATACCCAGCTATTCCCTGCCGAAGCATGTAATCTGAAATCCTGGCTCAGGTCAATGATTTTAATTCCTGCAGCAATTGGATTTGCATCCAGGAATTTTTTGGCGTCCCCGTGTCCAACACACAGGAATAAAACATCAATCGCATCGGATAGTTCAGCACTGAAGCGAAGGTCTGTATCCCCTAAAAGGTCTGTATGGACATCAGAAATGAGATTTCCCGCATTACTGTTGCTATGTACAAAGGTAATTTCCACGCCATCGTGGTTCAGGAGCAGACGCAGCATTTCGCCACCTGTATAACCTGCTCCTCCTACAATTCCTGCTTTAATCTTCATTGCCGTTCACTTTATGCCAGATCATTACCTGGTTACCAAATATTTTAGAGAATCCTTTCACGTCTTCACCGCTCCAGGCATTATTCATTTCACCATAGCTGCCGAATTTGTTACTCATCAGATCATGTGCAGATTCGATACCTATTACCTGGAAACGATAAGGCAATAATTCAACAAATACTTTTCCGCTAACCATTTTCTGGGTGTCGGCTAGAAAAGCTTCAATATTACGCATGATCGGATCATGGAACTGGCCTTCATGAAGGTAGTTACCATAGAAAGAAGACAATTGCTCCTTCCAGCTCAGCTGCCATTTGGTTAATGTATGTTTTTCCAGTGTGTGGTGTGCTTTGATAATTACCATTGGTGCGGCAGCTTCAAAACCTACACGCCCTTTAATCCCGATAATCGTATCTCCAACGTGAATATCACGGCCAATACCGTAAGGCTGCGCAATAGCTTGTAATTGCTGAATAGCAGTTACAGGATCTAATTTTTCACCATCAAGACCAACAAGCTCACCTTTTTCAAAAGTCAGTTCAATTTTACGGCTTTCAGTTTCAGTAACCTGGGTAGGCCATGCCTCTTCAGGAAGTGTTTGATGGGAAGTAAGCGTTTCCTGTCCGCCTACTGAGGTACCCCAAAGACCTTTATTGATTGAGTATCTCGCTTTTTCGGCACTGTAAACAACGCCGTGTGATTGTAAATATTCAATTTCAGCTTCACGGGATAATTTCAAGTCCCTGATCGGCGTAATAATTTCTACACCCGGAATAATAATATTAAAGATCATGTCAAATCTTACCTGATCATTACCAGCACCGGTACTGCCATGCGCTACATAGTCAGCGCCAATTTTCTTTACATAATTGGCGATGGCCGTTGCCTGACTTACACGTTCAGCACTTACAGATAATGGATAAGTAGCATTTTTAAGCACATTACCGAAAATCAAATATTTGATACACCCTTCGTAATAATGTGTAGTTTCATCTACGACTGCATGAGAAGCCACGCCAAGTGCATATGCCCGTTTCTCAATCTCCTGCAATTCTTCGTTAGAAAAACCACCCGTATTTACAATCACGGAATGCACTTCCAAACCTCTGTCCTGCGCTAAATGAATACAGCAAAATGACGTATCTAAACCTCCGCTAAAAGCTAAAACTACTTTCTTTTTCATCGTTCTTTTATTTTTTGATTAGGTGCTGAAACCCGAAAGGCTCCATTGTTCTTTTATTTATTAAACTACTTTGTTTCTTTTAAACGCTTAAGCTAAAGCCTTCGTTTAAAAATATCCCTTAAAGCTCTTCTTCTTATCTTGCAAAAATCGACGACAAAAAAGACACAGACTTATTTTCGTTACTGCCATCCTGAGATTTCGGCTGTAATACCAGTCTTTGCTTAATGCGCATAAAACGCTCATAAAGCTTCGGCTTACGCTGCAGCTCTTCCGCAAATTTCTTGGCGACATCATGTTTTTGCTTGGCAGGATCGTAGAGCATAGCCGTGCACATGCAATTTTTGCGCTCCTTACTTTTCAGGATCTCAAAATTTACACAGCTCTGGCAGCCCTTCCAGAAATCCTCATCCTGAGTCAGTTCCGAATAAGTAACGGGTTCATAGCCCAGATCAGAATTGATCTTCATGACAGCAAGACCAGTGGTCAGGCCAAATATCTTAGCTTTAGGATAGTTCAGGCGGGAGAGTTCAAAGATTTTCTCTTTGATCATATGGGCCAGCCCGACTTTTCTGTATTTTGGACTAACAACCAGGCCGGAGTTCGCAACGAACTGACCATGACTCCAGGTCTCAATATAACAGAATCCAGCCCATGAGCCATCTTTATTAAAGGCTATTACGGACTTGCCCTCAGCCATTTTGCCAGCGACATAATCAGGGGATCTTTTAGCGATACCTGTACCGCGTGCTTTAGCTGATTCGGCCATCTCCAGGCAGATTTCTTCAGCGAAAACACGATGTTCAGGAAGTGCAACCTGCACTACAAAATCGTTTATATTCATTAAAGGTTAACGAAAAAATAAGTGTGTAAATTAATTGTTTTTTAAGAGGCAATCCTCTAAGACGGAGTAAAGAAATACTCACATGCGGGGTGTATAATTCTGCCGGCTGGTTGTTACATAGATGACAGGCTGCAAACGTTCAATATACAAACTTCGCGCAGCAATATTCTTTGCTGTTACGATGCTAAGTTTATGTGAAGTATGCATTGTCATTTTCTGTATAAAATCCCGCTTTAGATTATTAATTTGTAAAGGTTTAAATAAATATTGAGTTGTGCAATACGTGTTTTAATTTTTTGACATTCAAACGATCCTTATCCGCCTGCTGCTCAACGGATACAAAAGTATGTTTTATTTGAAAAATGCAACTAAAAACAGGTTAATTTTATGTTATTTTTTTTCATTTCTTTCAATTAGCGTCCGAAGCGGAACTCATGCGAAAGTAAATTCTGTTTTCCCTCCAGTAATCCAGAGATAATTTCCATACCCAATACAGAAAAAGTAATCCCGTTTCCACCAAATCCCAGTACAAAATAAGTATCCTGAAATCTTGGGTGTTCCCCGATATATGGCAGTCCGTCTTTAGTTTCTCCAAAAGTACCACACCAGCTGAAATCTGTGATAAAATCAATTGCAGGAAGAAATGCCTTCAATGTTTTATTGAGCTTCACCTCTTTCCGGCCTAAAAGTGCATCCCGCCGTAATGCGTTCCTGAAATTTTCATCTTCACCACCAACTAGCAGTCTACCGTCTGCAGTCGTACGCAGATATAAATAAGGGGAATCCGTATTCCAGAATAATGTATCGCAAATACTATTTTTTAGTTGCGGATTCCGTTCACTTACCATCGCATAAGTACTTTTAAGCTTCACGATCTTTTCCGGCAGCAGGCCCTGGGCCTCATAACCCGTACAGTAAATAACTTTACCGGCACTAATCATCGACCCTGTATCCATCTGTGCAATTATACCCTGTTTCAAACGCGTCACCTTCCTGACTGCTGTCCTGTCAAAAACACGCAACCCCCTTTTTACATTATAATGCAGCAGATCATGCGTCATACAGAAGGCATCCAGACTTCCACCATCACCGGATAAAATTGCACCCGCCGCTTCCAGTCCATACAATTCCCTTAAATCATCCTTTTCCAGCCAGCTCACATTCAGTCCGGCAGCTTTACGGACTTCAAATTCATGAAGCAACCATTTCAGGTCTTTTTTCTGTGCCGCAAAGTAGACAGATTTTTTCATCTCAAAACCACAGGAGGAGCCAATTTCCTGAGCGATGTCACGAAGTTTGTAGATTGCGTCCCGGCAACCGAGATAACTATTATTGGCACCCGGTACGCCGATCATTTCCTGCAAACGATAAAGCGGTACATCTATTTCATACTGAAGCATGGAGGTAGTAGAAGAAGTACTTCCGTACCCAATCTCTCTTTTATCGACTACAACAGTCTTATATCCCTTCTTTACCATTTCATGTGCTATCAGGGCACCAGTAATCCCTCCACCTATGATCAGAATATCACATTCCAGGTCAGTTCTCAAAGAAGGATAAGTATGCAGAAGGCCATTTTTGACCAGCCAGAAAGGTTCATTAGAGCGCAGATCCATATATTACAGCTAAAATAAACACAACAAACTTTGCGCTGTGATGTTTGCATATCGCGTGGTCTTTCAGGCCGGCTGATACATTTATTTGTCAAATATTATTTTATATCAGCTAAAACAGAACAAAATTAACATAGTAACCGTTTTTTTGTTACTCCCTGATACAAACCCGGTATCCGGCAGGGAACTTATCAAATCAGCGTATATGTCATTAATTTTTTCGCCCATACAGATTAAAGATCTGAACCTCAAAAACAGACTGGTTGTCTCTCCGATGTGCCAGTACAGTGCTAAAGACGGATTTGCCAATGACTGGCATCTCGTACACCTGGGAAGCCGGGCGGTAGGCGGTGCAGCCCTGATCATACAAGAAGCAACAGCGGTTTCTCCGGACGGACGGATTTCTCCAGGAGACCTTGGGATCTGGTCCGACGAACATATTCCTGTATTACAGCGAATTACCTCGTTTATTAAAAACCAAGATGCCATTGCGGGTATCCAGTTGGCTCATGCTGGCCGCAAGGCAAGTTTCGACGTACCCTGGAGAGGTGGCCGCCAGATTAAGATCGAAGACGGCGGATGGGAAACAGTAGCAGCCAGTGCTATTCCTTACCATGCAGATGACAAAGCTCCCGTAGCAATGGACGCGGCAGCGATCAGCAAATTCAGGGACGACTTTAAAGCTGCTGTAAAAAGAAGCATTACAGCGGGTTATGAGCTTATTGAGATCCATGCTGCGCATGGCTACCTGTTCCATCAGTTTCTATCTCCTCTTACCAATTTAAGAACCGATGAGTACGGTGGCAGCTTTGAAAACAGAATCAGGTTGCTAATGGAAGTCGTTGCAGACACTAGAGAGATCTGGCCAGTAGAAAAAGCGCTGTTTGTAAGAATCTCGGCAACTGATTGGGCAGCAGGCGGGTGGTCACCAGAGGAATCTGTCCGGTTGAGTGGCTTACTAAAGGAGAATGGCGTGGACCTGATAGATTGCTCATCGGGCGGAAATGTCTCTCATCAGCAGATTCCACTTAAACCTGGCTATCAGGTGGAATTTGCAGAATCGATTAAAAAAGAAACCGGCATTTTAACCGCAGCAGTAGGATTAATTGATAATGCGTCACAAGCCGAGGAGATTTTGCAAAATGATCAGGCAGACTTGATTTGTATGGCCAGAGAATTCTTAAGAGAGCCTTATTTCGCACTCCATTCAGCTGCAGAATTAGAAGATGAGATTACATGGCCAAATCAATATGTGCGGGCAAAACCGGCAAAACATTAACTACTTCTTGCGATCAGACATACGCCAGCCCTGTTTTCTATAAGAAATTTAAATGTGTTAAACCTATTTGTCTTAAATTCGTTGTTTAAAAAAACTTAGATATGTTCGATAAATTAATGGCAGCCCAGCATAAAGCTGAAGAAATTAAAAAACGCCTGGACACTGTTTCGGTATTTGCTGAAGTAGAAAACGGTGCAATTAAAGTTACGGCGACTGCAAATAAAGCAATTACGGATATCGCAATTGATCCTGATTTTTATGCTCAGGCAGACCGGGAGGAAATTCAGGAATTGCTGCAGACAGCCATCAATAAAGTCTTAGAACAGGCAGAAAATGTAAGTGCTGCAGAAATGCAGTCTGCTACCAAAGATATGCTGGGTGGTCTGGGCGGCATGTTTGGCGCTTAAAGACACATCAGCGTACTATTAAAATAGATTTTTGTAAAAACATAACAAATGAAATTTACCTATTACGGCCAATCCTGCTTCCTGCTGGAGGCAGATGGCAAAAAGTTTTTATTCGATCCATTTATCAGTCCTAACCCATTGGCCTCTGCAGTTGACATTAAGACCATCGAAGCAGATTATATTCTAGTCAGTCATGGACATGGCGATCATGTTGCAGACCTGGCAACCATCGCTAAACAAACCGGCGCATTGGTCATTGCCATGCCGGAAGTTGCTGACTGGGCCGGTAAACAAGGTGTTGAAAATATACATCAGATGAACTATGGCCCCGCAAACTTTGATTTCGGTAAATTAAGGATGGTTTGGGCTACACACTCCAGCTCTATGCCAGATGGCAGTTATGGTGGTAACCCGGCAGGATTTGTATTGGAAACCGGGGGTAAAGTTATTTATTACGCTGGTGATACCTCGCTGAATCTGGATATGAAAATCCTGGCTGATCTTTATAAACTAGATTATGCAATTCTGCCTATTGGCGGTAATTTTACGATGGATGCTGACGATGCACTGATCGCAACACGCTATATCGCCTGCGATAAAGTAATAGGCGTTCATTATAATACCTTCCCGGTTATCAAAATAGATACGGAAGATGCGCAGGCGAAATTCAGCAGAGAGAATAAATCATTACTGTTACCGGCTATTGGTGAAACAATAGAGTTATAGTATTCTGCATGTAAGTATACGAAAAAGCCCCTTCCAAGTCCGGAAGGGGCTTTTATTTTGACTCAAATTTTAATGCGCCTCCAGCCAGGTACGGCCTTTGCCAATTTCTATTTCAATTGGAACAGTAGTTTCGATTGCAGACTTCATCCTGTGGCTGATAATTGATTTCATTGCTTCAACTTCTGTTTTAAGGACGTCGAATACAAGCTCATCGTGTACCTGCATTGTCATTTTAGACTGCAGATTCTGCGCTTTAATATCCTGGTGGATATTAATCATTGCAATTTTAATCATATCTGCAGCAGAACCCTGAATCGGAGCATTAATCGCATTTCGCTCCGCAAATCCCCTTACTGTTTGATTTGCAGAATTAATATCCCTCAGATATCTCCTTCTGCCCATCATAGTTTCCACGAACCCGTTCTCTCTGGCAAAATTCATGGTGTCATTCATATAACGCTTAATACCAGGATACTGTGCGAAATATTGCTCTATCATTTCCGCAGCCTCTTTTCTAGGGATGCCCAGGTTTTGGGAAAGACCAAAAGCAGACTGTCCATATATAATGCCGAAATTAACTGCTTTTGCATTTCTTCGCTGGGTTGGCGTCACTTCCTCAATGCTCAACCCATACACTTTCGCGGCAGTGGCTGTATGGATATCAATCCCATTTTTAAAAGCATCCAGCATATTTTCTTCCTTCGCGATATCAGCAATAATACGCAGTTCGATCTGCGAATAATCTGCAGACAGTAACACATGATTCTCGTCCCTTGGGATAAATGCTTTACGCACCTCTCTACCCCTTTCGGTACGGATCGGGATGTTCTGTAAATTCGGGTTATTAGAACTTAAACGTCCTGTTGCTGCAACGGCCTGGTTATAGCTGGTATGCACTCGACCGGTTTTTGGATTAACCAATAAAGGTAATGCATCTACGTATGTAGACTTCAGTTTCTGTAACTGTCTGAAATCTAATATATCTTTTACAATATCACTTTTCGAAGCCAGTCCCATCAACACATCTTCACCAGTCTGATATTGTCCTGTTTTTGTTTTTTTAGCCTTAGGGTCGAGCTTGAGCTTGTCGAAAAGCACCTCACCCAATTGCTTAGGTGAAGCGAGATTAAATACCACCCCAGCCTTCTCAAAGACCAGTTGCTCAAATTTGCGAATCTCTATTTCCAGTTCGGCAGAATAAGTAATCAGCGTATCCATATCGATACGGACACCTTCCTTTTCCATATCGGCTAATACGAAGATCAGTGGGTTTTCAATTTTTTCCGCAAGTTCGGCCGCATTCAATTGTTTCAGTAACGGGCTAAAAACTTCGGCCAGCTGTAAAGTCACATCAGCATCTTCCGCTGCATAATCGACTACTTTTTCCACCGGAACATCCCGCATAGTACCTTGATTTTTACCTTTCGGACCAATTAGTGTAGTAATAGAAATCGGTGTGTATCCCAGGTAATTCTCAGCCAGTACATCCATATTATGGCGTGTATCCGGATCAATCAGGTAATGCGCCAGCATCGTATCAAACAACTGTCCCTTCACCTCTATATCATACCATTTCAGGATCAGCATATCATATTTGATATTCTGACCTATCTTACGAATCTGTGCATTCTCCAGGACTGGTTTAAATTCCGCTGCAAGCTGTAAAGCTGCATCCCTGTCTGCAGGAACGGGGATATACCATCCCTGACCCGCCTTTATACTGAAAGATAAGCCTACCAGTTCGGCGAGGTTCGCATCTGTCCCTGTAGTTTCTGTATCAAAAGATATGCTTTCCTGCTGCAGTAATAAAGCAATCAGTTCCGCTCTTTTTTCCGGAGAGCCGACAAGTTGGTAATCAGGTGCGGTATCAGCAATAGTTTTCCCTGCTGCAGGCTGTTCAAATAAATTGGGGAGCTGCTCAAAAGGTTTGGGTCTTTCCGGCATTGCTGCAGGTTGCCCGAACAGATCAGTTTGTCCTGTGATCGCTGCTTTTGCATCACT
>Ga0247805_1001215_pt1 | contig 12464 bp, 13 predicted proteins | sample UWRJL044104R1_FD_180930 | JGI IMG/M metagenome (GOLD analysis project Ga0247805, IMG submission 180930) | Plant litter microbial communities from Arlington Agricultural Research Station in Wisconsin, United States - UWRJ-L044-104R-1 | ecosystem: Environmental > Terrestrial > Plant litter >...
GGTGTAGTGGTACAATTGACTGACGCTTTTTTTGCTGATCCAAAATCTCTAACCAGAAATTACGTGATCCCCCTGGTTATGACAAAAGTGAGCGGAGCTGATTCTATTTTAAGAGGAAAGCCGTTTGTGAATAATCCATCACCTTTTGTGAATTCAAACTGGGCGACAAGACCTAAAGATTATGTATTATATGGGATTAAATATGTAAATCCATGGCATGGAAACTACCTAAGAAAAGGCATAGATCAGATCACTCAGGCTAACGGGACTGTCACTTCGACCCTACGTCATACGCCTTATGTTGAAAATAACCAGGTTGTGAATATTTCAACCAGTTCGCTGAAAGTTGCCAATCTGCCGCTAACCATTAAGAATACTGCCGGTAACAATATTACTGTCAACCTGCTACTGACTTTTGCGGATAATGGGACATGTACGGTAAGTACCTCAAATACCGATTTTGATATTTCTGGTACGGGTAAGTTTGTCTCTAATGGAGAAAAAAACAGCATTGGTGGATCAGACCGGAGTGCGATTTACCTGGATTACAATTTACGCTATAAGCCGCAGAACATAAGTTATGCCACCAAGGATACCTTGATTGTGCGCGACAGAGGTATAAAAGCGGAATATTTTGATGTAGAAAAGAAGTAATCTTTCACTGGTCTATGTCCGATTCTATGAATTTAAAAACCTTGATGGTCATGTTATTCGTATCCACTATATTTTCATGTAAAACAGGCGATCGTGAAAAAGTGGTTCTTCAGCTGGGGCGGTATAAACTTACTACTGCCCAGCTCAAGGTAAAAATAATGAACAACAAATATAAATTGCTGAGTAATCATGAACTGGAAAACAAGCTGATCGAGGAGGGTCGAATACTTGCATTTGCAATGGAACATCGATATGATACAATTGGTAAGTTAAACATGCTTTTAAATTATGCTTCGCGTGCTTACGTATCAAGGGAAGACGGTTTTGTCTGGAATAAAAAAGTTAAACCTCTTCTTCAGTTGACAGAAAAAGCGATTGCTGATGGCTATCATAGACGCGCTCAGGTGTACACTTTCGAAATCATCCGGTTGTCTGGTCCAGGTACTGCAAAAAAGTATGAAATGTTGAAGCATGATTTTAATCTGCTTCGTAAAAATGCAATTGTAGATAAATATGCAACAGTTTTTACAATGAAACTAAGATATCCATTTTACCCACTTTGTAAGTATGTCAAAATTTCTGACTCGCTTAAAGCAGGAGATGTTGTTGGGTCTGGTGAAACTGAAAACGGATACATATTCACACATGTACAATCCGTTAAACCATTTATTCAAAAAGCTTACCAGGATGAAAAGGCAGATGTTAGAAAAGAACTTCTTTTTGCATTGACACAAAAATATATTTGGGAGAACCAAAAGCAACTTTTTTACAAAGCCAAGCCCATGTTTTATGATCGTGCAATTGTGGCGCTTGTTTCCGGATTTGACGCGGCGAAAAAGAGCTGGCCAGGTATAAATTCTAAACTGAAGCTGATGGAATACACTGTCTCTGGAAAACGGTTGGCCTATCTGGCCTCGGATTTTAAAGAATTTGTTGACAATGAGCCGGTGTTTATGGGATCGCTGACTAATCCCTCAGATGTGAAGAAAATGCTTCAATCTGTAATCATAACACAATATTTATTTGCCTTGGCGAAGCAACTGAACGTAGAAACTGATGAGGACTACCTGAGGTTCAGAAAGGCTTACCAGGAAAATATTTTTATTGAACACTTTAGAAGGAGCCATGTTTTTCCCAACACTGTTACTCCCGAAAGCAAGCACCTAAGTCTGCAGAATGAGCTTAAAGAGCAATATCCGATAGAAAATAATGAGTTAAAAGCTTATTTGTCAGAGCTAAGAAGATAACGAGTCTAAAATAACCGACTTAACAAATTACAATACAAGCTAATTACATTACTAAAAACTAAAATTATGAAAAAAACTATTTTAATTCTTACCCTTTTATTTTTGACTGCTTCGAGCAGTTTTGCCGGCTGGCAAAGTTTTGAATCATGGAATTTTCATGGATTTGATGAGTATGGCGCCGCGCAGGTAAATAACAAAACACTATACGCAAATATCAATACTTATGTGGACTGGATTTCACTTTCATATAATATGAGTAACCATCAACCGGGCGGATATCTGGATATTGGTGTTGTTGAAAATGGTAATACAATTTTATACGATTATGTAAGCAGCCCTTCAAGTTACACCCACTGGATTGTTAATCCGACAACCGCATCTTACCGCCAATCATTAACTGTTTATATGGAGTGCTGGAATTCCAGCGGAACAGTGGTCTTAAACTGGGGCCAAATTTAAAATCAATAGGAAAATATTAGATCATCCGAACCCATTAGCTTGTATTGTTTTAAATTCAATTTATTAATACTGTCCAAGGTGCATTGGACAGTAAACTCAAACTTCAAGTCTCACGTGCTTGAGCAATTAGAAAACCCTAAAGCATCTGATCAACATTTTATTAACCTATTAAAACTCAAAATATGAAAAAAATCATCTTAATTGTCGTAGCGCTTTTTACTGGCGTTACCAGCAGCTTTGCGTATAACAATGGAGTCGGGATCATGGCGGCCTCTCCGGAATCCGGTATGGGATATCCCTCGCAAAAATCTGAATATATCAATATCAATTCGTATTGTCAGGTTTATTTCAGCTGTTCGTATACCAATGCAGGAATTGCAAGTCCTCCGGTAGGTTCTGCTTATCTTAAACATGGTGGATCAACCGTTCATTTCTATAATTTTGGAAGCGGAACTGGTAATACCGGACTTTATACTGATTATTGGTATACATTGGAGTTGGGTATAGCCTGTAACTATAATGCGATTGGACTAGTTCAATTGAACTGGTAGACATACTTATCAATTAATCGCTTCTCAGTTGATTTATGCTAAGCGGAGGTGTCTTAACAGATACCTCCTAAGGGTAATTAACTACCTGATCAATATTATTCACCTTTTTTGAATCCAGTGTAAGCTAATTATTAACTGGCCTGGGCAGAAGCCTTGGGTATGAATACAATTGAACGCCATTCTGGCGCAGGCCGGAAAAACTTATATGAGGAGATCCTGAAATGAACTCAGGAAGACTTGAGTACCAGGACGGGAACAATAACCGGCAATAACGCTCAAGTTCATTATCTTAAAGAACCTTACACAACCTACCAAACAACGTTCACAATCTATAATCTTTTCTGATAGGCGAAAGTGTGCAACGGGTTATACAACAAGTGAGAAATGAAGTGTGAAATTTTACAATATACTTTACAACTGCTTAAATCACTAGATTATAACATAATATCGCCATAGATTTAAGTATTGAAATTAACAGGTTATTTATTGAGTTTTATCTAAAGTAATCAAAATGAAATTAAAATACATTTGTTGCCTGCCCATTTTCCTATTCTTAAGCAGTTGTTCAAGTAGAAGAAACCTTGTATATTTTAGTAATTTGAGTTCTACAACACAAAGTTACACCACGGTGATGCAAGATACAGAACCGCGGATTCTGGTGAATGATATTTTACGAATTTCCGTAAACAGCACAAGTCCGGAGTCTAATTTATTATTTGCATCAATGCCTGCTAATATTGGCCCAGGTGGTGTTTACGAAAAAGAGGGGTATCGGGTAAACAGTAATGGCTTTATTAATTTTCCAGTTCTGGGTGAACTTAAACTTAAGGGTTTAACTTTAGACGATGCGCAGAAAGTGATTGAAAAGCAACTTGTAGGAATTCTTAAAAATTCAATTGTAAATGTCAGTTATCAGAATTTCAAAGTAACCGTTATCGGAGAAGTCAACCATCCATCGACATTCACTGTAAATGATGAACACATCAACATGTTGGAAGCATTAGGTATGGCCGGAGATTTAACTCCTTATGGTAAAAGAGAAAACGTTTTGCTGATTAGGGAAACTGAAGGTAAACGCGTTATGGCACGTGTAAACCTTAATGACAAAGATGTACTAAATTCTCCTTATTTCTACCTGAAACAAAACGATGTGATTTATATCGAGCCACATAAAACCAAGTCGGTTGAGTATAGCCATAGCAATAGGCTTATGCCACTTATTGTAGCCTCCATCTCGGCAGTAGCGGTTTTGGCAACAACATTATTGAAATAAAATTTATTGTGAATTTCTAAATACAGCTGATCATGGTCTCACAAGCAAAACCTAACGAAAATAAACAAGAGCTAATGTCGCATATGATGAAATATGTTAGAAACTGGTACTTATTCGTAATTGTGTTGGCGATGAGTGTTGGGGGCGCTTATTTATATCTGGAATGTACTGTTCCATTATATAAAGTAACCAGCACACTCCAAATTCAGGAAGATACCAAAGGTGATGGCTTGTTTAAAGGTACTGCATTTAGTGATTTACACCAGTTGATCATATTGCTAAGAAAATTGAAATGAGATCTAGCGCCGACCTGCTTCCCGAAGATGAAAAATTACTGTTTATTTGGATGGATCGCTATATGACCTTACTAGAATCATTCAAAAAGCTTTTAGAGGATTTGGATGCAGAAAAGCACATGTAAAAAAATATGATTTTATTTAAAAGTCTGTTCAATTCATTTTGAACGGACTTTTTTTTTGTGGAGATATTACGATACAACTCAGTAGACCTAAATGTAAAAATGAGTATGAAAAGTAAGGTGTAGTTTGAGTTATTGGCTCTCGTGTTCAAGGTCATCTAAAACTTAAACATTAATTTCAATCCGGATATAGTACATTATGTCGTTTTAATCCCAAATAAATAGCCGACAAGTGCTGTTGCAAACATGGCTGCAGTACCCCAAAAGCAAATTCTGATTACCGCTTTAGGTATATTTGAACCACCTGCTTTTGCTGCAATAAACGCTGAAATTGCTAAAAAAATAATAGAAAAACCATATTGGTAAATGACCATGAGGTTTAGGGGTGCAAAGATGGAAACCAGCATCGGAAGCATTCCCCCCGTGATAAACGAGGCTGCTGATGCCATAGCAGCTTGCATAGGCTTTGCCTGGGAAATTTCATTGATGCCCAGTTCATCTTTTGCATGTGCGCCCAAGGCATCATGATCGGTAAGCTGTTGAGCAACTTGTATTGCCAGTTTTTCATCCAGCCCCCTTTTTTGGTACAGTTTGGCTAGTTCATGTAATTCAATTTCAGGCATATTTTCGAGTTCCCTTTTCTCTCTTTTTAAGTCGGCATGCTCAATATCTGATTGTGAACTCACAGAAACATATTCGCCTGCAGCCATGGATAAAGCGCCGGCAACCAGTCCGGCCAATGCAGCCAGAACGATCGGTTCTCTGGTGGTACTGGCTGCTGCGATACCAATAGCCAAACTGGTTGTAGACAAAATGCCATCATTGGCACCTAAAACTGCAGCTCTTAACCAGCCACTTCTATTGGTGTAATGTTCTTCCAATTCCATACTGTGCTTTCCCTCATTGATCATATTGGATACAATACCACGGCTATTTTTTTTGACATATCCGTAACTTTATATTCCAAATCCTGGGGATTTTATTTTACTTTCAAATTTAAGGTAATAATATTGGAAATCAGTCCCGTAGATCTGCTGTAGTGACCATATCTCAGTTCCAACATGTTGAGGTGCTGCCATCCAAATACACCGTGTGGTGGAGCCAGTCTGATTCCAGCACCATAAAAATCACTGTTTAAGGTAGACAAATCATAGGCACTGGTAAAATACTGGGCAGAAGGATCATGTTGGCCATAAGGTGCGAAATACCGGGTTCCCGTTTGTTTGTTATATCTGTAAAAAGGACTTAGAGAAATAAAAGATGTCAGTTTGACTGGTACTTCTATTTCTGCAGTATGCGCCCTGATGCCCCAGTTATCCATAAAGTATCTATAATAAGTTCGTATGATCACCTGATCTGTGGCAAAATAATTTAACCTTGCGGCGATGGGTAATTTGTAACGTTGATCAGGTAAAGTCTCTGCCCTTAAGGAGCCATCTGTAAAGTAATCGCGTTGATATTTGGTGGCCAGTAAACCTTTTTGGTAAGCGGGTTCAACAATGAGTTGTGCCTGTAATTTCTAATTGATCACCTGTGAAAGGGAGAATGATGCGCTAAAGGAATTTCTTGGACTGGAGCCTTCACTTTTGGATTCATGGCCATTACCCAGACTTGCCGCTGATCTCAGTTCAATAGGTAAAATAACTTTCCAGGTATCTAAAAATGCCTGTAACTTAAGGTCAAACTGTGTGTTCTTGTCTTTAGATAAACGGGTAAGGTTAAATCCTGCACCTAAGGATTGATAATCATATTCCGTTGAAAAGGAACCCGTAAAACCAAAGGCATTCCCTGTTTTTTCATTGCTATGTGTCCAGTTTAGTGATGGATAGACACGGGTATCTGCCATAGAAGCGGACGAAATGGTACTTGGATCTATTTTATCTGATGAAGCAGAGGTATAATGATCTATACCAAGTTCAAATAAAAAGGTGTTTTTATTTCCAGCTTTGTTGAACTTGGACAGCTGTAAATCAATCGTATTCGCAAAATCTGTTAGTTTCTCTGTTCCGATACCACCTGTAACGGCAGAATTGTTACCAGTTTGCTGGTAATAAGCCGATACCAGGTTGATTTCGTCAATTTTCAGCTTTCTACTTTGATAATTGCTGGTATCGGAAGGATTGGATTTAATTTTCACTTGTCCGTGGGCACCTAAAACACCAAGGAACAGCATGAGTACATGCAGATAAATTTTTCTCATGATTTCAGTTAATTACAGCCACATCCACCACCACTTTTTCCGCCATTGGCACCTGAGCCACCTTCGCGATATAATTGGAAGCTCTGTTCAAATTTCTGCGCCGTTCGGGATGATAAAGTCATTTCAGCATCGTTGAGTTTATTTTTCTGATACGGTTTAACTGTTGCACATGCACCAAGTAAGCTGAGGACAAAGGCACCCAGGACTGGCAGTATTGGAATTGACGTTTTCATATCATTGTTTTACATTAATATTATTAGAGGTATACAAACGGTCATGGTCATCTATGATTATGCAGGCTACATGACGCAATTGATTGATCATATCCAGGCCAACGGTGGCACCCATAACGATTACCGGGGTCGCTAATGCATCCGCCAGCTCAGCACTGGGACAAATGACGGTTACACTTTTAATTCCACTAACTGGTAAGCCGGTCTTCGGATCAATGGTGTGTGAGTACCTGCGACCATTGATGGTAGCGTATTTTTCATAATTACCAGATGTGGCAATCGCCATATTGCTAATGTTGAGTGCTGAGAAGGGTCGGTCACTTTGGTCGGGGTCGGCAATCCCAACAGTCCAGGGGCTATCGTTTGATTGCATTCCCCAGGTAATAAGGTCTCCCGCTGCATTAACAATTCCTGCTTTTATCCCCATGTTTTGCAAAATTTTCTTGGCTTTGTCAGCCGCATATCCCTTTCCGATCCCACCAAATCCGATGCGCATCCCTGTATGTTTCAGCATTACTGTAGATTTTTCAGCATCTATCATAACATGCTGATAGTTGATCAGACTTACGGACTGCAGGGCTGTTTCAAAATCCGGAAGTGAGGTCATGTTGACATCAAAGTTCCACAGACTTTTATCAATAGAGCCATAACTGATGTCAAAGGCGCCTTGTGTGATGTCTGATATCCTCATTGAACGTTGGATAAGTTCAATCACTTCCAAATCAACCTTTACGGCTTTTATACCAGCGTTATGGTTAATAAGGCTGGTTTGACTGCTGTCCTTGAAAGTGCTGAGCAAGTTTTCGATTCTCTTAACTTCTGCTATCGCAGCGTCAATGGCTTTTTCCCCTAAAGCTTTATTCTCCGCAATGACAGTGAATTCAAAGCGGTTTCCCATGAGTTTTACGACCCGGTTATAAGCTGCGTTTGCCATTTCAATAAATTATTTACCAGCTACCATATTGGTAATTTGTAGCACAAATTTTTCAGGGCTTTCATTGGGATAGCCGTCCCATGTTTTTAAAATTTTCCCGTTTTCATCAACCAGTAGGGTAAAGGGAAATTTACCATCAGGATTATATTTTTCTGCCAGGGCTTCATTTTGTTTAACTTGATCAGCAGCCAGTTGATTTTTCTTTTGACGAGGAAAATCTGCACGTACCAAAATCAAATGATCTTTGGCGTAAGTTTCGAAAACTTCTGACTCAAGGATTTCTTTTTTCAGGCGAATGCATGGGCCACACCAATCGGATCCGGAAAAATTGATCAGGATTTGCTGATGACTCGCCTTTGCTTGTAGTTGTGCTTCGGTAAAGTTGCCCGTCCATATCAATGAACCAGGCAGCAGTGATAAGAATGTGATCAGTAATAATTTCATCTTGTTAGCGATAAATCCATGATTTTTGTTATTAAATTATGAATCTAAGATCAACGAGAATTCTGAAGACATTATGAAGTTCTCTGTTAAAAAATGTTAAAGCATTGTCATCACATTTTGTTTTTAGAGACTGTTAAAGTTGATACTGAATTGGTGGTAATCTCTATGGTAATTGTAAACCAGTTCGTAATTTTGCCTCAGACATACCTGCTTTAAAATGGCAAGCCCAAGACCCGTTCCTTCAGATGCATTGTCTTTGTAAAACCTTTCAAAGATCTTGGCAGGATGCAATTTTCCCTGCGTGCCGGTGTTGCAAAATACAAGGTTATCCGAAGTTAAAGTAATCCGGATGGAACCACCATCGTAATTATGTCTGATTGCGTTGCTGAGCAGGTTGTTAATCAATATTTCTATTAAGGAGCGGTTTGCTGTAATGGAGAATGTATCTAAATTAATTTGCACTTGCAGGTTTCTTTTTTGAATGAATTCCTGGAAGTAATTGAGCTTCTCCTCTATTAATGCCCTTAGGTCTATTTCTTCTTTATCCTGAAGCTGGTTGTTGTCTATCTTCACCAGAAGTAGGAGAGATTGGTTTAATTTGGTCAGTTTTGAAGTGGCTTTATAAAGATCCGCCAGAATTTCGCTTTGTTCTTTACCGAGGGTATTGGATTGAAGCAAGGTGTCGAGTTTTGAGTTAATTACCGCAAGTGGTGTCATCATTTCATGAGATGCATTTTCAGTAAATAGTTTAATCTCTTTATAGTCTGATTTGACCTTTAACGATACATCCAGAACTGCCTTATTCAACGCTTTGAATTCTTCAATGTTGGTTTGAATGGGCTCGAATACTTTCTCCTGGTTGATGTTGAATGCTTTGATGTTGGTTAACAATTGGCGAAATGGTAACCACATCCTTTTGATCAGGATTCTGTTAACCAGCCATAAAATCAATAACAAAACAATCACAGGTATTAAAATAATGAGAATAATGCTTTTGATTTGTTCCTGACGTTCAAATTTGGAGGCAATAATCATAACTTCGTAGGGTTGTCCATTTAAAATCAGTTCTGTTTTGAGGTACCTTGCTGATTCTTGATGTTTCTTTTTAGGATTATAGAAATTGGTATCCGCAAATAATCTACGTTTGTCCTGTAGTTTGTTTATTTTTTTATATTCAACAACCACATCATCAAAGCCGTCTGGTGAGGGAAGGATGTTTTTAACGTGCGCAAAGTCCTGTACTTCCAGTAGTTCCTCAAATAGATGATCATCAATCTGTTTATTGATATATCCTCCCAGCGTTTGATAAAAAAGAAATCCTATGACCAGTAATCCTGTGAGTGTAATGATGGACAGAATCCTGTTATAGCTGCTGAATAATTTCATACATCTGCAAATTTATAACCTACGCCGTAAACCGATTGGAAATAGTCTTTACAGCCGGAATCTGTTAGCTTTTTTCTTACATTTTTAATGTGGGTATAGATAAAGTCAAAGCTGTCGGCCATATCTGCATCATCTCCCCAAATGTGCTCTACCGCAGCAGCCTTAGAAATTACCTTATTTTTATTCACGATGAAATACAACAGCAGGTCAAACTCTTTCCTGGTTAGGTGTACGGTTTTTCCTTTTACCTTGGTTTCCTTTGCAGTGGTATCAATTTCTAGTTCGTTAAAATGAATAATGCTGTTTCCGTTGAAATGCCGACGCCTTACGATGGACTGGATTCTGGCATAAAGCTCAGACAGGTGGAAGGGTTTGATCAGGTAATCGTCAGCGCCGAGGCTCAGTCCTTCTATTTTCTGGTCCAGGGAATTGCGCGCAGAAATGATCAGCACGCCATCTGTTTTGTTGATTTTTTTTAGATATTTTAATAGTTGAAGCCCTTCCCCATCAGGTAGGGTTAAGTCTAGTAAAACACAGTCGTAATCGTAGAGGGATAATTTCTGATAACCTTGGTCATAAGTAGCGGCATGGTCGCAGATGTTTCCTTCGCCTGTCAGATACAGACTGATACTTTTGCTCAGTCCTTCTTCGTCTTCAACAATTAGAAATTTCATAATATAAATATGGAGTTAAAATCTGAAGACTCTTTGTAGTTGTCAAGAATAAAGCAATAATTGTGATTTTATACCTGGCATGCCACTTCAAATACAGCGCCTAAACCAGCTTCAACCATGGCTTCTGCCAAACTTTACATCTAATTGAATTGGCTACAGGGTCAACATCAGAGCTGGAATGCTCGTGTTCATTTTTTCATTCGGACTGGCCATGGTCGAAAAGTTCCAAAACAACATATTGTGTAATATAAAGATATTGTTACCTTTGCGCGAAACCGTCTATTTAGACTCAAACTAAATAAGAAAAAGGGACTTAAATATAATATATGCACAAATTTTTTACTTTTTTAGGAATAGCTATGCTCTCTGTTTTTGCCTTGCGCGCACAAAACATCCGGGGTACAGTGTATGATCAGGCTTCTGGGACAGGGATACCCGGGGCAAGTATTTTAATCAAAGAGCGTCCGGGAACTGGTGCAACAGCCGATGCGGATGGAAAATTTACCATTGTTCTGCATTCCGGGGAAACTTTAGTGGTTAAAATGATTGGTTATAACCCATTTCAAAAACATTATCCAAAAGTTCAGGAGGGTCAGCAAATTGACATCAGACTTGAAGCAGGTGTGGCGCTGGACGAAGTGATGGTCACTGCAAGTTTGGCCAACTCCAGGAGCAAAAGAGCCATTGGAACAAATGTAGATCACATCAACGCCGCAGATATCGTGGCTAAAAGTAACCCTTCTTCACTGGCCGACCTGATGAACGGCCGGATCAGCGGAGCACAGGTATACAATACCAATGGTAAAGTAGGGATGCCCATCCGTTTTGACATCCGTTCTGCTGCGACCTTTAGTATGGAGCGTGATCCACTGATTTTTATTGATGGGGTGCGTTACAACAACAACAACACCGCTGATGTGAACTCATCCCAGGAAGCAATGAGCGCCCTGAATGATTTGCCCATGAACGATATTGCTTCAATAGATGTCATTAAAGGTCCTGCTGCGGCTGCCTCTTATGGTGCCGAGGCTGCAAATGGTGTGGTGATCATCCAGACCAAACGTGGTTTAAGCGGACAAAAAGGAATTTCCATCAACGCAAAATATACCGGTGGTTTTAGTGAACTGGCCAATAAATATGATCAGTATGTAAACAACAGTGCCTTAAACGACTTTTTTATCCGCGGTGCACAAAATCAGTTCTATGCCAATTTATCTGCACAGTTGGATCAGTCCAACAGTCTTTTCTTTTCGGCCAACTCGAACAAGACTTCCGGTACCATTCCTGGTAATCAAGACAATAGGCAAACTTTTCGTGCAGGTTACGATTTAACCAAAGGCCGTTTTAGACTGGCATTCACTGCAGGATACGTAAAGGGTAAACTCAGCATTCCTCAATCTGCATCCGGACGTGATGACGCCATCTGGAACCTCATGCGAGATCAGACCCCCTGGCCATTTTTAACCGAAGAAACCTGGCGTGCCATCGAGAAAAGTTATACAAACGACCGCTTTACCAGTAGCTTAAAACTCAACTATACTTTTCCTTTTGCAATTAAAATGGAAAGTCTTGTGGGTTTAGACCTCAATGATATTGATGGTTTAAACTATCTGCCATATGGCTATTTACAAGGTACAAACAGTACCGGAGCCAAGCAGATCAGCGACAGACGCAACCAAAACATGAATTGGGATGTGAAACTTTCCCGCAGTTTTGCACTGGATCCGAAATGGAAACTCGACTTATCGCTGCTTTCCCAGCTTACCCAGGCAACGGAACGTGTAAACGGTATCAGTGTGCGTAATTTTGCCGTTCCGGGCATCAGCAACATCTCTTCAGCAGCTGAAATTTTAGGTACTACGGATACGGACTTTGAAAAACGTACGCATGGTATTTATGGTGAAGCATTTTTAAGCTATAACAACCAGCTTTTTATCAACGTGGGATTGAGAAGGGATGTTTCTAATATGATTGGAAGAAATGTGGCCAGC
>Ga0247805_1001217_pt1 | contig 12453 bp, 9 predicted proteins | sample UWRJL044104R1_FD_180930 | JGI IMG/M metagenome (GOLD analysis project Ga0247805, IMG submission 180930) | Plant litter microbial communities from Arlington Agricultural Research Station in Wisconsin, United States - UWRJ-L044-104R-1 | ecosystem: Environmental > Terrestrial > Plant litter >...
ACACGATTGCATCCAAAACCACAAAACAAATTACGACTGACGGAAAGAAAAACGCCGTAATCAACGGAATTACGGACTGGGTTTATGAAGAAGAATTCGCGTTTGTTCGTGCATTTGACTGGAGTGCCGACGGAAGTAAAATTGCATTCATTCGTTTTGATGAAACCCTGGTGCCGGAATTTACGATGAATATTTACGGAAGTGAACTTTATCCAAGTAACGATACTTTCAAATATCCGAAAGCAGGCGAGAAAAATTCTGCAGTTTCATTGCATTTATATGACATAAAAACAGAAACTACAAAAGAAGTGAAACTTGGCAATTACACGGATTTTTACATTCCGAGGATCAAATGGACAAACGATGCAAATGTGTTGAGCGCTCAGGTGATTAACCGTCATCAGAACAATCTTGATTTGATTTTCGTTGATGGAAATTCGGCTGCGGCAAAAGTGGTCCTTAACGAAAAAGACAAAGCGTATGTGGATATAACAGATAATCTTACGTTTTTGCAGGACAACAGTTTTATCTGGACGAGCGAAAAAGACGGATTCAATCACATTTACGTCTTCGATAAATCCGGAAAGCTTAAAAACCAGGTGACCAAAGGCAACTGGGAAGTCACCAATTATTATGGCTTCGACGAGAAAACCAACACCGTTTTCTACCAATCTACTGAAAACGGATCGATCAACCGCGACATTTACAGCATCAGCCTCAGCGGAAAAAACAAAAAAAGACTAACGACAAAAACCGGAACCAGCGGGGCGACTTTTAGTCCGAACTTTGATTTTTACATCAACAGTTTCTCAAGCGCAATGCAGCCAACTTTGTACACTTTGAACAATGCAAAAGACGGAAAGGAAATCCAACCTATTGTAAACAACGATGCATTGGCAGCCAAACTGAAAGCGTACGATTTGCCTTCAAAGGAATTTTTCGTACTCAAAACGGACAAAGGCAACGAGCTCAATGCCTGGATTTTAAAACCTAAAAATTTCGATCCGAATAAAAAATATCCTGTTTTTATGTACCAATATTCCGGTCCGGGATCGCAGCAAGTCAACAACGACTGGAACTCAACCGATGATTACTGGTTTTCAATGCTCACGCAGCAAGGCTACATCGTTGCTTGTGTGGACGGACGCGGAACAGGTTTCAAAGGTGCCGATTTCAAAAGAGTAACGCAAAAAGAGCTCGGGAAATATGAAGTTGAAGACCAGATTGACGCAGCGAAAGTAATTGGGAATTATCCGTATGTCGATAAAAGCAGGATCGGGATTTTTGGTTGGAGTTACGGCGGATTCATGTCGTCGAACTGCATCTTGAAAGGAAACGACGTATTTAAAATGGCGATTGCCGTAGCTCCGGTAACGAACTGGCGTTTTTACGATTCGGTTTACACTGAAAGATATATGCAGACGCCGCAGGAAAATCCGACAGGTTATGATGAAAATTCACCAATCAACCACGTTGATAAACTGAAAGGAAAGTTCCTTTTAATTCACGGTTCGGCCGATGACAATGTACATGTCCAGAATTCGATGCAAATGATGGAAGCATTGATCCAGGCCAACAAACAGTTCGATTCGCAGATTTATCCGGATAAAAACCACGGGATTTATGGTGGAAAGACACGCATCCAATTGTACAACAAAATGACAAATTTCATTAAAGACAACCTATAACAAACTAAACTAAAACCCTTTAAAATGACAGAAGCAGTAGTAAAAACAGGACATCCAAAAGGACTTTGGGTATTATTTGGAACAGAAATGTGGGAAAGGTTCAACTTCTACGGAATGCGCGCCATCTTAACCTTGTTCCTTGTAAATTCATTGTTGATGAAAGAAGAAGATGCGTCGTTGATTTATGGCGGATTCCTCGGACTTTGTTACCTGACGCCGATGCTCGGTGGTTTCGTAGCCGACCGTTTTTTTGGAAACAGGAACTGTATTTTACTCGGCGGATTGATGATGGCGATCGGGCAGATGTTGTTGTTTGCAAGTGCCAGCGTTTTCGGAACGGATATTTCTTTTGCAACAACTTTAATGTGGTCGGCACTCGGAATTATCATTTTCGGTAACGGATTTTTCAAACCGAATATTTCTTCGATGGTGGGAAGTTTGTATCCGAAACAGGAAAAAAGCAAGCTCGATACCGCATTTACGATCTTTTACATGGGAATTAACTTAGGTGCGTTCCTGGGCCAATTGATTTGTCCGATCATCGGTGACGTAAAAGATGCAGGCGGTGTTCGCGATATTCACGCTTTTAAATGGGGATTTTTAGCGGCTTCAATAGCAATGTTGCTCGGGACAATTTTGTTCTATTTTCTTAAAAACAAATACGTAGTCACTCCGGAAGGCCGTCCGTTAGGTGGATTGCCGTCTAAAAACGAAGCATCTGATTTTGAAGAAGGAGAATCTCAAAAAGCAGTATTTTCTTCAACAGCACTAACCCTTGCGGGAGTTGCATTTTTGGCTTTGGGCGCACTCATCCATTTTGTTTTCGATCAGAATCTAATTTATACCTTAATTTATTCAAGCGGTTTAACATTAGCCGGATTAATTGTGTCCGATACATCGTTGACAAAAGTTGAAAGAGACCGTATTTTTGTAATCTACATCGTGGCGTTCTTTATTATTTTCTTTTGGGCTGCTTTCGAACAGGCCGGTTCTTCGCTAACATTTATCGCAGACAATCAGACCGACAGAAATTTCTTCGGATGGAACATGCCGCCATCGATGGTTCAAATCTTCAACGGATTGTTCGTTGTAGCTTTTGCCGTGCCTTTCAGTATGCTTTGGGATTACCTGAGAAGCAAAAACAGCGAGCCGATTTCCCCGATGAAACAAGCATTCGGATTGGCGTTAATCGCATTGAGTTATTTCATCATCGCACACAATGTAAAAGATTTAGGAAACAGTGGGCTCTTAGCGATTAAATGGCTGATCCTTTTGTATTTAATTCAGACCTGTGCCGAGCTTTGTTTGTCGCCGATCGGATTGTCATTGGTAGGAAAATTATCTCCAAAACGTTTCTCTTCTTTATTATATGGTGTTTTCTTTTTATCTAATGCTTCGGGTTATGCGTTGGCGGGAACTTTGGGTTCGATCATGCCGGCAACCGGGGACAAATTCTTGAAAGCAAAAGAAATGGGAATAGACCTACAAGCGGTGCTTGACAAAAAAATAACACTCACTGCAGAACAGGCAGCGTTGCTTTCGAAAGCACAGATCAGCGATCACAATCCGATATTTGCTGGTTTTGAAATCCACAATTTATTTGAATTTTTTATGGTTTTTGTTGTATTAACAGGACTTGCGGCAGTAATTTTGTTTTTATTGACTCCAGTATTAAAGAAAATGATGCACGGAATCAGATAACAAAGTCATGTGGAATAAACACCCGAAAGCTTTACCGTATTTATTTTTATCCGAAATGTGGGAACGTTTCGGATATTATTTAATGATCGGGATTTTCACGCTTTATCTGAAAGACGTCGAGAGCGGCTTTGCTATGACTGAAAAAGAAGCGGCTGATCTTTACGGAACTTTTATCGCCCTGGTGTTCCTGACGCCTTTCATCGGCGGATTGATTGCCGACCGCTATTGGGGTTACCGGAAATCAATTATCATTGGCGGAATTCTAATGGGAATCGGGTATTTCCTGATGGGCGTGCATTCGCTAACCGTGCTTTACATCGCGATGACTTTGGTTATTTTGGGCAACGGTTTCTTTAAACCTAATATTTCCACGCTGCTCGGGAATTTTTATTCCATCGACAAATTCAAAGACAAAAAAGACGAAGGTTACAACATTTTCTACATGGGAATTAACGTAGGCGCGTTCATCTGCAACTTTTTCGGTGCGGCGCTTTACATTCTTCTGGGCTGGCATTACGCATTTATGGCGGCCGGTGTCGGAATGTTTATCGGTGTGGCGACGTTCATCATCGGAACCAAACATTATGTTGGTTATGACCAGAAAAAAGGCACACAGGAAGGCGACATGCCTTTTTATAAAATCGTACTATTCATTTTGTTGCCGTCGGTAATTTTCGGAATTATCGGCTGGTTTATCAAAGGCGTTGGCACCGATGGGAATTACATTTTCGGATCAGACAGCACCGATGCATTCATCTTTGCGTGCATCCCGGTTGTGGCTTTCTATTCGAGTTTGTACGCGAAAGCGAAACCAGGTGACAAACGCCCGATTGGCGCGCTGTTGTCGATTTTTGCCGTCGTGATTTTGTTCTGGGGCGTATTCAAACTTAACGGATCGGCGCTCACAACCTGGGCCGATCGGTATACCGACAGGCAAATCACAGGAACGACTGAAACGGTTTTTTCAAAATTAAGCCTCGCAGACCAGATCGCCTATCAAAAAGATTCGGTTGCCGTTTATGACGCGCAATTCCGATTGCAAAAAGCAAATGGAGTAGTCGTAAAAGAAGTCAACTATCCGCTGTATTTCCGGAATGTCAAAAAAGAAAAATTGCCTGAAGAAGGTTCAAAAATCACGCTTTGGGCAACCAATTTAAGCCAGTCGATCAATCCGGGCTGGGTCATTATGCTAACGCCTTTAGTGGTAGCGTTTTTTACGTTTTTACGAAGCCGGAAAAAAGAACCGTCAACACCAACAAAGATCGCTTTCGGATTGCTGATTTCTGCACTTTCGGTCTTAGTTATGGTTGCTGCAGTTAAGGCTGGCGCCAATGGGTCGGAGAAAGTTAGCGTTTGGTGGCTCGTCGCGAATTATGGCGTCATTACCATCGGCGAACTGTTTCTAAGTCCAATGGGATTGTCTGTCGTTTCGAAGCTAAGCCCGACAAATATCACTTCACTAATGATGGGCGGCTGGTTTTTAGCCACATCGATCGGAAATAAATTAAGCGGCGTGCTCGCCAGCATGTGGGATACTTATGAAGATAAAAGCAACTTTTTCTGGGTCAATTTTGGACTGCTGATGTTTGCTACATTACTCATGTTTGCGCTGCTCAAACAACTCAATAAAGTCATGGCCGAAAAAGGCATCAATTAGATATGGAACCAGTCAAAAATTCGACCGTAGCGGAAATCCAGAATTTTAAAGGAAAATACCCAAAACAATTGTGGTATTTGTTCTTCAGCGAAATGTGGGAACGCTTTTGTTTTTACGGAATGCGCGGTATGTTGGTCATTTTTATGGTCAGCCAGTTGATGATGGACGATAAGGTTGCCAACCTGCAATATGGTGCGACACAAGCGTTCGTATATGCATTTACATTCATCGGGGGTTTGTTTGCCGATAAAATACTTGGTTACAGAAAGTCTTTATTCTGGGGCGGATTGTTAATGATTGCTGGAAGTATCATCCTGGCGATCGATCCGAAGCAGTTTTTCTTTATTGGAATCAGTTTCACAATCATTGGAACAGGTTATTTCAAACCAAACATTTCAACGATGGTTGGCCGCTTGTATGCAGACGATGACAACAGGCGCGATGCCGGATTCTCGTTGTTTTATGCAGGTGTTAATTTGGGCGCATTAATCGGAGGTTACATCTGTATCGCCGTTGCGAATGGGACGATGTTTGCCTCGTTCATCCCAGAAGACAAACGCTGGAACGTCGCTTTCGGATTTGCGGCAATTGTCATGATCATTAGTTTATTGACATTTATACAAACGCAGAAAACACTCGGCGATATTGGAATCTCGCCATTGCTAGACATCGAACCAAAGAAAAAACGAACTTATGAGATCCTGACGTATGTTGGATCTTTGGCTGTTATTCCGATCATTATTTTACTGGTTTCCAATTCTGGCTACACCGATTTGTTCATGTATATCATTGGTCCGTGTTCGTTGTTGTATTTGCTGTACGAAATGCGAACGTTCTCGATAAAAGAAAATAAAAAGTTGGTTGCAGCATTGGTTTTCATTTTGTTCTCGATCGTATTTTGGGCTTTTTTCGAGCAAAGCGGAGGATCGTTAAGCCTGTTCGCTGCACACAATTTAAACAATACGGTATTAGGGATTAAGCTCGATCCAAATGGTGTAAACAATTCAGCCAACTCCTTTTTTGTCATTGCTTTTGCAGCTTTGGTTGGAATTGTATGGCTTTGGATGTCTAAAAGAAAAATCGAGCCGAACACGGTTGTAAAATTCGGGTTGGCATTTTTATTTCTTGCCGGAGGTTTTTATATTTTCTATTATACGAAATTTTTTGCCAATGCAAACGGAATAACGTCACTGGATTTATTTACTTTTGGATGGTTTGTAATTACCTTTGGGGAATTGTGCCTGTCGCCGATTGGTATGTCGATCATGACTAAGTTGTCTCCTCAGAAATTGCAGGCTGTCATGATGGGAATGTGGTTTTTAGCGAGCGCATATGGACAATATTTCGCCGGATTGCTAGGTGCGAATATTGCAGAAGCCTCGGAAAATTCTTCCAATCTCGAAAAACTGGTGATTTATGCCGACGGCTATAAACAGCTGGCAATTTATGCGTTGATTGCAGGAGCAATCCTAATTGTCATTTCTCCGTTGGTCAAAAAACTAATGCAGGAAGTCAAATAAATCACGGCACTATTTTTGAAAAAAGAGCGTTTTAAATTAAAATTGAATAAAATGAAAAAGATCATTATTGCATTCGTCCTTATAGTGGCTTCGGCGGCAGCCCAAGCGCAAACCGTAAAACCGCTGGTTTGGGAAACCAATCTCGAAGTGGCTACTAAGACGTCCTTAAAAACAAAAAAGCCATTGTTGTTATTCTTTACCGGAAGTGACTGGTGCGGATGGTGCATCCGACTTCAAAATGAAGTGTTGAAAACCCCCGAATTTGCAGCCTGGGCAAAAGACAATGTGGTTTTAGTAGAACTTGATTTCCCACGAAGAACGCCACAACAACCTGAAATCCAAAAACAAAATGCAGAATTGCAGCAAATGTTCCAGGTGCGCGGTTATCCGACAGTTTGGTTTGCAACGCCAACAAAGACAGATGGAAAAACCAATCTAACACAACTTGGAAGTACAGGTTACGTCGCTGGCGGTCCGTCAAAATGGCTGGAAGGCGCAAACCAAATCCTTGCCAATAAAAAATAAAATTTCAATTTAACCTATAGAATCCCTTTTCGGCAATGGCATGGAAAGGGATTTTTTGTTGGATGCACGTTTGCTTCCAAAGCGAAACATAGCTTTTGTAATTGCTGCAGTCGGCGACAATCATTTTGGGCTTGCAATTTCGCAGCAACCGGGCAAGGTTTATTTTTGGTGATTGCCTCAAAAGCAACACATCAGGAGAAACGTTTTCAGGATATTGTTCGAGGCTATCAATGATTAAGATCTTCCGGTGGTTGAAATAAGCGGTGTTTTTAATGGGTTGTTGCTTTGCAATCCGGCTAAAATTTGCCACAGCGTAAGATTTAAGAATGTTGTTATTCTGGATGTCGTCGTTGCTGAAAACCGAGATGTCTTTGCCAGTTCTGGCCGCGATTAAAGTGCTTTTTTTGACGTCGAACACAATCCATTCATTCTGACCTTGGCTGACTTTGATCGTCGCAAAACATGAAACTATAAATAAGATCAAAGCGCTTGATGCCCATGTGATTTTTCTCGAATCCGGTTTTTGAATACAGATGAAAAATGCAACTAAAAACAAATATATCGCAATTAGCATGGATTTGTTAAATGGAATGTCCTGAATAACAAAAGTATCAAATGACGCAACCCAATTGATGATTTTGTTTAAAACGACAATGGTATATTCCAATGTTTCCGCTAGAAATTCTGGAACGGCATTGAAAGCCGCCAAGATTATTGCTAAAAGGCCGACAGCCATAATCAAGCTCAAAAAAGGAATTATGATCAAATTGGTGATGAAAAACAACCCTGGAAACTGATGAAAATAGTACACACTGAGTGGAAAAGCGCCGATTTGTGCCGCAAACGAAACCGTTAGAATGTCCCAGAAATATTTAATGATTTTGTTTTCAGGTTGCCATAAATCCGAAAATATCGGCTGCAGCCAAAGAATAAAAAACAGCGCAACATAACTCAACTGAAAGCCAACATCGAACAAAAACGATGGTTCAAAGACCAAAATCAGCAACAGCGAAACCAGCAAAGTATGGAAAATATTGGTTTTTCGTTTTAAATGCAATCCTATCGCAACAAATGAAAACATCGTTACCGACCGAATTACCGATGGCGACAATCCGGCTAAAACAGCAAATCCCCAAAGTGATGCGATCACAACAGTTAATTTAAAAATGGATGTCCAACGATTCTTAGGCAAGAAGTTCAATAAAAACGTCATGAAGATCATTATAAATCCGACATGCAAGCCAGAAACCGATAAAATATGAATCGCTCCCGCAAATTGGTAATCGTGTAAAATATCGGCTGAAATGTCCTGTTGCTGGCCTAAAAGTAACGCTGCGATGACATGTAATTCTTTTGGAGTAATGCTTTTTTCTAAGTTTTTTAAAATGCGCCCCCGAAGTGCATCTGAATAAAAAAAGGCATCTTTGTCAATGGTGTTTTTAACCGCAATATTTGTCGAAGTTCCATACGCTTGCGCTAGGATCGATTTGTCGGTCAGGTACTTTCCATAATCGAATTGGTTCGGATTGTAGGGCTTTCTGTGGCGTACGACTTCTGCGTTGATCCTTATGTTTGTTCCGATTACGAATGATTTCGTGATGCCTTTGTCAAAGTTCACCAGTATTTTTCCGGTACATTTCTTATGGTCAATCGCTTTGACAAATGCAATGTAACGGTCTTTATAAATGGAGCTTTTGAGTTTTTCGCGCAAAACAATTTCCAGCAAATGGCTGTCAGAATCTTCTACCTGATGGATATAATTGCTTTGTTGAAAGTATCCGGAATGAGCTTGAAGCGTCGCCGCACCAAAAGCAAACGAAAAAGCGTAGGCCGCAAATCCGAGGTATAAACTCCTGTTAAGATTTTTATTCGAAACGAAATATAAAAAGACAAATAGTAGAAAAACGATGCCTGAAAACAGAACCGTCAGCCCAAAGTCAGGCTTCAAATAATAGCATGCTAAAATTCCTGCCATAAAGCAGATCGTGATTTTCGACAATGGAAAACGCAATACTTTCATAAGCTGAGTATTGAATTAATCCAAAAAATCACACAAATCCAATGGTGGCTTCAGGTGTTTCATGGCGTATAAAAAATTATTTGGCGGATATAATTTAAGGCGTAGCACACTACACCATAAGTTTGCAAAACCGAATTTAATTATTTCGGCTCAAATAACAAAATCAATTTTAAATAAATAAAACGTAACAGAAATAAAACGAAAATTAATTTACCAAAATTCGGTTGGCTTGAGCGAAAGTGCGTCCGTAATAACTTTCTTTTGTAGAAGAAATAATCACGCCTTTTTGGGTCGAGGAATGGATAAATTTGATTTCATCATTCGAAACCTCTGTCACCATTCCAACGTGGTTGATCACACTTTTTCCGTTGGTTTTAAAGAAAATCAAATCGCCTTTTTGGATTTCGTTATTATCGAGTTTAGTCCCGATTTTCGCCATATCATTTGAAGATCTTGGCAGCGAAATGTCAAACTTTTTAAAAGTGCTGTACATCAAACCAGAACAATCAAAACCTTCTGGTGTAGTGCCGCCTGAACGGTAGTTGGCGCCTAAATTTTGTGATGCGGTGTTGATGAGCTGTCGCACCAAGTAAGAAGAATTCTCAGCGGTAATTTCGTAATCGTCGTCGTTCTTGTCGTTGATGATCGCTTTTTTGCTGGTTTTCTTAGGTTCAGAAATCTTAGCGATGTTTCTTGATGGAGTGGAACTTGTTGAATTTGCCTTGGCAACAATTCTTCTGTTTTCAGGCGTTTTATACACGCCTCTTTTTTCTGCTTCTGTTTTCGAAGTGATGATGTTCGACGTTGGTTTGCAACTAACGACCGTGATCAGCAACAGGATCAAGTAAGTGATTTGTTTCAAAAGATTTTGTTTTTTACAAATTTATGTAAAATTTGTATTTAATCATATAACAATTCATAACGTTATTTTGTTAAACTTCGTATGATTAAGTCCGCCGTTTTTTCACTTGCACCTGTCCCGCCCAGTTTTTGCTCGAGCTCATCGTATGCGGCAAGCAGTTTTTTCCTGTAATTTTGCTCGAGTAATTTTTTGAGCTCAATTGTAATATTTTTCCTATTACAATCGTCCTGGATGAGTTCAGTTACCACTTCTTTATCCATAATCAGGTTGACTAACGAGATATATTTAAGTGTAATAATGCGTTTCGCAATCTGATACGATGCCCAACTTCCCTTATAGCAAACGACTTCCGGGACTTTAAACAAAGCCGTTTCAAGCGTTGCCGTTCCCGAAGTCACCAAAGCAGCAGTCGAATGGCTCAGCAAATCATATGTTTTATTTGAAATGAACTTGACGTTTTTATTTTTCAGAAAGGGTTCGTAAAAAGAATATTCCTGACTCGGAGCACCTGCAATCACAAATTGGCAATCCGGAAAATCCTTTACAACGCTGAGCATGACGGAAAGCATTTTCGAAATTTCCTGTTTGCGGCTTCCGGGTAAAACCGCGACAATTGGCCGTTCGTCCAGGTTGTTTTCCTTTGTGAAAGTTGCTTGATCGGTTTCGATTCTCGAGTGGATCGCATCAATTAGTGGATGTCCGATAAACGCCACCGGAAACCCGTGTTTCTTCTCATAAAAATCTTTTTCGAAAGGCAGGATCACATACAATTTGTCAAAATCGCGTTTGATTGCCGCAATCCGGTTTTCTTTCCAAGCCCAAATCTGGGGCGAAATATAATAATGCGTCGGAATGCCAAGTTGTTTCGCCCATTTTGCAATCCGCATGTTAAAGCCCGGATAGTCAATGAAAATAACCGCATCGGGCTGAAATTTCGCAATGTCTTTTTTACAGATCTCAATATTGTTCAGGATCGTTTTCAGGTTGAATATCACTTCGATAAATCCCATAAACGCCAATTCACGGTAGTGTTTGACCAATGTGCCGCCAGTTTGCTGCATCAAATCGCCACCCCAAAACCGAATGTCGGCTTCAGGATCTTTCGCATACAATGCCTTCATCAAGTTCGATCCGTGCAAATCGCCCGAAGCTTCTCCCGCAATAATATAGTATTTCATATCTTCAGTCTTAAACGAAAAGCGTAATAATTGTAAGTAAAATGGTGCCCAAAACCACGCCGCGTGCCATCAGTTCTTTGTTATTCTTCAAGAGCAAAAAGAAAATTGCAATGTTTAAAACTGCGCCAAGCGTAATGACTTTCCCAAGGTTTCCCTGCGATTTAATGATCTGCAAACCCTGCATAAAAGCATAGTCGGTAAAGATGGCGACAAACAAAAATACGCCAATGGTCGCCGCCGCAATTGCGATAAAAGCGCCAATAAGTAAATCAATTTTTCTCATTCAAATTCCATGTATTTAATTCCATGATCACATGGTGCGCCGTCATGTCAAACTGAACAGGAACGACAGAAACGTAACCATTTTCGAGTGCCCATTCATCAGTATCTTCGCCCTTGTCCTGGTTTACAAATTCACCCGTAAGCCAGTAATAATCCTTGCCTTGGGGTGTCACGCGCTTGTCAAATTTCTCAATCCACATCGCTTTTGCCTGGCGGCAAACTTTAATTCCTTTGATATTTTTCTCAGATAATTTTGGAAAATTTACATTTAAAACCGTCGCAGGAGGCAAGCCTTTTTCAAGTGTTTGCTGCGCGATTTTTTTGATGAAAGATTTTACCGGCTCAAAATCTGCGTTCCAGTCATAATCCGAAAGTGAAAACCCGATTGCAGGAATGCCCTCAATTCCGGCCTCAACCGCCGCGCTCATCGTGCCCGAATAAATCACATTGATCGACGAATTCGAACCATGGTTTACGCCAGAAACACACAAATCAGGTTTGCGTTTCAGGATTTCATTCACGGCAAATTTCACGCAATCAACGGGCGTTCCCGAACAGCTATATTCAGTTATCGCTGCATTTTCAGCAGAAATCCGGTTTAAGTATAAGGTATTGTTGATCGTAATCGCATGTCCGGTAGCGCTTTGCGGTTTGTCTGGCGCCACGACGACAACTTCGCCAATTTCCGACATCACTTCAATCAGCGAACGGATTCCCGGTGCGGTTATTCCATCGTCATTGGTCACTAAAATCAAAGGTTTTTCTGGCATTTTTTTTAGGAGCTTTATCCTGCTTTCCGTTTCAATCTTTTTGTTTGGAATGTGCTGTTTTTAACTCAGAAACTTCAACGAAACAAAAAGGATTTACGCTTCAATCAGGGCTAGGACAGTAATCTTTTAACTGAAATTCGAGTTTAAATCAAAGCCTAGCGAATTATAAATTTGACACAAAAATAAGCAATTTTAAAAGGAAGTTGCTACATTAGCATCTTTAACAAAAAATTAGCCCCTCGCACGAGAC
>Ga0247805_1001218_pt1 | contig 12452 bp, 15 predicted proteins | sample UWRJL044104R1_FD_180930 | JGI IMG/M metagenome (GOLD analysis project Ga0247805, IMG submission 180930) | Plant litter microbial communities from Arlington Agricultural Research Station in Wisconsin, United States - UWRJ-L044-104R-1 | ecosystem: Environmental > Terrestrial > Plant litter >...
CAATGGCACTTTGTTCGAAATCATGTTGCCTGTAGAAGGTTCCGTATTCTATATTGGTGCTCAGGTATCCGAATTTAAAATATTTTCCGATGGCAAACCTGCCTCCGAAATACAAGCGGTGCGTGCCGTTTTTGCTTTGATGGCCGGCTGTAAGTCCGTAGACAATCCCCGTTGGCACGTCTTCAACAACCTGATAATTGAGCAGAAATTTATCCTGAACGAACTGCCTCGATGAAATTCCGATGCCGATTAAATACAATTTTTCATCCGAAAAAATCCTCAGACTGTCTTTCGCAATTGGCGGCCCCAGCAAATAATCCACATTGAAAAAACGCGCCGTTGTAATGAAGTTTGTTGTCCGGCTTTTTTCTGAAGTTCCCTTAAAAATCTGGTATGCATGCCCTGCCCAAAAATCGTAAGAATTGAATTTATAGATCTGGTAGGTTTCCACCTTATTTAGGTCGATTTCAATTGCGCGGTTGAACTGGTTTTCAACATGGATTCCAGCTGCCCAACGCGTTAGTGGTGAAAAGAACGGCCTTTCCACATCTGCAAATTTCCTGATATTGCCAGTGAGATCTTCCTGATAACTTACTGAAGTTCTGATATAGGTATTGAGAATGTTCGGAACGACATACAACGTACTGAATGCATCTTCATTTGATCCCAGGCTCTTTTTATATGTATTTTCGAATTGATGTCCGGTGCCTAGAAAATTACGCTCATTGAGTTTGAAGGACATTCTGGAACCACTGGCAGAAAAATCGGGAATGGTACTCCAGGCATCGAGCACGCGTACGTAAACATCCACTGAATCCTCGTTTTTAATGGGCTGGCTAGTAATCACTACGCTCCGAACATACCTTTGGGACCGAATAAGACGTTCAGATTCCTTCACGAGTAACGAATCCAAAGGCCTGTTTTTCTTTAGTAAAAGCAAATTTCGAATGGCAAGGTTGCTGGTTTTATTGTGCAACATATTCCCTGTCCGATCCAGCCAGCGCGTTGGTTTTTTAGTCGAATCAATTTCAGAATATCCGAAAGGATCGAGTGTGGTGATTAAAATTTTGCGTATAATTTTACCCTCAGAATCAAGCAAAGGTTTTTTCTTGATTTTTTGAAAGGAATTTTTTTTGATTTTTTGTTTTGCCGTGACAGGCCTGAAGATGAGCTTGTGAAGAAAACGTGTAAAGCCTCTTTTCCGGGAATAATTTTCGATGTTTCGGTACATCTCAAGCGAATCCTTTTTTTGGGCATCGGTTTGCCTTTTCACTTTATTTTCCTGGGCAAAAGAAAACTGATAACAGCACATTATCAGTAGAAAAAAAAGAAATTTAAGCCTTGGGGTCATTTACAGTATCGGTTTCTGAATCTTAAGCACAGCATTCAAAAATAAGTTAATATACTGAAAATTTTCGTTCAGCTTAAAGTTATGACATTCAAAAATTTTATTTTATTTTTAATTTGCCGAGCCCTTTCTGCAGCATCGAAATCCCATCTTCCTTGATATTTTCAAGGTGTACATTTTCGAGTGTATCCGGCGCTTTCATTAGTAGGCTTGAAACTCCGGTTTGTAATGCCGTTCCAGCAAGTTTTGACATAATTCCGCCAGTTGGGCCAACTATAAATCTTTTGGTAAGAAAACCTGTTGCGATCCCTAAAGCACCTTTTAATAATTTGCCTTTAAGGCTTGGAGAAGTAAGCGCAGACTGAAAATTTTCCTTGAGGTCGTGGATTTTATCCTTCACAATATTTGCCGGATTGAGTTCCTGTTTTGTAAATTCAAAATGTTCTTTCAAAAGATACATGTCAGATTTTTGCTGGTTTTCAAGAAATGCTATGGCTTCATTTAGCGATTTGTTGTCTTTTACTGTTGTGATCATCTTTTCTTTTCTTTAAAAATTTGACGTACGATGTAGTCGTTTAAAGTGTCATCAAGCCATCTTTTCCTAAAAATAATCATGACGATGCCCACGATTGCATAAACTCCGGCTACGGCAAAAAATCCGTAATGTACTTTTCCGAGAACTTCGCCAAGGTAAAAACACAACCCAAGTGTTACCAATAGGAAAAATAAAGCAATAATAATGATGATTACGACCCGCGAAACCAATGATGAGAATACATCGGTTCCTTTGTCTATCGCTTTTAGTTTGTAAAGCTCCAGACTTGTTTTCGCGTATTGCTCCACTTTTTCTACGAGCATCTCGACTATTATTGCTTTATCTTTCATTTTACTGGTTTTTTATTTTTAGAATTTAGCTTTGGCTTTATCTGCCGTATCTTCAGCATATTCGTAAGCGTCTTCTACATGCGCTTGGCCATTTCTTTTTACCTGCTCCAGTTTAGAAGTCAGATTGTCGATCACGCCATTATATTTGCTTTTCAGGTCATCAATTTGGCCTTTGCTTTTGTCTTTAATTTTTTTGCGTGTTTCCGAACCTTTTTCCGGTGCAAATAAAATTCCTAAAATGGCTCCTGTTGCTAATCCTGCCAATGCTCCTAATGCTACTTTACCTGTGCTCATGATTTCAATTTTTAGATTATTAATTGTTTATTTCTTTTTGATAGCAATTTTTATGTAAGATTCAGTTCAAATCTACTTTACAAAGATGCTTCTCAAATCACGAAAATGCCTTACAGAACTTTTAATTAAGATTATAATATTTACATCTTTTGTAATGTTTTCGCTGCCTAAGCCAATTTTAATCATTAAAAAAGCGCTCTATAATAGAAGCGCTTAGAATTAGATTGTCGGTTTGTAAAAAATTATACTACAAATGATGGTTCTGGTTTCCACGGTTGGCATTCTGCAATTGATGTTCAGCAACATAATTCCGGAAAAGCGTTAGCAAAGTGTCGTAATATTTTGTCAACACCTGAACATTGACTTCAGGACTGTTATCAACGGGAATCGTAACCGGCATTTCATTCAGGTATTTCGACAGTTCAGGGTAATTTTCCTGGATCACCATGGTAACCTTCATGATTTTTTCGTTGATTTCTTTCTCTGCATCCATAATATTTTGCACTTTTAGGGCTTATAAAGGTAACGAAAATCTGACAATAATTATTTTTTACTTTCGGCTTTTTCTTTCTCTTTCTGTGCTTTCTCAGCAGCCTCTTTTGCGTCTTCAGCGGCGTCTTCTTTTTTCTTTTCCGCTTCTTTCTTAGCTTTTTCTGCTGCTTTTTGCTTTTTCTTGAAATATCCTCTTAACAGGAAGTTGTCTTTTGCCGCTTCCATATTCTCATCGAGTCCTTTGGTACTTTTACGAAGGTTTAAAATCGTCTTATCGATATTGTTCGCCATCGTCGGATCCTGTATTAATTTTCCTAAAGTTCCCTTTCCGCCATTGACCTTCTGAAGGATTTCGGTAATTTCTCCGGTGGCAACGGCCGCATTATCGGCAGTAACCTGCAAACTTGCCATGATCGCGTCTGTTTCAACTGGCTCAGATGATGGGATGGTTTGTCCGTCCACTGCGATTTTTGCTGTCGGGCTGCCTTGTGAAAGCACGAGAATTTTATCCCCAATGATGCCTTCAGACCCAATTCCCGCTTCAGAATCGGCGCGGATGAAACGTTGTACGTCTTTCTTGATCAGCAAATCTACTCTCACAGTAGAATCATTTATAATCCGAATATTATCAACAGTTCCAATGTTAATTCCGGAAAAACGAACAGTGCTTCCAACCTGTAATCCGCCTACATTATGAAATCTCGTCGTCAATTTTATAACCGGGTCGAACAGGTTTTTCTGCTTTCCGATAATAAAAATGGCAAGGACAAACAGCACCAGGCCAACTGCGATAAATATGCCCAAACGGACTTTAAAATTTTGTGTTTTTGCTTCCATTTTAATGTTTATTTTTGATTTTTGAGACTTTGACTTTTGAAAAATGAACTGATATAGGGATCGGAATCGCTTTCGAATTCGGCTAAACTTCCCACTTTGTAAACTTCGCCTTCTTTAAGCATGATGATTCTGTCGGCAACGGTTCGCACACATTCTATATCATGTGTAATAATAATTGATGCCGTCTTATATTTCTCCTGAATGTCGTTAATGAGCATACTGATTTCATTTGATGTAACCGGATCCAAACCCGTCGTAGGTTCGTCATACAACATGATCGCCGGATCTACAATGATTGTTCTGGCCAAGCTGATCCTTTTCCGCATTCCGCCCGAAAGTTCAGACGGCATTTTATCAATTGCATCAGGCAAGCCAACATTTTCCAGTACTTCGTTGACCTTTTGTGAAATTTCTTCTTCCGACAAGTCTTTTTTAATCCGTCTGAGTGGAAATTCGAGATTTTCTTTTACAGTCATCGAATCGTACAAAGCGCCACTTTGGAATAAAAATCCAATTTTTTTGCGGGTTTCTTCGAGTTCTTCGCGTTTAGCACCATTGACTTCGTCACCTAAAACTTCGATCGTTCCCGAATCTGCTTTAAGCAAACGCACAATGCATTTGATCAAGACCGATTTTCCGGTTCCGGATTTTCCAAGAACAACCAGATTTTCTTGTTTATTCAGTTGCAACGAAACCCCTTTGAGGACTTCATTCCCGCCAAAACTGATTTTTAAATCCTTGATATCGATTACTGCTTCTGTATTTTTTTCTTCGGTACTCATAATAATAAATCAGTAATTTGAACAGCAAATAAATCGACTAAAATAACAAGCAACGAAGCCATCACTACTGCAGAATTTGCAGCAATACCAACGCTCTCAGTTCCGCGTCCAGCATTGAATCCCTTGTAACAGCCTACCATACTAATCACAAACCCGAAGAAAAATGTTTTAATGAAAGCCGGAATGAAATCCATGAAAACGACTTTCCCAAATGCTTGCGTGATGAACAATACAAAATTGACGTCGCCTTTGATGTTTGCCCCTGCCCAGCTTCCAAGAATTCCAAGCGCATCGGCATATAAAACCAATAATGGAATCATGACCGTTGCTGCGACAACTCTTGGCACAATCAGGAATTTGATCGGATTCGTGGAAGAAACTTCCATTGCCTCGATTTGTTCGGTGACGCGCATCGAACCCAATTCGGCGCCCATACTCGACCCGATTTTTCCCGCGCAGATCAATGCAGTAATCACCGGCCCCATTTCACGGATCAATGAAATTGCAACCATGCTCGGAAGCATATTGACCGCACCGAAATTGACGAGAACCGGACGTGACTGAATCGTCAAAACCAATCCGATGATTAGCCCGGTGACAGAAATCAGCCCAAGCGATTTGTTCCCAATCTGGAAACATTGCTTTAAGAATTCCTTGAATTCAAAACCGCGGGAAAAAGTGTTTTTGAAAACCCGCCCAATGAATAAAAATACATCGGCAAGGTTGACAAGAAACTTGTTTATTGACGCTGTACTTTCCATAGAAGTATCAGTCAGTGCTATGGATTTATTTCTCGCATAGCTTTTCATTTTAGTAATCGGAATACGCTGTTTCATAGGATTTTGAAAATTTATTCTGATTAATATTATTGCGTTAGGTTACTATCTTTGGTAGTTGTCTCGGTAAATATTTTCACTTCGGCATTTGGATGCACATTAATCGTATCGGTAGCGTTATCATGGAATTGCGGCAGTTTTATCCGGCGCCATTCGTAAGTTTTTGGCAGATCGTCTCCCATTAAATAACCCCAAGGTTCCAGACTTTCGATCTTATCGAATATGACTTTCAAAATCGCAATTAACGGAATCGCAAGGAACATTCCTGAAAATCCCCCAAGAGCGCCGCCAATGATAATTCCCACAATCGATACCAAAGCGTTTATTTCTACTTTTGAACTTACAATCATCGGAACCAATAAATTATTATCGACCAATTGAACGACTACATTCACTATTAAAATTCCGAGAACGATTGACAAATCGGCATTTCCTGTGAGTGATGCGACAACGCTGATGACACCAGCAATCAAAATTCCGATGTATGGAATCAGGTTTAATAATCCGGTTAAAATTCCGAGCAGAATTGCATATTTCAATCCGATGATCATAAATCCGACAGCCGTCAAAACCGAGACGACGACCATCTCGATAAGCAATCCAACGATGTAACTCTGAATAGAAACTTTGATTTGCTTCAATACTTCACGTAGTTTTTGGTGGTGTTCTGGTTTGAATAATTTACAGAGGAATTTGATAAAATGTGTTCTGTATAATGAGATTAGAAAAGTGTAAATTGGGATCAGCATCAAATTAACTAAAACGTCTGAAAATGATAATAAAGTTGTGCTTACAATTTGTTTTCCGGTTTCCATGGAACCTTTAGTAGCATCGTTTAGTAGCTTTTTCTGTTCAGTTTTGCTTAGGTTGAAACGGTCACGAACAAACTCCTGCAAATTATTCGCATGGATCGAAACATTTTGTTTGATCTTTCCCCAGTCATTCGCCATGTCGCCAACCTGTAGCGAGATGAAATACATAATCCCGACGAAAAAAAGCACGAAAAGAATCACACTCAAAATCACTGCTATGACATGTGGAAGATGAATTTTCAGATTAAAAAAAATGACTACAGGCCGCAATAATATCGCAAAAAGCAACGACATTAAAAGCGGAATCACAATACTCTGCGCTACGTAAAATGAGCCTGAAATTAAAACCAGACTCAATAATGTAAATGCGAGTTTGGCGTAAAACGGAAAATGTAAGGTAGGGTTGTTCATCAAATCAAAGGTGTTAATTATCTGCCTTCGCACGATTACAGAACAAGTTTAATTTGTTATAAAATTCCCACAGAAATTTATCCAAAAACACTTGTCAAGCCTTTGATAATATAGAATGTAGGAATCGGTTCACTAATTTTTACCGTAGTATTCCGCATTTTCGCAAACGTATTGGTACAAAAATTGGTCAATCGCTTTCGTTTTGATCATCAAATTTATCCGGAACTGTACAAGACAGATATATTTCCTTATCTTTAATCTGAAATTTGAATATTAAATGACCCCATCATGAAAAAAACATTTTTAACCTTTATCGTATTTTTTGCTTTTACGTGCTTTTTATCCGCACAAAGCGACAACAAAAACCAGCCTCAGCAAGCGCCGGTTCAAAAACCAAACGAAAGTCAGAAAAAAACAGAGAAAGCATCGGAAAATGAATTCCAAAACCAGAAAGCTGATGAAGCCAGGCAAAAACAAGAATTGAAACGCAAAGCCATGAAAGAGAAAGCAAAGGCTAAAATCGACGAAGCGGAAAAGAAATAAAATCCCTACAAATAGATAAGAACAAAGCTGTAATGAATAATTGCAGCTTTTTTATTTTTTATAGGCTGCACACCATTTTTTTAGGTATTTTTAGGCTTTAAAAACAATCTCATGAAAAAACACATTATTATCGCAATTGCATTCCTTATGTCGGCACAAATACAGGCACAACTTAAACCAGTCGCTTACAAAGACGGCGCTCAAAAATTAAATGGATTTGTATCCGTTCCCCAAAAAAACACGCATTCTGGTGCCGGAATATTAATTCTTCCAGCGTGGAAAGGCATCGATAAACATTCTAAAGATACCGCTGAACAATTGGCCGCGTTAGGTTACAGTGCTTTTATCGCTGACATTTACGGCGAAGGCAATTATCCAAAAGACACTAACGAAGCCGGAAAACAAGCCGGATTTTACAAAAAGAATTATGCTGAATATCAAAAGCGCATCGCCTTGGCATTGGAACAACTAATTGCGTCAGGCGCCAATAAAGATAAGATCGTTGTTATTGGGTATTGCTTCGGCGGAACTGGTGCAATCGAAGCTGCCCGTGCCGGAATGAATGTAAAAGGCGTTGTTTCTTTTCACGGCGGACTTGGAAAAGAGGCGTCACGCAGCAGCAAACCGATCACTACTAAAGTATTGGTTTGCCATGGTGCAGATGACAATTACGTTCCTGCAACCGAGATTGCCTCATTCCAGGATGAAATGCGCACTTCTAACGCCGACTGGCAGATGATTTATTATGCCAATTCTGTTCATGCTTTCACAGACCCTGACGCCGGAAATGACAACTCAAAAGGCGCCGCTTACAATGAAAAAGCCGCCAAAAGATCATGGGAACATTTTATGGTTTTCCTGAAAGAAGTATTAGAATAATCAGATCTGTTTATGGCGCACCACGACCTACGAAAAGACAAAACCTGTCTGAATTGTTTTCATGTTGTTGAAAACCGATTTTGCCCGAACTGCGGACAGGAAAACACTGAAACCCGACAGTCGTTCGGTCATTTGATCACACATTTCGCAGAAGATTTTACACATTATGACAATGCATTCTGGACCACTATAAAGTATTTGCTCTTCAAGCCTGCCTTATTGACAAAAGAATATTTGTCCGGAAAGAGGCAAAGTTTTGTACCTCCGGTAAAGCTTTACATTTTTGTCAGCTTTGTCACTTTTTTCTTGTTGAGCATATTTCCGTCAGGTTTTGAATCTGAAGAGAAAAATCATACTGGAAAAGAATTCAAGACAGAAAAACAGATCGAACTTGAGAAGCAAGCAGAAGCGAAGGAAAAAGCACAAGCCCTAAAAGAGTTAAAGGTTTTTATACCTAATAATGGATCAAATAATTCATTGGACTCGATTATCAGTAAAGAGAATCCTGATAATGAGTTTGATTTTGGACAATATGAAACGATTGCTGCTTACGATTCTGTTCAAAACCTTAAACCTAAAACCAAACGCAGTGGAATGATTGTTTCCTGGATCAAAAGAACTGCAGTCAGAATTAGGCTTAGCGCAAAAGAAGATGACTTTGACGCGAAATTCAAAGAATCCATTTTCCACAACATTCCGAAAGCACTTTTTTTATACATGCCATTCTTTGCCTTTTGGCTTTGGGTTTTTCACGACAAAAAGCGCTGGTATTATTTTGACCATGGCATTTTTACGCTGCATTATTTTTCATTCCTGCTTTTTACATTTTCGATTGTGACTTTAATTGGTGGCGCGACAGAATATATCAACGATTCAGCTGCAAAAGCGATTAGTGACTTCTTAAATTTTGGGTTGCTGTGCTGGTGGTTCTTTTACTTTTTTCGCTCACACCGCAGGTTCTACGGAGAAAGCAGGTTGGTATCTAGGTCGAAAGGGTTTCTGCTCTTTTTTATCAACTTGTTGTTCATCCTTATTTTCCTTACGATCTTAATGGTTTTTTCCGCATTGAATGTTCATTAAAAAAATTTTTATGAAAAAATACATCATATTCCTTTCTGCAGTTTTTTTGGTCGGATGCAAAACCGGAGCCGGACTTCGTGCAGACAATTCGGATGCGTCGAAATATCTCAGTTATATTTCAGAAAAAGACCTGAAAACCAATTTATACGTTGTTGCTTCAGATGAAATGCAGGGGCGAGAAACCGGTTCCGAAGGCCAGAAAAAAGCAGGAAGATATTTGATCAGCCAATATAAGGCCAGTAAAATTCCGTTTCCAACTGGTACTGATACTTATTACCAAAAAGTTCCTGCAGAATTCATGAACAAAAAACGCAACGAAAACCTTGCCGATTCGGAAAACATCTGGGCATTTATTAAAGGCTCTGAAAAACCGGATGAAATCGTTGTCGTTTCCGCGCATTATGACCATGTCGGAATGAAGAATGGCGTAATTTACAATGGTGCAGATGACGACGGTTCAGGAACTGTCGCGGTTCTTGAAATCGCCAAAGCATTCGCTAAAGCTAAAAAAGAAGGCCACGGTCCAAAACGTTCGGTACTGTTTTTACATGTGACGGGAGAAGAACATGGTTTGCACGGATCTCGATATTATTCTGAAAACCCATTGTTTCCATTAGCAAATACCGTAGCAGATGTCAACATTGACATGATCGGACGCCATGATGACGCGCATCCTGATTCGAGCAACTATGTTTACGTGATTGGCTCTGACTACCTTTCATCAGATTTGTACAACATCTGTGAATCAGCAAATAAAAAATATGCAAACTTGAACCTAGATTATAAATTCAATGATAGAAACGACCCGAATCGTTTTTATTACCGCTCAGACCATTACAACTTTGCCAAAAACGGCATTCCGTCGGTATTCTTTTTTACCGGAACGCATGCCGATTACCACAAACCGGGTGATAAAGTAGAAAAGATTGAGTTTGATGCACTCACAAAACGAACGCAGCTTGCATTTGCTGTAGTATGGGAAATTGCCAATCGGGAAAATCGCCTGGTGATTGACAAAGACGGAAAATACACGCCAGTAAACTTTTAAATTCCTTAATGATAAATTGACATTATTAGGAGACTAAATTTTTAACTTTGGACTTAACAGATTGTTTCAATATTAGAATTAAGTTAGAAAAAGGATTTGCATAAAGCAGATCCTTTTTTACTTCTAGTATTTTTTATAAGTGGTTTCGCACAATCAACGCTCACTTTTTATCAGGCTTGCGACGATACTCCGTGCCTGACTTATTATAAGCTTCTCTAATAATTTAGGCTTGTGCTGAGAAAATGGCTTATAAGTACGGTTTTTCGTTCTTTACAATCTGGATTTTCCCAACCGGAATCGTATCAGTTGCATCCTGAGTAATGATAACGCCGAGCATTTCCAAAGGTATGTCCGGCGTTTGCTCGCCCAGGCGTTTGATCTCATCAAAAAGTTCTTTCAAATCATTGTGATTCAAGGCAATTGAATCGCCCTGATCGATTTTATGTGTAATAATGTAATCCCTAAGCAACGGCAAAGTGATCTTTTTTGCGATGGTGATGAATTCTGACATAGCTTATTTTTTTATTCTAAGTTAAAGTTTTATCGAAACAGTATCGTTATTTTTAAGTTTTAATTGGGATAAAAGAAGGAAATTGGAAGCTAAATAGCAAACTTAGTTTAGAGATAAAACTATAAAACATAGACAAAATAGTACGCATAAAAAAAGCCCTGATTTTCATCAAGGCTTTATAACTATGGGTGAATGACCGGGTTCGAACCGGCGACCCTCGGCACCACAATTTTAGGACATGTTATTAGACCTTATCAATGCATGCCTTTATAGCAGGAAATCTCCCATGAAAATGTGAATCGTATGCGGATTTGTATACTTTTTTATACCTAATACATCGATTAGAGTATTCGAAATTCATTAAATTGTTATCCGATGAAACTAATGGTCTGATTTTGAAATTAGTCAACTATGGTGTTTATGTTCATCTATCGCGTTTTGTATACCCATCTTGATAATGATTTTAAGGTCTTCATTGCTATTAAACAATTTTATACGTTCAAAAAATTTTGAAGATCCCAATTCAAGGTACAATTTCCCGAATATTTGTTTTGCGCAAAAGGTTGCCATTGTGGTTATATGCATTAAGTCAATTTCTACAACATCGGAATTTGATAAGCCATCTTTTATAAGAACATAGATTTTATTACCGACGTTCTTATCACTTATTAACGGTCCGTATTCGTTTAAATCAATTTTCATATGAAATCTATTTTTATATTTTCAAATTTATTTTTAAAAGCATCAATGTCTGTCAAACTTTTTGCGTTTTCTAGTGGTAATGCCAAATATACAATTGTACCTTTCCAAAATCCAGTTTTAATTACCTTAGTCTTTCCGTAATCGTTGATATGCGCAACTCCCTCAGAATAGAGGTGAAACCGTCCTTTAACTGAAGTGACAATTTGATCAATTATCCATAGACCGTAACCCATATGATAAGTATTTTCTTTAGATGTGACATTTTTTTGAATACTTAATGCAATAACTTTCTCGGCGTCCATTTTAGAATATTTTGGGTTACTTCGTAAACTTGATATTATACCGTTTCCAGTGTCAGCGCAAGCAATTTCCATATAATTATTGTTTCCATCCGCAATCATGATTGACTTTGTATCGTTCACAGCATGCTCCCAAAAATTTAAAAGGATTTCACTGAAACAGGTGCTAATCATCGAAATAATCTTTGGCTTGTCAACATAATATTCATTGATTTTAGGCAAGAACTTTTGCTTAAGATATTCATTTGTAAAATTACCGTTCCGTAATAATGGTTGTGGCGCAAGAATAAACTTATCGGTCATTTGAACATTTAGAGCTCTGAGTTTTCGATCGGTATCTTCCTGTTTAATATAAGCGTTTATTAAAGGAATAAAAGCGTACTCGTCCCACTTATCCTCCATAAAATCAAAATAATAAATATGCGGCAGCGCAAAACATTTTCTTTCCACAGCGTACTCTATCACTTTATAAATGAGTAACATACCAAGAACATTTATTTTTTTTAAATTTGTAAGATTCAATGCATAATTTTCTACACGCTTACCTTCTAAACTAAAAATGATCGAAACATTTCTCAAAAATGATTGAATGTTAGATCCATTTAAAATTGCCGGTATAACAATTTCAATTTTCGGGTCATTTGCATTTAAATCAATCATCATTAAATATTTTGCAATAACGATCTAAGATCA
>Ga0247805_1001219_pt1 | contig 12448 bp, 14 predicted proteins | sample UWRJL044104R1_FD_180930 | JGI IMG/M metagenome (GOLD analysis project Ga0247805, IMG submission 180930) | Plant litter microbial communities from Arlington Agricultural Research Station in Wisconsin, United States - UWRJ-L044-104R-1 | ecosystem: Environmental > Terrestrial > Plant litter >...
ATAACCGCGCGCACCGATATCGCTGCCGGTCAACGCCACTTCTATCGGACCTTTGCCGCACGCGCCGGCCATCAACAAGGCCGACACGTATTGGCTGGACAGACCGCCATCAATTTCAATACGCCCTGCCGCGAGGCCGCCCTGGCCCTTGATCGCGACCGGAGGGCAACCGCTGGGCGCGCTGATGTCCACGCCCATGCGCTGCAATGCATCCACCAGCGGACCAATCGGACGCTTGCGCATGTACTCGTCGCCGTCGACCACGAACTCGCCTTGAAAGTTGGCCAGCGCGGCGGTCAGGAAGCGCGTGGCCGTGCCCGCATTGCCCAGGAACAGCGCTTGCTGCGGCGCGTGCCATTGGCCGGTGCTGGTGACCACGAAGGTGCTGTCGTCCGGCTCGTCGATCTGCACGCCCATCAGGCGCAAGGCGTCGGACATCACCCGCGTGTCGTCGCTCTTGAGCGCGCCGCTCAGGCGACTGGTGCCCTTTGCCAGACCGGCCAGCAACAGCGCGCGGTTGGTAATCGATTTCGAGCCAGGCGGGCTGACACGGCCGATCAATGGCCGGTCCACCGGCAATACAGTGAGAGTGGATGAAGGTCGCATGATGCCCCTGATCGTCGCCGGAAAAATCGCGATCCTACCAGCAATCGACCCTGCTCCAGAATGCAGGCGGGCATAAAGCCGGGATTTTTCTATACGGGATCGGCTGGGCAATAGCAGATAGATAGCTAGATATCTAGCTATCTATCTCGATACACCCCGCTCCAGCCAGGGTTTACGCGTGTACGGAGACCTGATTGCGGCCATTTTCCTTCGAGACATAGAGCGCCTGATCAGCCCGCTCGATCAGGGTTTTGTAACCCGGCATCGGCGTGGCGAGGTCCGCTACACCAAGGCTCACGGTGCAACGGATCGCGTGCCCGTCGTGCTCGACCACTTCGGCCTCGATGGCCTGGCGCACACGCTCACTGAAGATCCGCGCGCCCTCTTTATCGGTGCCGGGCAGCAGCACCGCGAACTCTTCGCCGCCATAACGCCCGGCAATATCAACATCCCTGACATGATGCCGGATCACCTCGGCGACCCGCTGGATCACGGCGTCACCGGCCTGGTGGCCATAGGTGTCGTTGACCCGCTTGAAGTGGTCGATGTCGAACATCACCAACGAGGAATTGGAGGCATAGCGACTGTGCCGCGCATATTCGAGCTTGAGCGCTTCTTCCCAGTGACCGCGGTTAAACAAGCCCGTCAGGCGATCGGTGCTGGACAGCTTTTGCAGCTCCGCGTTGGCCGCCTGTAATTGATGACGGTTGGTGGCAACGTCGGTGACGTCGTAGATCACCAGACAGATATGGCTGATCTCACTGTTGGTCGAGCGCAGCGGAAACAGGGTGGTGTTCTGGTACATGAAATCTTCCTGCCCGGTAATCGGCTGGTAGTTCTTGAACCGCACCAGATAGGGCCGCTGTTCCCAGATGGTGAACGCCGGCGTACCGAGCGTCACCACGCTGTCGATTTTCCTGCTGAACCACTGTTCGTTGATTTCCGGGAACATCTTGAAAAATGACTGCCCCGCCGCTTCAGACGGCACCACGCCCGAGCGGTTTTCCATGAAGGTATTCCAGACCTGCACCCGGTAATCCCGATCCAGCACCACAACCCCCACGTCAATACTCTGGGTGATCGTCAGCAACCAATGCAGTTCTTTGAGATCGATATTGTCGTTCATGGGTCAGCTCATCAGGTACGCGAGTTTGCGAGTCAGCAGCTCTACCGAGTCTTCGGTGAACAACATCAGCAGATCGAAATGGATATTGTGGCCTTCAAGGCTGTAGCTGATTTCCACCGCCAGGGTTTTCTTCCAGCGTTGCTGGTTGATGCGAATCAACTCGTCGATGCCGCCATGCGTGCCCAGCACTTGCGGATGGCCTTGGGAAAACTCCACGTCGATCTGCTCGGCGATGCCACTCAAACAGGCGCCAATCAGGATCGTGGACAGATCCAGAAGCATTTCCATGTCCGAATATTCGGCCGAGTCGCGGTTCATCAACTTGCCCATGTCGGCGACTTCCGAATCATGGAAAATCAGCAGCGCCTCACCGGCGATGCCACCGCCGATATAGCCCTGGCAGACGGCGGTCAGGCGATCACTGGTCTGGGCATCGGCCAGCGCCATGTGCAACTCGCCCACCTCCAGCATGTTGACGTTGGGCACCGGCAGTTGCACAAAAACCCCAAGGACCCGCGCCAGCAGCGCCGCCGCACGGCCCATGGCCACGTTGATGGTTTCGCGAAACGTGTCCTGAAAGCTGATCAAACCGGTGTTGCCTGCCGGAATCACCGCCTGCACCGCCGGTTCGCCCAACAGACCAAGCCGCTTCAGGGTTTGCTTGAGTTCTTCGGGATCAGCCGGCTTTTTCAGAAATGCCAGCGCGCCCAGCTCCATGACCCGGCGTACGGCTTCTTCCTGAATGTCGCCGGAAACCACGATGATTTTGGCGTCCAGGTTTTCCGCACGAATGGCCGCCAACGCCTGGTAGCCGTCCATGACCGGCATGGTCAAATCCAGCAGGACAACCTGCCCCAGCCCGTTGCGAACCGCATCAAGACCTTCCTGGCCATTGGTCGCCATGGTGACCGACACGCCCCAATCGGCGGGTAAAGCCCTTAATAGCTGCTTGCGCGCCATGTTTGAATCGTCGCAAATCAGCAGGGGAATCATGGGCATTGCTTGCTTTCTCACTGCAAAAGAGTTTCGGGCGGATACGCTCGAGAATATCGGTGCGTTTGTTTCAACGACGGGTAAATGAAACACATCCACGGCTGCGTGGCTTGACCCATGCCTTTATAACGCCGGGATTGAGTGAAATATTCACCCCTGATACTCACCGCTGGGCTCTATGCAATATCTGTGCTCAACAAATATTTGAAGGTTCTGGATCAACGCACGCGCCTAAGCATCTGTTTTTTATACTCACCCATCCACCGCCAATACCTTGACCTGTCCTCCTGTATACAGGCAGACCGTGCTGATCAGCTAATTGCAGCGATGGGTGGCGGACAAACCACACTGCAGAAATGACCACCCCGAACGCAGCAAAAAAAATGCACCACCGCTGCCGCATTTGAATGTCCATGAGCCATAAAGGCACTGACGGTTTATTTCCTACGGCAAAGCACTGCAAATCCGACTGTTCCAGTGCGCTTGAATGACGGGATTATAAAAATCCTGCCGCAGGCAGCTCGCAAAACTGCGAATCGACCTCTTCGCTGCCTGTACCGATGCTTTTCGAACCCGCCGCGCCCCCTGAAAAACGTGAATACCTTGACGCCATAAAGTCGCTTTTTCCCGCCTTCCCGGCAATCAAACAGAATATTGGCGTCAGGAACAACAGCAAAAGAGCACTTTGTAATCTGTCGGCATTACTTAAATTGGCGTCAGAAAAAATATTTTAAAATTAATGAAAATAGTAATGGCACTTTGTACCAGCTCTTATATAAATTGCCTTCCAACCCGTCAGCGACTTTGCAATATGAATTACTCACTGCTCATGAGTGCAACCGTTTTGCAGCTGTGCCTTGTCACAACAAGCTTTGCTGAATCGAGCGTCAGCGATACAGCGACACTGGCACAACAACGAACGCTCAACAGTAAAGAAGTCGGCGGGCTTGTTGTAGGACAAACGATGACTGTGGTCGGGCGAGCGTTTTACGACAGTTTCGCCAGTGCCTGGAGCGACAAGGATGAAAGCGGGCGGTTCACCGTCTCCATCTCCGAACGCCCTACGGCTCGACTGGGCAGTCAGGTGTTTGTCGACTACGGCAATCGGCGCATGTTTCAGACGTTTCTGCCACCCAATCGCAGCCTGGTCCCTGCGATAGGAGCCGATGCGGCAACACTGGTTTATCAAGCGATCCTGGATTATCAGCTCGCACAGTTTTTTGGCGACCCCGATGTCGGGCGTGATGAATTTTGAAAGGGAATTATATGTGCCGTCCATTTCTGGTAGTTGTCGGTCTGGGTGTGTTGTCCGCCCTAAGCTGTAGCGTCAACGCCAGCGAATTGGTCTATACCCCGAACAATCCATCGTTTGGTGGTAACCCGCTCAATGGCCCGGTGCTGCTGAACCAGGCCACGGCGCAGAACAAGTTCAAGGAGTCGACGACCTCCAGCGAACAGACCGCCCTGACTCAATTCAACACCATGTTGCAAAGCGCCATTTTAAGCCGGGTTTCATCGGCGGTGACGTCCAGCATTGTGAGTCCAGACGGTTCGCTTATTCCGGGAATCGTGGAAACGACGGACTTCCGTATTTCCATTACCAATTTGCAAAGTGGGATGCTGCAGATCGTGACCACGGATAAAACGACTGGGCAGACTACTCAGTTTCAAGTGAACCAACCGTAAGCGTTGTAATTGTTGCAACCCGCTCGACATCACTAACAACACTCAAAACTACTTTTTATAAAAGGAAGGCTTTCATGCGCGCTCGTAAATCTCTTCTGTCTATTGCTGTACTTGTTGCCATCTCCGGTTCGGCACTCGCTGACTCGAGCACTGCCAACGTTAACCAGAACGGTGCCAAGAACAATGCCGTCTCCGTTCAGGAAAGTGCTACCAAGTCTTCGGTCTATATTGGCCAGAATGGCGAGCGCAACGAAGCCAACGCAAAACAGACTGCCAATGACAGCACGCTGAGTGTTGCCCAGAAAGGTAATCGCAACGATGCCACCAGCCGCCAGAAAGGCGGTTTCAACGATTCCAGCATCAACCAGATCGGTAACGGTCAGACTGCCGAAATCAATCAGGGCAGCCAGCGCAACACCGCCAGCATCGGCCAGACCTACAACACCACCACCGGTGCAAAAATCGACCAGGGCTATACCTACAACGGTAGCTACAACAAGGCTTCGGTCGTTCAGCAAGGCAACACCAACTCCGGCGCCAACATCACTCAATGGGGTTCGGGCGACAAGGCTTCGACCAACCAGCTGAACAACGTCAATGTGCACGCCACTGTGACCCAGCGTGATGGCAACGCCAACGACGGCTCGATCAAGCAGGAATACAACAACGGCAGCAACGCCCAGGTATCCCAGCGCGACGGCAACAATAACAACGGTTCGATCGCTCAGCTGACCACCAACTCCAGCGAAGCCACCATTGCCCAGTCGTGGGGCAACAACAACGCTGCTTCGGTCAAGCAACAGTTCGTCACCGGCACCGAAGGCACCGTTACCCAGACTCGCGGCAACCACAACGAAGGCAACGTGGTTCAAGGCGGCGTTGCAGCCAGCAGCGCAACCATCTCGCAATCGTGGGGCGACCACAACGTAGCCAACGCTTCGCAGACTATCGGTTACGACCAGAACGCCAGCGTTGCCCAGATCGGCAGCTTCAACACTGCGACCACCACTCAGGCCTACGCCAGCGATCTGCAAGCCAACGTTGCCCAGGACGGCCGCAACAACAAGGCTGAAGTCAAGCAAACCAACGGTTACAAACTGGACGCCACTGTTGCCCAGAAAGGCAACGGCAACTCGGCCTACGCTTCTCAGAGCGGCTACAAACTGGAAGCTGACATCACCCAGAAAGGCGACAACAACAAAGCGACCAGCATCCAGACTGCTGCTTACAACGAAGAAACCCTGTTGCAACAAGGCAACAACAACACCGCTTACGTCAGCCAGTCCGGTCAGGGCATCTATGGCCAGGCCAACGTCGTTGCTGTTAGCCAGTTCAGCAACAACCAGGTTGCCAACGTTGTACAAACCGGCGGCGCCGGCAACACCGCAACCGTTACCCAGCGTTAAGAGCTAACACGTTCATGGCTGTAGCCCCGCCGAGCGTCGGCGGGGCTTTCTTGTAGAGGAACGACGATGCACATCCGCTCGTTATCAATGGTTGTATGTGCAGTATTGGTCGTCAGCGGCTGTGCCACTTCTCGTCCAGCGGCGACTTTCAATCCCGCTTCGCTGTCACCGCCCACCCAGATTTCCCGTGACCTGACCAACCTGCCCGCACCGGCCGGCCCCATCGCCGTCGCTGTGTATGGTTTGCGTGATCAGACCGGACAATACAAACCGTCGCCAGACAGTTCTTTTTCAACCGCTGTGACCCAGGGCGCTGCTTCCTTGCTGGTGACCGCGCTGCGTGATTCGCGCTGGTTCAAACCGGTCGAACGCGAAAACCTGCAGGACCTGCTCACCGAGCGCAAGATCATCCGCGCCCTGGAGCAACCGCAGGACAAGGCTCAGGTCCAGCTGCCCGCGCTGCGTCCGGCCAACCTGATCATCGAAGGCGCCATCGTCGCCTACGAAAGCAACGTGCGCTCCGGCGGTATCGGCGTGCGTTACCTGGGCATCGGCCCGTCCGAGCTGTACCGCCAGGACCAGGTGACCGTCAACCTGCGTGCCGTGGACATTCGCAGCGGCGAGATTATCCAGAGCATCACCACGACCAAGACCGTGTTCTCGATCCAGGTCGATTTCGGCGTGTTCAAGTACGTCTCGCTCAAGCACTTGCTGGAAGTTGAAACCGGGTTCAGCCGCAACGAACCGGTGCAGCAATGCGTGCGCGAAGCCATTGAAACCGCCTTGGTGCACATGGTGGCCCAAGGCGCGCGGGACGGCAGCTGGCTGCTGAAGAACCCGGACGATCTGAACAAGCCACTGCTGCAAAGTTATCTGAAGAGTTACGACGACCTGACGCTGTCCATGCCGCTGACCGGCTCGGATAAATAAAAACTTCTCAAAACGGAGCTGAACATGGCGTTTAACACCCAATACCTGCGATGGCTGGCAGCAGGACTGCTGGTCGCCAGCGGAATGTGTCAGGCATCAGACCTCCAGTCCGAACCACGTTATGCCGACATCAGCCGCGGCAACGTAGCCGCCATCACCCAGATCGGCGACTACAACAAGACGCGTATCGATCAGAACGGATCTGCGCAAAAGCTCGAGCAGATCCAGACCGGCACGCGCAACCAGGCGGTGATCAGCCAGAGCGGTACCGCCAACCAGGCCTACGTGCAGCAGACCGGGCGCAACAACGACCTGACACTGACTCAAACCGGCAGCTACAACCAGGCCAGCGCGGTACAGAACGGCACGGGCAACTCGGCCGTGGTCGCCCAGACCGGCGCGTACAACCAGGCTTACGTCAATCAATACGGAACCGGCAATCAGGCCAGCGTGCAACAGGCCGGTTTCAACGGCACCGCCACGGTCACCCAATACGGCAACAACTCCACCGCCAGCGTAAAACAGTGGTAAGCCAATGATCGACGTATCGCAACTGAGCCTGTCCATCGACGCCCAGCGCCACGGTGAAGCGGTCCTGATCCGCCCACAACTGCAAAGCCCGACCCCGCTAACCTTGCAGTACCGCATGACGGTACGCCAGAGCAGCGCCAGCGGCACCTCCAGCATCAACCAGAGCGGCGACCTGCAAAGCGGCGCCGCAGGCTCGCTGGTCACCCTGAGCATGCCCAGCGGCGCCAGCTGTCAGGTACATCTGCAAGTGTTTCAGGATGACAAGCTACTGAAAGAAGCGGATAGCGACTGCACTAATCCGTAGTGGCTCTGAGTGTTCGCCTCAACATTTCCCAAGGCGGCGAACTTTCGCTGAGTGATCCTGTTTTAGAGGCGCGCCTCTTTCAGCCGATCACATATGCGATCCAACTATTTACTCCACGTCCAAGACGTCGACCTCTGCTAGCCATGACTCATATGAGTGCCTTTCATACTTCTGACTAACTCATAAAGATAGCCCAACGAAGCTACTCTGGTATTCCGGGTACCAAAAAACACTTTTATATCGCAAACGGTGCATGACCTAATGGATTGCTTTTTGTTCAACCTGAATGCATCATTTCAGACGAAAGATGGCACAGCGGCATCATATCGATGCTCTCATTTTCAGTGGCCATTCCCATGCGCTTTATAGATGTAAGCAAGTCCAGCGGTTTTACACTCATAGAATTGCTCATCACCGTGGCCATCGTCGGTATTCTGGCCAGCATCGCTTTCCCGGCTTACGACAGCTACATCACCAAAAGCAAACTCAAATCTGCCCAGGCCGATCTGGTCGCGCTAAGTCTAGCGCTGGAAAATAGCTTCCAGCGACAACTTATCTATTCAACAACTACTGCCGCTAACACCGCCGAGACCAAATGTGTGGCCGCTACAGGCGCCACCAGTTGTACCTCTGCCGCATCAGCATGGCAGCCAAGCCAATCAGATTTTTTCACCTACAAAATAGTTACCGCTACGGCAACTACTTACAAAGTCGAAGCCTCGGGCAATATCGGTAAGGTAAATGGCTGCAGCGTTACCTTGACTCAGGACAATGTTCGCGCAATCACAAATTGCAGCCCGTACAACGGCGGTTGGCTGTAAATGCGGGCCAACGGCTTCACCCTGATCGAACTGATGATCACCATCGCGATTTTCGGCATCTTGTTGTTTATCGGCATACCGCTCACTAAAGCTTGGAGTGACAGCGCCAGTCAGCGCGATGCCGCTGGCATGCTCAAGCAAGGAATCAGTCGCGCCAAAGCGATGGCCTTGCGCAACCCCGGCGCAGCGCTGGATAACGCTCCTGCGGCGGTGCTATGCAGGTCGGGCCAGACGCTCAAGTTGTTCAGCATTGCCAATGCGCAGGCCATCAATTGCGCATCAACCAGCAACATTCTTTGGGCTGCACTAATGCCAGCTTCCGTAAGCGCGCAGGCGTCCGGTGCCGAAATTGCCTGCGTGGCCTTTAGCAGCCGCGGTTTGCCCGTCGCGGGCGGTAGCGCATGCACAACTACCAGCATTGACGTGACCGTCGGCAACGAGAGCGAGCTCAATGTCCTCATTATCTGAATCGGGCAAACGCGGGCAACACGGCGACATCCTCTTCGAATCATTGATCGGCATACTCTTGATGTCGATCATTGGCTTGGGCATCAGCTACGCAACTTCTCGGGCCGCTGTCAGTCAGCGCGACATGAAACTGCAAGGCATCGTGGTTGCCCAGATGCGTAACCTGTTGGCCTTGAACGGGAATTCGTTATGCACTACTAACGCGGCCCTTGCGGTCATCACCCTGCCAACCCAAACTTCTTCGATCCCGCTGATCGCGACCTGCACGGCCGTGACAACGGTCACCATTGGCGGGCGCTCAATTACGGGCGGTGCGGCCTTGGGCAAAGTGGTGCTAACCACGCGCACGGCAGATAACGCGCTCTTCGGTGGCGTTATCCGTGTTGGTGACGAAACATGAAGGAGCCACAACAGGGTTTCAATCTGGTCAGCCTGATGATCGGCATGACCCTATCGATGGTCAGCATTCTGGCCATGCTGTCGCTTTACAAAAACATCATTGGCATCTCGATACTCTCCATTAAGGACGCCAAACAAGATGGTCAGATTGCAACCGGTCTGTTGATTGCTCAACGGGAACTGCTCAATGCTGGCTTTAGGATTGACCCAGTTGCCCTGCCCGTCACCAGCAGAGTCTTGCTGCTCAATGGCGCCTCGCTCAGCAACGGCACCTTGACTGGAACGACCCAAACTATCGGCACGGCCGCAACGATCGGCAACGCCATGGTCTGGATTTACAAGACGACATCTACAGCCACCGCAACCTGCGCAGGTTTACTCGTTCACGACGGCGTGCTCAGCCGCCTGCTGGGACCGGCGGGCTGCACTCAGGTTTCTCAATGGAACAGCACCATCTGGACTGCCACCACGCTGATTGAAGTCAACCAGCCGGCCACGTTTTTTACCGTTCAATACGCAGGCTGTTGGCCGTTCGGGAAAATTGCTGATGCAACCAGTTCGGCAACTCGCGTGCAGATCGTGTTGACCGCAATCAACAGCACCCTTGACCCCAACAGCTCCGATCCACAGCCCGCCTATGTGAAAAACAAAAGCACGGTTTGTTTGCCCAACCTCGAAAAAATATAGCGGAATCCCCATGTCAGCCCGTCCCTTGAGACACAACGCGGCCCGGGCCGCGCAGCGAGGTATGGCCACAACGCTGGTCATGTTGCTTACCGGCATGGCCATCACTGTGACTGCCATGGGCATGATGTATGCAGTCCGCAGCACTCAGGAACAGCAGATGGCCAGTCATGCGACAGTGGCAGCAGAGTCCAGAGCCTGGGAGGGCGTTGAATTGGTCCGCCTTTATCTGAATAGCCTGACGACGAGTGAAGTCACGGCGCTGACTGCACAAACCCTGATCACCAATGCTTCGGGCATCACGGCACAAATCATCGGCAAGGAGACATTCGGTATCAAGACCCAGGTATCGGTCAATATCACCGGCACCAGCAGCCTTGCGACGTCGACATTGCAAGTTGTCTATCAGCTCACTCCCGCCACCAGCGCTATCGTCAACTCAACCAAAGCGCTGACATTCAATGGCAACTTGGTCTATACCGGCGGGTCGTTGTCCATTGTCGATGGCGCGGCCTTGGCGAATATCGGTGTGAGTGGCACATTGAGCGTCACCAATGGCGCGAAGGCACTAGTCTCGGGCTGCGCCAAAGGAGGCATAAATATGTCCGGCGGCGGTGTTGCGGATAACGCCATTCTGCTCACCGAAGGCACCTTCTCCATGAGCAGCAGCACCCCGCCCAATAACTTGACATTGGGCGCCAAATCAATCGCTATCACCCAAGACGGCGGCAGTTATCTATCGATCAAGGCCGGCGGCTTTACTACGAACGTGATTTCGGGCGGCTCGACCATCGGTACCGCAATTGTTGGCGGCATCAAAAACGCGGACAACTCAATCACCGCTCTTAACAGTGGTACCGCGCTCATCACGCTTACAGGCGGCAGCGTTTATAGCCTGGATCTAAGCCTGATTACCCAGTCAAACAATGTCATCACCACTACGGCCGGGGCCAAGAAAATTTCTGGCAGCGTCCCCCTGCCAGCCACGATTTCCCTGACCTATAACGCCGTCTACGGTGGCGACGTGAGTTTCAAGGCCGCTACGGTAAACACGTTCTGGGGCTACACCTTTGCCCTCACCGGCTGGGGCGCCAACTATCCAGCGCTGAAGGCTCACGGCAATGTGTCCATCCTCACCGCCGCCATCGGCCAGTTCCAGGGCGGTGGGAACCTGAACGTTCAGCAGTACAATACGCCGACGTTTGCCAGCGCCAGCCAGATGGCCGGCACATTGCGCAACATGGATGGCAGCGTCTATTCCGGCGGCTCGATTACCAATCTAACGACCGCAGTATCCACTGCGTCTCCTGGCCTGCCCGGCGTCCCCTATTGCGATCTGACGTTCAAAGCCGTCGATGTCACCGCATTGCAAAGTCAGGCGAACTACGTTTTTTACTTCAACGGCACCACACCGATGCTCAAGATTCAGAACATCAAAAAATCTGACGGATCTGCGGTTGCTGAAGGACCCTACAACCTGGCAACTACGGATTTGCGCACGCTGGGTGGTGCCGACTTCATGATTTGCAGTTATGGAAACAACAACTGCGGCAGAACCGCTACCCCTGGCACGGGTTGGATACTGACCGGCATAACCGCGCTTCCTCCTGGCGTGCTCTGGTTTCAAGGCGCCGTCAGCTTCGATGGGGTGCAAGGCAGCAGGCTGACCAATACGGTGCTCGCTACAGGCAACGTTACGCTGACTAGCAGTGGACATATTCCACTCTACGCGCCGAATTTTTCCGGGTACTCCAATGTGTGTACCGGCTCATTCTGGCCGACTAACCTTTGCAACAAATCGGCTAACCCTCCAGCCCTGACCAGCTGGACGGACTCGGCAGGCGCGTCTCATTCGGGCATACCCATTGGTAACGTTGCCATTGAGGCCGAGGGCGCGCTCAACACAAGCGGCTGGGATATCTACGGCAATGTGATTCTGGGCGGCATCATCAATACTTCGGGCGCAGTGACCAATATCAAGGGCGGCGTTTCGACCGGTGCGAATACGGCTGGCCAGACCAACATCAGCCAGGGCGGCATTGCCATTGATGTCTCCAGCTTGACCAAAGACCAAGCGACGACCGACACGACATCCACCGGCGCAACCAGTGCGGCGAGTACCAACGTCCTTTGGGTCCGAGCGCTTTGATCAAGGCCATCGTCGAATCAGCAGTCGGAGTATCAATAGCGATCTGAAAACGAGCTCACGCCCATGGCCTGCTTCACCTTACCGAACCATAACCGATGACCGTGCCAATGTGAGGCTCGCGGTCGGGTCGGTCAGAATGTCGATGGCCCAGTCCATGAAGATGGATGACATATCATCATTGAACACGCTAACCCATGTGAGTCTCAGGTACGTAAGACGGAACAGGAGATTCATGCGTTACCTGTTACTTCAGGTTTCACATAGCGCACCGCCTTTGATATTACGATCCATACCATATACTATTGACATCAATGTGCCACCACCGAATGAAATGTGAATCATTCG
>Ga0247805_1001222_pt1 | contig 12447 bp, 10 predicted proteins | sample UWRJL044104R1_FD_180930 | JGI IMG/M metagenome (GOLD analysis project Ga0247805, IMG submission 180930) | Plant litter microbial communities from Arlington Agricultural Research Station in Wisconsin, United States - UWRJ-L044-104R-1 | ecosystem: Environmental > Terrestrial > Plant litter >...
GACGAGGGGAGCCATGTCAAGGTGTGGAAGCATGTTCGCGGACTGGCGAGTTTTGGTGCGGTAGCTGCCGCGATGGTGGGTGCGATTTTAACTAGTGATGCCTGGTACAATATCACTTTTATTGCAGGAGAGGTGAAAAATCCAAAACGTAATGTGGGGCTCAGCCTGTTTTTAGGGACTTTGATTGTCAGTGTGCTGTATGTGCTTTGTAATCTGATGTACCTGGCTGTGTTGCCTATTGGTAAAGTGCCCGGGGACCTGGGGAGTATTGCCTTTGCGCCTGAAAACCGGGTGGCTATTGCAGCTGCCCTAAAGATTTTTGGAAATACAGGAACACTGGTTGTTGCATTTTTGATAATGCTTTCGGCATTTGGCTGTAATAACGGATTAATTATTTCTGGTGCAAGGGTGTTTTATGCGATGGCTAAAGATGGTTTGTTTTTTAAGAAAATCGCGAGGTTAAATAAAAATGCCGTTCCGGAGAACGGCTTGTGGATTCAGTGCCTGGTTGCAATTTTACTTTGTACCAGTGGCAGGTACGGCGATCTGTTTGATTATATTTCATTTGTGGTGATGGCTTTTTACATCATCACCGTTGCCGGTATTTTCATTCTGAGGAAAAAGCAACCTGATTTACCAAGGGATTATAAAGCTTTTGGTTATCCGTACCTCACCGTTATTTACATTTTAGTAGCAGCTGTTTTTTGCGTATCGTTGATTGTGTATAAGCCGCAATTTGCCGCCCGCGGCTTATTTATTGTGCTTTTGGGTATACCCATATATTATTTTGCACTGGCCAGGCAAACGGTTAAGGATTGATGTAATCCCGGTCTTCATCGCTCAGCGTGCTTTTACTGGTTACCGGGCCATGGTCGTCGGTCTCCCTGTCGTAAGTACTGATTGTTGTTTTTGGCCGGCCGGTCATGTATCCCAATATAAAGCCTACAAAAGTACACACCCCAATCACCAAAAGTTTGGAAACGTCTTTTTTGAAAATGATGAAATTAAATTCAACAGCATCGGTATTGATCATTAGGAAAATGGTGATGATGACAGTGAAAATGATGATGATGACCGTTTTAGTGCGCATGATGATTAGAAGCTATAGTTTAAAATTAATTCTAAGATAGGATTTTGATGGTATATTTTGTTTACAAAGACAAATCTCGTACCTAAATCGACAAAGGCCTGGTAACGGAGGGCATTGAGGCTGGTGCGCAGTTCAAAGCCATAGGTTTTTGGTTCGCCCAGGTTTGTTTCTGAACCAATGTTTTCGTAATTGCAGAATACTCCGCCCCTTAAATTTCTGACATAGGCCAGCGGACCAAGCTCTGCATCAGGAAAGGCGATTGGGAAACGGTAGTTGAGCAGGAGGGTGTTGGATAGTTTACTGCGGGCAGGAATGTTGTTGTAGCCGTAAACGGTCGGTATTTCCTGATCATACCTTCGGATGCCGCTGGTGGTTTGATAATTGTAATTCATCAGGAAGGAATGGTTTTTTGCGAGGCCTGGCACATACAGGTAAGCTTCAGCGGCAAATAGTTCTCCGGCCAATTGTTTATCGAAGGGTTGGTTGAGGTAGGTTAGTCTCAGGATTTGTCCCCACCTCGGGGCGATGTCACGTTCTGCCTGGCGCACGTTGTGGTTTAGGGTAATGCCATATTCCATTGGGAATTTCAAAGTGCTGATGAAATTTTTAGGGAGGTTCTCAGGCATGTAAAGTTGCGTATAGCTGGTGGCAATCCGGCCGGACAGGCCGAAGTTGTCGTTGAGTGCATTCAGGTTGATGGGAACAGCAGCCTGGACTTTGATCGTGTTTTCACGCCAGTCGCCTTGTTGGATGGTTTGTCCCGAGCTGTAAAAAGTTCGTCGCGGCCGGTTGCGGTAGGTGGCACTAAAGACCGGGTAAAAACTTTTCAGCGTAAAGCCGCTGCTATATTCGAAACGCCTCAGGTCGCTGTGGTAATCTGCTGCGGCGAAAACGTTGAGGGTGTTGAGCAGATTGTCTGAGCTGAGTTGCAGGCCGCCCTGGTTCTCATCGGTAATGGTCGGTGTGATGCTGTGGAAATTGAATAGGTTGCTGAAGGCCCGGTAGGGTTTGGAGCTGTACACGCTGTCCGGGATGTGCTCAAATACATTGCCTGTGTTTTCCTGTTTTTCTGCTGCTGCACCAAAATACACAAATTGATTAGCTGACAGTGGTTCTGCTTGTATTGCGGCTGCAGCGATGTTGTAGCCTGTACTTCCGAAATTGTTGAAAAGAATGCTGTCTTTGTTTGCATTGGGTGTCGCATTGAAGGCGCCGTATTTAGACGCGCTCAGTGCGCTTATTTTTTTCGACTGGATGTCGACGCTGTAAATGTTGTCAATGCCGCCATAATGGGCATTAAAAGCGATCTGCTGCTTAATGAATACCGGTCTGCTGAGTTGTTGTGCAGATTCGCTAATCAGCTGGGTGGTTTTGCCCGTTTGGTCCATTGTCCACAAAGCTTTGCCTTTTTCAGTGACGCTGATAAACGCAATTAGAAGCCCTGTATCGTCATATGACGGCGTTTGAAGGATAAGGTTGTCCGGGTTGGAGAAAGTGCGTAGGATCGCCCCATTTTCAGCGTCCAGTTCAACAAGGTTGCTTTGGTTGTCCAGTCCGATTTTTACGGCTACAATCTTTTTTCCATCTGCCGATAGGGAAGGGGAGAAGATCCGGCTTTTGCCCCTCAGTTTGCGCGTGTGGCCGGTTTTTAGATCAAAACTGCAGATGACACTGTAATTGCGCTGACGAAATCTGGGGTCATATCTTACCTCGTCCCAGACGATTTTTCCATTTACGTAGCTGAACCATGGCTGTTCCTGATAGGCGATGTGGAGCAGGCTGGATTCTTTGCCGTTTTGATCAATGGTGATGAAATGTGGGGTCTCAGATTTACTTTGCTTTAAAGTTAATATTTTGCCGTTTTCCAGTTTTACCGGAAAGTAGTAGTTGGTGTTGATTTTTGCGGGATTGTTGATTGGGGCGTAAGTTTTGGAAGGGCTTGCTGACGCTTGTGCAAGCCAGCTCTTTTTGACCGAGTCTTGTGTGTCTTTGAACCATTGCTGTGTTCCTTTGCCTGTGAACTTTTTTAAACTGTTGGAAAAAGGGTAGAGGCGGAAGGGTCTTTTTTGGATGTCCGTTAATACCTCGTCGAAAATTTCTTTACCGTACTGTTGACGGATGTTTGAAGCAATGAGGTAGCCGAGCTGGTAGTATCCGGGGGTGATGTCTTTTTCTGATCCGAAGTAAGCTTTCGAATAGCTGAGTTTTTTTCCTTCGAGCAGGCTGGTTCGGTAAGGCATGATCCAGGATGGTTGACGTCCGCGACCGGCTTTGGTCAGGGAGGTTTCAGTGCTCACCGCATCACCTTCAAAAAACCAGGTTGGGATACTTACACCAAACCAGGCGAGGTAGACTTGTTCCGGAAAAGGGTAGAGTCTCCCGGCACTGAGTTTGTCGAACTGGGCCACGTGCCGGAGCTCGTGAACCGCGAGGTTGTTTAGCCAGTCCTGGCTGTCAAATTGTTGTGGGGGGGTAGCGTAAAATTCTGACTTCTTCGGGCCGAGCTGGACGAAGCCATTGGCGATCACACCCTGGTTTTGGAGCAGGATTGGAATGCTGGTTTTTTGTCGCCCTAAACTGCTTCCGATCTGGGGGTAAATGTGGCTTACCGTGTTGGCCATTCGCTGTGCCTCACGCTCAAGTTCTGCTGGATAAATCAATCGAAATCCGGATACGTTTATCTGACGCCATTTTACACTAAGTGGGTTTTGTTCTGCATTGAAAATTTGTGCAAAACTACCATGTGATGCTAAGCTTAAGCTTATTGTAATTATAGATTTGATTATCAGTTTTTTAATTTGTTTATTTTGCGTCATTTTTACGATTTGCTAAAATAATTAGTATTTTATATTTTTCTGACCTGATTTTATTTAATGTTTTATTTGATGTTTATGGTTTTTATTTATTGATATTCAATTGTTTAATATTTTGTCTTTATGGGCTTGGTTCCTGTTTTTTGCGGTTTATTTCTTGGTTTTTAGCTATGGTTTTACATTGCTGCGTCCCTAGTGTTTTCCAGCGCTTAATTCTCGATTAAGGTACACTATTTGCTTCGGAAATTCAAATAAAATTTAGGCCTTGCTTTTTGAAGAAGTGCCTACATGTAGTTGAAGTTAAGGTTGAACTGACCTGGATTTTAGGGCATGATTTTCGCCCTTGAGATTTGATTCCTGGAGCTGGTTTTACAGTTGGATGCTCATCCCCTACCCCTGGTTTTTAAGCCTTGGCTAGGACTTGTTTTTATACTTTTTGTACACCGGATAGAGGAAGACTGTTCCAAGAATTATGACTGCACCCAGGTAAAATCCGGTCGACATAGCTTCTTTCGTACCAAAGAAAATGAAGGCTAAAATGATGCCGTATACCGGTTCAAGATTGGTGACGAGTGCTACCCGGAAAGCGGACAAAGTACGCATCACCGAAACCCCGGCAACATAGGCGACTGCGGTGCAAATGGTACCGAGCAGGAGCAGGTAAGTCCAGTCTGTTGCGCTTAAATCGAAGCGCTCAGTGGCCAGTGTCCCATCGAAAATCCGGTACAGGGTAATCCAGAAAAAGGCTCCTGAGATCTCATAAAAACCAATGGTTATTGGGTTGGTTTTTTGCACCAATATTGAATTTATAGCGCCGAAAAGACTCGAGGCAAGTGCTGCAGTCAGGCCTAAAATGATGCCTAAAGTGTAGTTTGATTCGAATTTAAAGATGAGATAAATCCCAAAAATGATGATTAAACCGACGATAACATCACCCATTTCAATGCGTTTTCTTTTGATTAATGGTTCTATTATGGCGGTAAAAAGAGTAAAAGAAGAGAGGCAAACGAGGGTTACGGAGACGGTTGAGACTTTAATGGCATGGAAGAAGAGGATCCAGTGTAAGGCCACAATGCTTCCTGTGAAAAAGAAAGCTAAAAACTGCTTTCTGCTTACTTTAAGGCTGTTTTTGCTCAGTTTGAAATAGATGAAAAGGCTGATGGATGCGATGAGTACGCGATACCATACCAACTGCACGGCATCAACCGATATGACGGCGCCGAGAATGCCTGTGAAGCCCCAAATAAATACTGTAAAGTGTAAGATCAGTAGATTTTTATTGGTGCTTGCAGGTTGTTGGTTCATTTATTTTGGCGCTTTTCTAAGCAGGTAAAGTCCGAGTAAACCGAAGAATATGGTCGGCGCAAGTACTGCGAGTAGAGGTGGCATGCCTCCTTTTAGCGAAAACATTTTAGCGAACTGGTTAAAAACGATGTAACCAAAACTTAATAGAATTCCAATCCCTAAAGGCAATCCGACCCCTCCGCGAACCTTTCTGGAGGATAATGCGACACCAATCAGTGTCAAAACGAAGGCTGACAGGGGGTGCAAATAACGTTTATATTGCTCAAATAACAGGTCATTCATGATACCGGAGCCCCTTATTTTTTCCTTCTTAATTTTGTCTGAAAGTTCCTTGTTACTCAGGTTTTCAAAGATGTTGTCATATGCTGAAAAATCATCCGGGCGCATATCCAATACCGTGTCCTTGGTTAAGGAAGCTCCGCTGATAAAGGTTTCTTTCAGGCCTTTTACATTCCTTACAGAGTAGTTTCTTAAGGTCCAGGAGCGCTTTAAGGAATCCCATTTGATCTCATCAGCTACCAGCTTTTTAGTCAGCTCATCGCCATTAAAATTATCCAGAGAGAACCTGGTGCCTGTTTTGGTCTTGTTGTCAAAGTTATCCATGTAAATGAAGGTATGGTCATCCAGCTTCATGTGGATATTACTTTTGCTGGACGGGTCATTTTTCTTTACATAGTTGTTCTCAAAGCTATTTTTAAGCTGGTTGGTATAGGGCAATATGTATAGATTCGATGCCAGGTTGGCCGCGAATATGATGAAAGCGGAGATGAAATAGGGTAAAAGAAAGCGGTTAAAGCTTACTCCTCCGCTTAAAATAGGTACGATCTCGGTCTGGTCGGCCATCTTTGCTGTAAAAAAAATCACGGCAATAAAATTGATCAGGGGAGAGAGCATGTTGACATAGAAAGGAATCGAACCTGCATAATATAAGGAGATGACCTGCCAAAAGGTTAGGTTTGCACCCAGGAAATCATCCAGTTTTTCGGAAAGATCGAAAATGATGATGATCACAATAAATAAGGTTAGGGTATATATAAATGTACCCAGGTATTTACTGATGATGTACCAATCGATGATTTTGATCCTGCCTTTAATGATATTCATTTATAATTTATTACCTAATATAGTCACCATTTTGTTCTTCCAGGCGTAAAATTCGCCACTGATGATCTTTTCCCGGGCTTGTTTAACCAGCCACAAGTAAAAATGCAGGTTGTGTAAGGTTGCAATTTGCGCACCCAGCATCTCTTTAGAGTGCATCAGATGCCTCAGATAGGCTTTAGTATACACCCTGTCGGCATACAGATCACTGTCCGCTTCAATTGGTGTAAAGTCATTTGCCCATTTCTTATTGCCAATATTTATAATGCCGTTTTTAGTAAAAAGCATGCCATTTCTCGCATTTCGGGTAGGCATTACGCAATCAAACATGTCAACGCCTAAAGCAATGTTTTCCAGGATATTGATCGGTGTACCTACACCCATTAAATAACGCGGTTTTTCTACAGGTAGTACATTACATACCACTTCGGTCATTCCATACATCTCTTCAGCAGGTTCTCCTACGGATAAACCGCCAATTGCATTGCCTTCGCGATCCATGGATGCGATAAATTCAGCGGATTTTACCCGCAGGTCTTTATATACAGAGCCTTGTACAATTGGAAAGAGCGTTTGACTGAAGCCGTATTTTGGTTCTGTAGTATCAAAACGATTGCAGCAACGCTTTAACCAGCGATGGGTCATGTTGATCGAATTGGCTGCATACCGGTAATCGCAAGGGTAAGGCGTACATTCGTCAAAGGCCATGATGATATCTGCGCCAATGGTGCGTTGAATATCCATGGCATATTCCGGTGTAAATAAATGTTTGGAGCCGTCAATGTGTGAGCGAAAAGTTACACCTTCCTCCTTTATTTTTCTCACTTTACTTAAAGAATAGACCTGATAGCCACCGCTATCTGTTAAAATCGGGCGGTCCCAGCCAATAAATTTATGTAAGCCACCAGCAGGTTCGATGATGTCGAGACCTGGTCTGAGGTATAAATGGTAGGTATTTCCCAGGATGATCTGAGCGTTGATGTCATTTTCCAGTTCGCGCTGGTGAACGGCTTTAACCGTTCCTGCGGTACCTACGGGCATGAAAATCGGGGTTTGGATGTCACCGTGATCGGTGGTAATCGTTCCGGCTCTTGCCTTGGAATGTATATCGCTTGCTTCTAAATTAAACTTCATAAATCTGCCCTTCAAAAAATCTGCGCAAAAATAGCAAAAATCAGGCTATTAATGGGCTAAATTTTTTATCAACATAAACGAACATTACAGATTAAAAATCAGAAATTTGACCCTTTTCAAAAATACATCGTGGAATTAACCTTTTTAGAGATAAGCCTGCTCGGCGCATTAGTTTTTTGTTTTTTGATTCAGTTGTATTTCAGTTTGTTTGTACATCTGAAATTAGCTGTGGTTCCTATAGCGGAATTGCCCCGAAATGGCCACAAGCCGCTCAGCGTAGTACTTTGTGCACGCAATGAACTCGAGAATTTAAAGACCTATCTTCCGGCTGTGCTGGAACAGGATTATCCTGATTTTGAGGTGGTTGTTGTAGATGATCGTTCCTGGGACGGTACTGCGCAACTGCTGGAAACATTTGCGAAGCAATACAAACGACTTAAAGTGGTTACCGTTAGTGAAGGCAGTAAGTTTATTGCAGGTAAGAAATTCGCGGTAACCATGGGGATTAAAGCCGCTGCTAATGAGTGGCTGGTATTTACGGATGCGGATTGTTTGCCGGCTTCAAAAAACTGGTTAATGGGCATGCAGCAACCTGAAAACCAGGATGTCGAGATTCTTTTGGGCTATTCGCCGTATTTGAAAAGAAGGGGGATTCTGAACAGTTTGATTCGTTTTGAAACCTTTTTTACTGCGGTGAATTATCTTTCTTTTGCGTTGAAAGGGAATCCTTATATGGGAGTTGGGAGAAATATGGCGTATAAAAAGACCTTATTTTTTAAGCATAAAGGTTTTGCAGCGCACATGCATATTCCTTCAGGAGACGATGATTTGTTTGTCAATGCACACGCAAACAGCCACAATACAGGGATCTGTATCCACCCCGATACACAGGTCTGGAGCGAACCCAATACTACTTTGAAAGGCTATTTGCGCCAAAAGAAGAGACATTTTGGGGCCGGTAAATTGTATAAAGCGAAACATCGCTTTGTACTGTCCGTTCAGGCGATATTTCAATTCCTGTTCTACGTATTGCTGACAGCGCTGTTTTGTTTTAAAGCAACACTTTATCCGGCTTTAGGTGTATTGGGATTGAGTATACTGATACGCTGCTTTGTGTATCCTAAATTATTAAAAAGGTTAAATTATGCAGACTTAAGGTGGTGGTTCCCGGTATTGGACATTCTATTGTTCATTTTTCTGGTGATTAATGGCTTTCTGTCTATATTTGTTAAAAAAGTACAGTGGAAATAAAATCAACGTTAATACAGGAATATTTTAAGGATCTAACAGAAAAGCAAATCGCCCAGTTTGATCAGTTGTATGATTTGTACAGCTTTTGGAACGCGCAGATCAATGTGATTTCGAGAAAAGACATTGAAGAATTGTATGAGCGCCACATTTTACATTCCTTAGGAATAGCTAAGTTTTGCACATTTAAGCCTGGTGAAAAGATACTTGATGTTGGAACGGGTGGTGGTTTTCCAGGTATTCCTTTAGCCATTTTATTTCCGGAAACACAGTTTCACCTGGTGGATTCTATTGGTAAAAAGATCAAAGTAGTGACAGAAGTTGCGCTTGCTTTGGGACTTAAAAATGTGAAAGCGAGCCATTTGAGAGCAGAACAGGTGACCGATAAATATGATTTTGTGGTTTCCAGGGCGGTTACGCGTCTGATCGACTTTTATCCATGGGTAAAAGGCAAGTTCAATAAAGAATCAAAAAATGCAATTCCGAATGGCATTTTGTATTTGAAAGGCGGGGATTTAAAAGAGGAGCTGGCCGAATCACGACTAAAAGCGGAACTATATTCGCTTTCAGCCTACTTTAAAGAAGACTTTTTTGAAACTAAATACGTGGTTTATATCCCTCAGTAAGTAAATTCTAATTTACTTTTGAGGAATGCTTTTCTATGGTCTTGCTTGTATTTGATCCTTTACCTTTTCCGGTTTTTACTGGAGGAACAGGCGGAGCAGGTGGGACAGGAGGTGATTTTGGTGGAGGTGGTGGCGTTTGCGGTGCTACAGGTGGAGGTGGCACAGCATAGGTCTTGATGTGCTTTCCGTGGAACTCCAATGCACCATTAGCACCTGCAGCTCCATATTTTGCTTTTGCGGCCGGGCCTTTCAGTTCATCGATGTAATCCATGTCTTTAATCATCGTAACCTTTGTTTTTTCGGCTATTTTTCCATTGATAACCAGTAATCTTTTTTCGAGGATGCTTACGGTTTCAGTTTTTGGATCGTATTCCTGTAATATGTAAAACTCTTTTTTTGATTCTAGTCGCGCCGGTTTCTCAGCTCCTTTACTATTGTTCTTTTTAACCGGTTCTTGTCTGATTGCCGCCGTTTTTTGAGGATAAAGGTCGATTACCGCATAATCCTTGGTAAAAGCCAGGCTGGATACACAGAGCATACCTGTAACAAGGGGCACTGCAAGTAATAACCTGAGCTTTGCCCGTTCTGGTGATTTTTCTTTGTTTAACATTTGGATTCTTTTTTTTAAGATGGGTGGATTGAAAATTTGATTACTCAGCTGGCTTTGGATGGGGCCAAAAGAATTGTTTATCAGAAACATGGCGTAGTCATGTTTAGGTAAGTCGGCATTTAAGGTTGCTTGATCCGCGATGTACTCGTGCACGAGTTTGATGTCGTTCAGTACAATCCAACTCAGGGGATTGATCCAGTTTAAAGCCCTGACTATTTCAAAAAATACTATGTCAAAGCTGTGTTTTTGACGGATATGAACCATTTCATGCCTGATTATAGTCGCTTTTTCCCCAATGTTTGGCTGGATAAAAAGTAAATTGAAGAAGGAAAAAGGGGTAGATTGACCTTCCAGGCTTGCAAAAATAACCTTTCCTTTCCGTTGTGTTTGTGCTTTGAAGTACAGCCTGACTAATTTATATAGGTTGAAAAGTAAAGAAAGCAGCAAGGTAGCCGTGATGCTTAAGTACCCATATTTTAACAATTGAGTAAGGAGATCCGGGTTGCTGACTGACGTTACAGGTAACAGGTTGGATTTCATGTCCACAGCGACTAAGTTAGTCGGCATACGCTTCAAATTTCCCAATATGCTGACCTGGCATAGTGGCAGCACAAAGGCGATTACTGTGCTACAGATCAGGTAACAGCGGTTTAAGCTGTAAAATGTTTCCTGATGTAAAAATATCCGGTAAAGCGCGTAGAAAAGGCTTAGATAGACATTTGCTTCCAATATATATAGCCAGTTCATGATTTTTTGCTTTTAAGCTGTTCAGCGAGTTGAATCAGTTCATCCAGCTCATTGACATCCATGTTTTTCTCTTTGACCAGGAAAGAAACCAGGCTCTGGTAAGAATTTTCAAAGTAATTGCTCATGACTTTGTCGAAAGCGAACTTCCTGTATTCCGATTCTGTAATCAGGGGGAAATAGATGTGTGTATTTCCGATCGCTTTATGGTCAATAAAACCCTTGCCTTCCAATACCCGAATTACCGTAGAAACCGTATTGTAGGCTGGTTTTGGAATGGACATCTTATCCAGTACGTCCTTGACTAAACCTTCTTTAATTTCCCATAAGATCAACATGATCTGTTCTTCTGCTTTGGTGAGTTCTCTGATTGTTGTCATAAATATCTTGCTTAATTAAAGTTACTACTATTTTTATAGTTTTCAAACTATTTTTGTAGTTTGTTTTTATTTTATTGTTATTCAGTATGTTATTATGTTTTGTGGTTATAAGAGAATTTATTCTATAGTTTAGCCTATGAGTTTATTACATCAAATCGGACTTACATTCATTGGTAGTGTTGGTCATGTTACTGCCAGACATTTGCTGGAACATTTTGGAAGTGCTGAAGCTGTTTTTAAAGCGAATCTGAAGCAATTGCGGGAAATTCCGGGGGTGGGTCCCATTACTGCCGCCCAGATCAAAAACACTGACGCTTTGGTGCAGGCTGCAACACAGCTGCGTTTTATAGAAAAGCACCAGGTTCAGGTATTGTTTTATACCGATTCGAGTTATCCACACCGATTGAGAAATTGTGCAGATGCTCCTGTGTTGCTCTATTACAAAGGTACTGCGGATTTAAATCATCCCCGGGTGATCAGTGTGGTGGGCAGCAGGAAGGCTACAGCCTATGGCCGGATGCTTTGTGCAGAGCTTGCAGAAAGCCTCGCAGCTTACGATGTATTGATTGTTAGTGGGTTGGCTTATGGAATTGATGTGGCTGCGCATAAAGAGAGTTTGTTGCAGCAAATTCCGACAGTAGGTGTACTTGCGCACGGACTGGACCGCATTTATCCGGCTGTACATCAGCCTGTCGCTCATAAAATGGTACTTCATGGTGGTTTGCTGACTGAATTTCCATTAAATACCATACCTGATAAAGAGAACTTTCCAAAGCGAAACCGCATCATTGCGGGCATTGCAGATGCAACGATTGTAGTGGAGGCGACAGAAAAAGGCGGTGCTTTGATTACTGCTGAACTGGCCAATTCGTATAACCGGGATGTGTATGCCTTTCCCGGAAGGACGACTGATGCTTGTTCTCAGGGCTGTAATTTCCTGATTAAAACCAATCGTGCCGGATTGATCAATCATGCCCGGGATCTGGTTTATCAGTTGGGCTGGGAGCCGGTGAAACCCCGACAGCAATTGCAGCAATTGCAGTTGCCGGTCAATTTGTCAACCGATGAAGGCAAGATAGTAGAGATTCTGAAAGATTCAGCTATGGCAATTGACAAGCTCGCCATACAATCGGGTATTCAACAAAGTAAACTGACCATGCACTTATTAAATCTTGAAATGCGGGGAATTTTAACTTCTTTACCAGGAAAAACATATCAGCTGATTTAAGTTATTTTTGAATTGCCCTTATTATTGATTGTTTGTAAGTCTATTGGATTAGTAGAATAAAATAATATTCTATTTAATTTTACTTTTCGATATTTTATTGTGATTTTTTATTTATAGGTAAAATTCCAATCTTCAATTGTATTTTTGTAACATGTGGTACAACAATAT
>Ga0247805_1001225_pt1 | contig 12409 bp, 13 predicted proteins | sample UWRJL044104R1_FD_180930 | JGI IMG/M metagenome (GOLD analysis project Ga0247805, IMG submission 180930) | Plant litter microbial communities from Arlington Agricultural Research Station in Wisconsin, United States - UWRJ-L044-104R-1 | ecosystem: Environmental > Terrestrial > Plant litter >...
ACAAAACAAAAGTGGTAAAACTGAAGCCATGGTATTATGCAGCGGCAGCTTCGGCAGCGATATTATTTGGATTGTTCTTTTTTAATCACAATTCAGATCCGAATTTCGAAGATTTCAATCAGCCGGAACAGGCTTATTTTACGGAAAGAGGAGATGCTGCATTAGAATTAAAACAAGCAGAAGATGCTTTTAACAGCAAAAATTACAAGAAGGCAATTCCACTTTTTGAAACCATCCTGAAAGAAAATAAATCAGCTGAGATTCACTATTTTTATGGAATTTCCTTATTGGAGGAAAATCAGTTTATAAAAGCGGAATCGGTATTTAATGAACTAAAATCAGGAACTTCTGTTTATAAAAACAAAGCAGTCTGGAATCTGGCCTTATCCAAATTAAAACAAAAAGATTACAAAGCTTCAAAAGAAATCTTATTGACAATTCCTTCGGATTTTGAGCACTATGATAAAGTGGAGGAATTATTAAAAGAGCTGGATTAAGATTTTCTGTATAGCATAATAATATGTAAAGCATTTTTTAACAGACTATAAAAGACACTAGGTATTTCCTTAGTGTCTTTTTTATTTTATGACTTTTAATCGATTAAATTTTAAAAAACTTCGCAACTTTGCACTCTTAAACTTTGAACTTGGAAACAACACCCATAATTACCGATACTCACACCCATTTATATTCTGAAGAGTTTGATCAGGATCGTGATGAAATGATAGAAAGAGCCATAAATGCAGGAGTAAAACGTTTTTTTATTCCCGCCATTGATGCCGCTGCCACACCATCCATGTACGATTTAGAGAAAAATTATCCGGATTATGTGTTCCTGATGATGGGGCTGCATCCCACTTACGTGAAAGATAATTATCTGGACGAGCTGCAGCATGTGGAAACAGAACTTTCAAAACGAAAATTTTATGCCGTTGGCGAAATCGGAATTGATTTGTACTGGGATAAAACCCATTTGAAAGAGCAGCAGATTGCTTTCAGAAAACAGATTCAATTAGCCAAACAATATAAATTACCCATCGTAATTCATTGCCGTGAAGCTTTTGAAGAGATTTTTGAAATTCTGGAGGAAGAAAAATCAGACGATTTGTTTGGAATTTTTCACTGTTTTACCGGAACGTACGAGCAGGCGCTTCAGGCCATTTCGTATAATATGAAATTAGGAATTGGAGGAGTTGTGACTTTTAAAAACGGCAAAATCGACCAGTTTTTGAACCAAATCGATTTGAACCATATCGTTCTGGAGACCGATTCGCCTTATCTGGCTCCCATTCCCTTCAGAGGAAAACGAAACGAAAGCAGTTATTTGGTAAATGTAATTGCAAAACTGGCTGAAATTTACGACCTTTCATATAAAGAAATTGCAGAGGTAACAACGCAAAACTCCAAAGACGTTTTTGGGATTTAATATCCCGATTACAATACTTTGATTTTTTTTTTGTTCTTTTGCCCACCTAAATTGATATTTAATGCAGAAATTTGACGCTATTCGACCATTTTATGATTCTGAAGTAAATGAAGCGCTTTATGGGGTTGTCAATCATCCGATGATGAAAACCATGATGAATTTTACTTTTCCGGAGTTAAATGATGAGGCCTGGAAAGAACAATTAAAGAAAACACACTCTATTCGTGATTTTCAATGCAATTTTATCTATCAGACGATTCAAAAAGTACTCGACAAAAGTTCTGAAGGACTTACCACTTCGGGTTTTGAAAAATTAGAAAAAAACACGCCTTACTTATTTATTTCGAACCACAGGGATATTTTGCTGGACACGACTTTACTGAATGTTTGTCTTTTCGAACATGGTTTGGTTATGACGGCATCTGCAATTGGTGATAATCTGGTTAAAAAAGCATTCCTGAGCACTTTGGCAAAACTGAACCGAAACTTTTTGGTTTTAAGAGGCCTTACTCCAAGGGAAATGCTGCAGAGTTCTAAATTACTGGCAGAATATATGGGGCAATTGCTGCTTCGCGAAAACCGTTCGGTTTGGATTGCACAAAGAGAAGGCCGCACCAAAGACGGAAATGACGAAACCAATCCAGGTGTTTTAAAAATGATCGGAATGGGTTCTGATGAAGCCAATCTGATGGATTATTTCAAAAAATTAAAAATTGTTCCGGTTGCTATTTCATACGAATACGATCCGACCGATGTCTTGAAAATGCCACAATTGATGGCAGAAGCCAATAATGAAGTTTACGTAAAAGATAAAAATGAAGATTTCATGACCATTTTAAGCGGTATCATGGGAACTAAAAAAAGAATTCATATTTCTGTTGGAGATGTTCTGGATACTGAAATTGATCAGATTGTGGCCGAGAATGACAATTCGAACAAACAAATCCAGGCTTTGGCCCAGGTAATTGATGATTCTATTTTGCAGAATTACCAATTATGGCCTACCAACTTCATTGCATACGATATCTTGAATGAAACCAATAAATATTCACATTTGTATAAAGAAAACGAGAAACTGCTTTTTGAGCGTCGTTTAGAAATGCGAATTGGTTGTGATAATGGTGTTGCCAGACAGGGATTTTTAGCCATGTACGCCAACCCGGTTGTCAGTAAATTAAAATACCAGGATGTCATCTAAAGCTAAAATACTCTTGATCTACACCGGTGGAACCATCGGAATGAGTAAAGATTTTGAAACAGGAGCACTCAAGGCTTTTGATTTTGGCAAATTGCTGAAAAATATTCCCGAAATAAAACAATTGGATTGTGAAATCGAAACGGTTTCTTTTGAAGACCCAATTGATTCTTCGAATATGAATCCCGAAATGTGGGCGAAAATAGCCGATATTATCGAGGAAAATTATATTGCTTTTGACGGATTTGTGGTATTGCACGGTTCAGATACCATGTCGTATTCGGCTTCGGCATTGAGTTTTATGCTTGAAAACTTAGCTAAGCCGGTTATTTTTACCGGATCTCAATTGCCAATAGGGGACTTGCGTACCGATGCCAAAGAAAACCTGATTACGGCCATTCAGATTGCTTCGCTTCAGGAAAACGGAAAACCTGTTATAACTGAAGTTTGCTTGTATTTTGAATATAAATTATACCGAGGAAACCGGACTTCAAAAGTAAATGCAGAACATTTCAGGGCATTTACTGCACCAAATTATCCGGAATTGGTAGAATCAGGAGTTCATTTGAAACTAAACCGACATTTATTTCTTCCTGTAAAAACAGATGCAAAACTGATTGTTCATAAAAACCTGAACAATCATGTAGTGATCATCAAAATGTTTCCGGGAATGAGCGAAGTTGTTTTGGCTTCGATTCTAGCCATTAAAGATTTAAAAGGAATCGTTTTGGAAACTTACGGAGCAGGAAATGCGCCAACAGAAGACTGGTTTTTAAACCTTATAAAAAAAGCGATTCAGGGCGGTTTGCATATTGTGAATGTTACACAATGTTCCGGCGGAAGCGTGAACATGGGACAATACGAAACCAGTACTGTTTTGAAATCTTTAGGTGTTATTTCAGGAAAAGACATTACGACAGAAGCTGCCATTACTAAATTAATGTACTTGTTGGGACATACGGTTACGATTCCACAAAAAGAGTTTAAAACGATTTTTGAAACAGCCTTGCGAGGTGAAATTTCGCTTTAACAATAAAAAATAGTGAGTATTGAAAAGGATTTTCGAAAATTACTTTTCTAACTCGTTTTTTTTCATGTTATTTGCAAACCCAAATAGAGAGGTGTCCGAGTGGTTGAAGGAGCTAGCCTGGAAAGCTAGTATATGGGTAACTGTATCGAGGGTTCGAATCCCTTCCTCTCTGCGATAAAATCCCGCAATTTCATTTATTGAGATTGCGGGATTTTTGTTTTATTTTTTCTCATACATTTTTGAAAATCAGATGTTTTGCTTAGAAAAAAATCTATCTTCGTAATGACAGAAAATTGGATTACGTCAATTTCCTTAAATTGTAAACCTAAAAAAGATGATGCTAAAAAATGAACCTGAAGAAGATGAATTGAATGTTGTGATAGGGGAGGATGATAGTGCGTTGATTGAGCGGTTGAAGGAGATTTTGGAAAGGAAAATCGATTAATTAATTAAATATATATGTTGGAAAATAACTCTAATGGACGTTCATTGAACGAAATCGAAAATAAAAAAGTTGTAGGACTAAAGGGCATGGCTTATAAAGACTACGTAGCTGCACGTTTGCTTTTACAAAATGATATGTTACATCAAGCAGCATTTCTAATAAATACGTGTATTGAAAAAGAATTAAAAGCCTATCTATTTGCAAGTGGGATTTCTGTAAAAAGAAATCATGATACTGAAAAATTGATTGATAGAGTATCTCAGATTGAAAGTGTGAATTGGGTTGGAGATATTAATCTTGATTTTATTAAAGTCATAAATAAAATATATGAATCAAGGTATTTTGAAACGTTAGAACCAGGTTACAATTTTGTAATAAACAGAAATAAATTCTTAGCTGAGTTAGATTATACGTATTCATTATTGCACTCAAAGTCCTTTAAAGTTGATCGACAACAGAATCCTATAAAATCAATGTATCAAATTAGCGTTGAGAATAAAGACCCTTTAGTGTATAAAAATAATTATGTTTTAATTAATAGACCAAAAGAAGAGTTATTAGATAAGCGTGATTTAGTACATGAGTTTAGAGTTACAGAAGAAAACGGAATTATAGAAATGATTTATTCAATTACGAAAAATGAAGATTATAAAAAATTTAATTATGAAGGTTTAAAACAAATTAATGATAAACAATTTACAATGTCTCAAACATCTGAAAACCCTTAAATTAAAGGTAATTAGAGTTAATGTCTTGTGTCATATTTGTGTCAAAAATAACTACGAATGAATAATTAATTATAAAAATAGTGTTGATAATCAGTTGTTTGTAAAATAAAAATGAGTACATTTTCAATGTAGAAAATCCCTTCCTCTCTGCGATAAAACAAAAAACGACTATTTTTATATTTTAATGTATGAAAAACCAAATTACACTTTTAAGTTTCCTATTCGTATTAGTTTCGTGTACTAAAAAAGAAGAAGTTAAGTCATTTCCTTTTGATAATTTTGTTTTTTCTTCTGCTGGTTTACATCATATTAATTCTTTGAAATTTACAGAAAGTGATACTATTTATTTTCAGAAAAGATATCCTGAACCCTTAGAAAACTCTTATGCAGTTCTTAAATCAACAGAAAGAGAAAAGCTTAGTAAGTTATTTAGTGGAATCAACTTTACAAAGTTTGATAATGAATATTCACAACAAAACTTGTACGATGGTACGGGTTATCTTTTGAATATTTCTAAAAAAGATAAGCATAAAAGGATCTTTTTATATGGTAATGTAATTCCAAAAGAACTCAAAACATTTATAGATTCATTAGGGCAAATAAAATCTAATTTGAAATTTCTTCCAACAAAGAAGGTTGTAGATTTTGGCGATTTAGGATATCTTCTGCCTCCGCCACCGCCACCAAAACCAACAAAAATACATTTTGTAAATTAAAAAAACCTCTAATCTAGCCCCGATAGAAACGATATCCTTTTGTGGCGGGGTTCGCCACAAAAGATAAAGTGAATAGCGGGACTAAGCGTGTTTTGAAAACTGATTTTCTGCTTCCTGAAATATTCACAAAAGACTTTTAATTATTCTCTACCGGGATATATATGTCAAATTTTGCACCCTGATTTAATTTGCCTGAAGCTGTAATAATTCCATTATGGTTTTCTACAATTTTCTTTACGATAGCAAGACCAATTCCGGTTCCTTTATATTCTGTTTTGCTGTTAAGCTGCTGAAACATTTCAAAAACCCTGTTTTCAAACAGAGGATCAAAACCAATTCCGTTATCAGTTATAGTGAGATGACAATAATTATTTGTTCGCGAAATATCAGTGGTGTCGGGCTTAGTGTAATAACTTTTAATTGTTATATGTGGAGTTTGGTCCGGTTTAGAAAATTTGAGAGAATTACTGATTAAATTACAAATGAGCTGTTCAAACTGTGCGGGAATTACAGCAGCTTTACAATCTCCGGTTATTTCAATCACTGCTTTTTTTAGAAGCAGCTCTTCCTTTAAGTTTTGCTGTACTTTATCTATTATGGTGTTGAGCTGTATATTTTCGAATTTTCTTTCGGTTACACTCGTTCTGGAATAAGTCAACAAATCATTTATAAGGTTTTGCATGTGCGAGGCTGCATATTCTATGCGTTCAAAATAATATTCGCCTTTTTCAGATAAATTTTGATGTTCATCATTAACAATACGGTCCGAAAAAACCTGAATTTTCCTTAAAGGTTCCTGCAAATGATGACTTGAAATATAAGTAAAGGCTTGGAGCTCGTTGTTGGCAAGAAGCAGTTCGTTTGCCCGTTTTTCCTTTTCATTATTTTGAAAAATAAGTTCAGTATTGGCGATAACTAATTCAGCAGCTCGTTTTTCCTTTTCGTTATTCTGGAAAGCGAGTTCAGTATTAGCGATAACTAATTCAGCCGCTCGTTTTTCTTTTTCATTATTCTGGAAAATAAGCTCGTTATTAGCAATGGCAAGTTCAGCGGCTCGTTTTTCTTTTTCTTTATTCTGAAAAGCAATTTCAGCATTAGCAGCTACCAGTTCAGCAGTACGTTTTTCGTTGTCCTGAATTTGTAAAATAAGATTTTTGTTGGCTAGAATTAATTCTGCAGTAGAATTTTTTTTCTCTTCTGAATGTTCATTTAATGTGTATGAAATAACTTTTTCCTGGCTCATAATTTTCCATCAATAGCCAAATGTAGTCTATCTGAATTTAAAACTTTAGTTAAAAGGAAATATAAGCATATCTGCCTGAAAATTAATTTTTTAAATTAAGATCTTTACTTCAGTTTAATTGTGATTTTACAACATTTCTTTAATCCTGCAAAGCCACTTTTGCTTGAGGTAAAATACGTTCCACAAACAACATGTAAGCAGATTGAGAAGGATGTAATCCATCTGAAGCGACTAAATTAGGATTGTTGAGTCCTTGTCGGGTAATATCAGTAATGCCAACAAAAACAATGTCGTTTGCTTTGCAATAATTCTCTGCAAAAGCGTTGTATTGCTCTATTTCTTTTGTGATTTTTTCTTTTTGGCTTTGGGGCAGGTTTTTAGCAAATGGGGTATAAGCATAATCAGGAATTGAAACGACAATCACATTCTTTTTATCGCCTTTGGCAAGTGTAATTGCTTTCAGGACTAACTCTGGAAATTCTTTTTCATAAAGCGAAAAATCTTTTCCCTGATATTGGTTGTTGACTCCTATCAATAAAGTAACCAAATCATAATTTGATTCGGGTTTTTGAGAATTTATTGCCGAAATTAAATTGGAAGTTGTCCATCCCGTAGTGGCAATCACTTTTAAAGAAAAATTACTATTGGAATAAAATGATTTTAAACTTGATTTTAGCTGTTCCGGAAATCTACAGGTTTCACAAACACTTTGACCAATAGTATAACTGTCTCCCAAAGCCAGATAATTTAAAGTTTTAGAAGTTGGATTAGTGGGTGTTGGAATTGCTGGAGTGGGAGGTGTGATAACAGAAGGCGGTATAGTAGGATCTGTAGGGTTTTCAGCACTGCAGCTAAAAAGAAATCCTGTAAATAAAACGATAACTATTTGTTTGAATTGCAGTTTCATAATTTATGTTGTAATGAAGTTTCGAAATCATTTCAAACAAATAGTTACGTTAAAAAAACAATTTTGGTTTTAAACCATTTCAGTCTTCATCATAATTTCTTCTTCAATAGCATTCCAAAGTCCAATGCGTTTTTCCAAAGCCAGAATCGAAATTTCTTCTACATCTGACCATTTTTGTGCATCGTCTCCACATAAATCCGTAATCATTTGCATGGCCATTGGTCCGTGTTCGTCTGCATCCAGTTCAATATGCCTTTCAAAATAATAAAGCAATTTGCTTAAATCTGTTTCGGGTAAGTTGGTCTGGAAGTTTTTCAAAATTTGAGTAAACATAGCGGGAATTAAATCTTCTCGTCCAAAGGTAAATGCAGCAGCTATTTCGTGTGGTTTTCCTTCTTCGATAACTCTGAATGTAAAATCTAAAAAAGCTTTGATATTAGGATGTAAGGAGCTTTGTTTGATAGCAACAAAAATATTATGAAGTGAATGTACTTCAAATAAAAAATTATTGATGCCGCTGGTATCAGCACCACAGTCTTCCATAGCTTCAAGATACATCTCATAATGGCTTTGTCTTCTTCCGTCAATAGTTAAGTCGGTTTCTTCAGCCAGAACAATTTCGTTGATCAAATATCTTGTTTCAGGATTTTTGGTAGCAAACCAAGGCGTTGTTGTACAGGTTAATTTGGCTTGTAACGCTTTTAGTAAAGACATAAAGTCCCAAACAGCGTACACATGAATCTCTAAAAAGTTATGCAAATCATCAACACTTTGGATTTTGTTATATAATGAATGACTTAAAAGTTGGTTTTTTTGAGGTTGAATGCTACTATTGATTGTTTCAATATTCATAACGTGGTATTTTTTGGTAAATATAAAAAAGCTTCCCGGTTAGAAGAAGCTTTTGGTATTGATTTTCAATATATTTTAATAGAGTGTTATTATTTGAATGCTGAAATTCCCGTTACATCCATACCGGTTATTAATAGGTGAATGTCATGTGTGCCTTCGTACGTAATAACACTTTCCAGGTTCATCATGTGGCGCATGATAGAGTATTCACCGGTAATTCCCATTCCGCCTAACATTTGTCGGGCCTCTCGGGCAATATGAATCGCCATGTCGACATTATTTCTTTTTGCCATCGAAATCTGTGCAGTGGTTGCTTTTCCTTCGTTTCTTAAAACTCCTAAACGCCACGTTAATAATTGTGCTTTTGTGATTTCTGTAATCATTTCGGCTAATTTTTTCTGCTGCAATTGAGTTCCTCCAATTGGTTTTCCAAACTGGATTCTTTCTTTGGCATAACGCAAAGCGGTATCATAGCAGTCCATTGCAGCGCCAATTGCTCCCCAGGCAATTCCGTATCGTGCCGAGTCCAGACAGCCAAGTGGTGCTCCCAATCCGGATTTATTGGGTAATAAATTTTCTTTAGGGACTTTTACATTGTCAAAAATTAATTCGCCGGTTGATGATGCACGAAGCGACCATTTGTTATGTGTTTCGGGAGTAGTAAAACCTTCCATGCCTCGTTCTACAATTAATCCGTGGATTCTTCCTGATTCATCTTTAGCCCAAACTACAGCGATATCTGCAAAAGGGGCATTCGAAATCCACATTTTGGCACCATTTAAAAGATAATGATCTCCTTTGTCCTTAAAATTAGTAATCATACTTCCTGGATCAGAACCATGGTCAGGTTCAGTCAACCCGAAACAGCCCATAAACTCACCGGTTGCCAGTTTTGGCAGATATTTCATTCTTTGTTCTTCGTTCCCGTATTTCCAGATTGGATACATGACTAATGATGACTGTACAGATGAGGTAGATCTTACGCCGGAATCTCCGCGCTCAATTTCCTGCATGATCAGTCCATAAGAAATCTGATCTAAACCAGCACCGCCATATTCAACAGGAATATAAGGGCCAAAACCACCAATTTCTCCAAGTCCTTTTATAATTTGCTTTGGAAATTCGGCTTTTTGGGCATATTCTTCAATAATTGGAGAAACTTCTCTTTTTACCCATGCACGTGCCGAGTCCCTAACCAATTTGTGTTCTTCGGTCAGTAAATCGTCAAGGTTGTAATAATCGGGAGCTTGAAATAGGTCTGGTTTCATTTTTTATAGTTTTTACAAAAACAAATTTACAGAATAAAAATATAACAAAAACAATACTTTCTGTTATACTTTACAAAACAAGTGAATCAATTTGAGTTAAATTGTTATTGGATAACTCAGTGAAACTTATTTATGAGGTATTGATAGTAAATTTGATCGAATTATAAAAAATGACATTTACATCTTTAAATAGAATTCTTTTGTCAATTCAATATATTCAGGAGTGTAGACATGTCTGTCAATTTCTATAATTAATTCATCAATTTCAATTTCCTGAATTTTATTTCGGCTAAAAGCCAATAAACTTCGCTTGATTTCTGATACAGGAGTTCCTTTTACACGAGTTATTTTTAAAGGATATAACTCCCATTCTCTGGCTAATGCAATAAAGTTCTCTTCTTCTTTATAAGGAAGAATAACAGCAAAAATTCCATTTTCCGAAAGTAATAAATCGGCAGCTTCAATCAATTCTTCAAAAGGCATTGCATCCTGAAATCGTGCCAAATCACGTTGTTCGTTATCTGTTTTGTAATCTTCTGAGTAGAAGGGAGGATTGGAAACAATCAAATCATATTCGTCTTCAGGCTCATCAATAAATTCATCCAATCCGGCATGAAAGCAAAATAACCTGTCAGTCCATGGAGAATTTTCAAAATTCCCAACCGCTTGTTCATAGGCGTTTTCATCAATTTCAAGTGCGTCGATTTGTTCTGCGTGAGTTCGCTGAGCAAGCATCAGAGCAATAATTCCTGTTCCTGCACCAATATCTAAAACGCTAATCGGATTATGATTTGTCGGAGCCCAGGCACCTAATAAAACACCATCAGTTCCTACTTTCATAGCGGTTTTATCTTGGTGAACAGAGAATTGCTTGAATTGGAACATAATATTTAAAATAATAATTAAAGATTGTAGATTTCAGATCTGAAAAATAAACCTGGATTCTTAATCTAGGAATCCAAAAATCTAAGAAGTCTAATGATCTAATTAAAGGTACATTTCCACCAATCCTTCTGGCAGATTCATGATAACCTTTTTATTATCTCGGTCAATTTTTACAAGGAAATGATCGATCATCGGAATTAACATTTCGACTTCACCATTTAAAACTTCAAAAAGGGGTTGTGCAGTAGAATCGTTAACAGCAACAATTTTTCCGAAAACACCTAAGCGATGGTCTTCAATTTCGAAACCTATCACTTCGTGGAAATAAAATTTGTTGCCTGAAAGTTTAGGCAACATGCTTAATGGAAGATAAATAGCATTGCCAAGTAAGGCATCTGCATCTTCTTCGGTATTTACATCTTCAAAACGAATTCTGAGAAAATCGTTTTTATGTATAGAACTTGTTTCAATAAAAAAAGGAACCAGGTGTTTGTTGCATTCAACAAACACTGATTCCAGATTTTCGTATAACTCAGGTTCGTCTGTGTCTAAATAAGCCAGGACTTCACCTTTGAAACTAAATTTTTTAGCGATTTTACCTAAATAAAAACATTCTTCTTTACGCATTATCGCTAACTAAAATTATGCTTCAGTTGTTTCGTTATTTTCTTCAGCAGCAGGAACTTCTTCAGTAGCAGCTTCCGCTTCAACTTCAGCAACTTCTTCTTCTTCAACTGCAGGAGTTGCAGCAGCGATAGCATCAGCTTCAGCCTGAGCCGCAGCAGCTAAACGTTTAGCATTAACTTCTTGTTCTGCTTTAAAAGCTTTTGCTTTAACATCAGCTTGCGCTTTTGTTAAACCGTCTTTTTTAGCATCAACTTTTCCAGCTTTAGCATCTAACCAGGCAGCTAATTTAGTATCGGCTTGTTCCTGAGTTAAAGCTCCTTTACGAATACCTCCATCAAGGTGGTGTTTCAATAAAGCTCCTTTGTATGAAAGGATTGCTCTTGCAGTATCTGTTGGCTGAGCACCATTGTGCAACCATTTTACAGCGCTATCGATGTTTAATTCGATAGTTGCAGGGTTTGTGTTTGGATTGTAAGTACCGATTTTCTCTAAGTATTTACCATCTCTTTTTGAGCGTGCATCTGCAGCTACAACCCAGTAAAAAGGTTTTTGTTTTTTACCGTGTCTTTGTAATCTAATTTTTACTGACATAATCGTATGATTAAATTTTGAGGTACTCGACCTCTGTTAATTAAGGGCGCAAAGATATAATTTTTTTCTCAATTAGATATTTAAATATGGATTAAATCTTTTGAAGACGTTTTTTGGATATATTTTGCTGATAAAATTACCATAAAATCAAAATAAAAACATAAATAAGCTAATATATAGTAGATTACAGAAAAATAAGACTACATTTGTTGTATTATTATAAATAAGTACATATGAACATTTTTGTTGGAAGCCTTCCATTCAGTATTGAGGAAGCAGATTTAAGAGAGTCTTTCGAGGCTTACGGAGCAGTTGATTCAGTTAAGATCATTACTGATAAATTTACTGGAAGAAGTAAAGGATTTGGTTTTGTTGAAATGACAAACGATGATGAAGCTCAAAAAGCAATCGACGAATTGAACGGAGCTACTGTTCAAGGACGTGCAATTGTTGTAAATAAATCTGAACCGAAACCAGAAGGCGAAAGAAGAAGCTT
>Ga0247805_1001227_pt1 | contig 12395 bp, 11 predicted proteins | sample UWRJL044104R1_FD_180930 | JGI IMG/M metagenome (GOLD analysis project Ga0247805, IMG submission 180930) | Plant litter microbial communities from Arlington Agricultural Research Station in Wisconsin, United States - UWRJ-L044-104R-1 | ecosystem: Environmental > Terrestrial > Plant litter >...
CCTTACCCTTAAAAGTGATTTCTTTACCAACACTCTTCTCTGATGCAACCGGAATTAATTCGGTTAGCGGGAAATTACGCTCTTCAAGCACTTTTAACATAACGGTGCCTACTAAACCAGTAGCACCTACAACTGCAATTTTCATGATCTGTATATTTGTTTTTTAATGGTTATGAAGCTGTTGGCGCTGCCGACGGTTTCATGATCTATATATTTGTTTTTTAATGGTTATGAAGTTGTTGGCGGGGCCAACAGTCTTTTTATTTGATTTTTTTAAAATGCGATACTCCCAAATATGGTGAAAAAATGCACATATTCAGCAGTTTGTAAATAATATTTCAGGAACTTTAACAGAAGTTGCTGTATTTAATTTTGGGAACAGCAGCGGGAAAGGAGGGGTTGGGGAGAAAATAACCTGCAGGCTAAAATAATAGCCTGCAGGTTAGAGAAAAAGAACTATAAAATTTCTTTTTTGATATAATCAGCACTTTGCTTAATACTTGCATACGGATCCATAGAAAAGTTTTCCTGTTCTACGATCAGATGTTTTAATCCAGCTAAGTTAGCGTGGCTGTATAACTTTTTAAAGTCAATAGTACCACTTCCAACTTCTGTGTTGATCGTATGGTCGGCCTTATCCATATCCTTAACATGCCACATCGGGAAACGACCTTTGTGATCAGTGAATAATTTAACAGGATCATTACCGGATCTTACTACCCAGTAGATATCCATTTCGAATTTAACAGCTTCAGGATCTGTTTCTTTTAGTAAGATCTCATATCCTGTTGTGTTACCTACAGGTGCAAATTCAAAATCGTGGTTGTGGTAAGCAATTTTAATTCCATTGGATTTAGCAATTGCTGCAGCTTCGTTTAATTTCTGAGCTGTTTTCTTCCATTGATCTTCTCCACCTCTAAGCGCATCACCTAAATAAGGAACAACAATATATTCACTGCCGATTGCACTGGCAGCTTCAATATCAGCTTTCAGATCTTCCTGATTTCCAGTCGCTATAAAGTTATCAAGGCCATAATGCCCGCTCGGAGCAGAAAGCCCATTTTCATCCAGTAAAGCCTTGAATTCCTTTGGTGTTAATCCCCAAAATTTGTCCTTCACTGAATAACCATATGTTTCAACCTCTTTATAGCCAGCCTGTGCAACTTTACCAATAACTCCACGTACATCCGCAGGCAGTTGTTCGCGTAGAGAATATAATTGTAAGCCAACCACTTTGGCCGGTGCAGCGCATGCATACGAAGGTAGGATCAATGCTCCCGCTGCGACAAGTCCTGCTTGTTTGAGAAAAGTTCTTCTTGAATTCATAATTATCTATTATTGGTCACAAATAGCGACTGCGTTCTTTAATGAGCGTAATCTGTCTTTTTGTTTCGGTATAAATTCCTGTGCAAGGTACCCCTTGAAACCGGTATCTAGTATAGCTCTGATAATTGCCGGGTAATACAATTCCTGCGTATCGTCAATTTCATTTCTGCCTGGAACACCGGCAGTATGATAATGTGCTATATACTGATGGTATTTTTTTATGTTGCTGATTACATTTCCCTCATCAATCTGCATATGATATATGTCATAAAGCAGTTTAAAGTTTTCAGAACCTAGTCTTTTAGCGAGTTCAGCACCCCAGGCATTCGTATCACATTGGTAGTCCTTATGGTCGACTTTACTGTTTAACAGCTCCATTACCAGTACTACTTTGTGTTTTTCAGCCAGTGGCATAATTTGCTTAAGACCATCTACACAGTTTTTTAACCCGGTTTCATCATCTTTTCCCCTGCGGTTCCCGCTAAAACAGATCAGATTTGTGTAACCTGCTTCAGCGACTAAAGGGATCATTTTAGTATAATTTGCGATCAATTGCTGGTGAAAAGCAGGATCGTTCCATCCGTCTACCAGGTTAATTTCCGCACCATTACACATGGGTGAATATAGGCCATGTTTTTTCAAAGTAGGCCATCCCTCAGGCCCTATCAGATCGACACCTTTTAATCCCATAGCTTTTACTGAAGCACAGAATTCGTCTAAAGGAATGTCACTAAAACACCAGTGACAAACTGAATGGTTGATGTTTCCTTTCAATGAAGAAAAATTAGATTTATAATCTGATGCAAATGAAGGTAAAGCAGAGGAAACACCTAAAGCGGCAGTTCCTGCAATTACAGATTTGATCATATTTCTACGACTTTGCGTATTTTCCATGTTAAGCAGCGTCTAATACAGATTCAGGTTTAGATTTATCGTTAAAGAAAACGGAAAATAACAAGAATACCACTAAAGCGATACCTGCAGGAATTATCCATACCATTTTCCAGTCGATAGAACCGTCAGCCAGTTTGTAACTGTCCGTAATCATACCAGCTACTTCGAATCCAATCAGCATACCTACACCATAGGTCGCCAGTGTAATCAAACCCTGTGCAGCACTTTTGTATTTATCTCCGGCTCTTGAATTCGTGTAGATCTGTCCTGAGACAAAGAAAAAGTCATAACAAACACCGTGAAGAGCAATACCAATAAGCAGCATAAAGCTTAACTCTCCCGCATTACCGTAAGCAAATAATGCATACCGTACTGCCCAGGCTATCATACCAACCAGGATAGTAACTTTAAAGCCGAAACGTTTGAAGAATACCGGAATTAATAGCAAGAATAATGCTTCAGAAACCTGGCCAATTGCCATTTTTCCGGTGGGCTCGTTCACTCCAATACTAGAAAGGAAAGGGTGTGCATTCTGATAATAAAAAGCAAGAGGAATACAGATTAGGATCGCAGAGATAAAGAATACGGCGAAGTTTCTGTCTTTAAGTAAGCTTAAAGCATCCAGACCTAAAATATCAGAAAGCTTAATTTTCTCACCTTTAGCTACTTTTGGTGGTGTAGCAGGTAGCGCAAAGCTCATCAGACCCAACACCAGAGATGCTATACCAGCCATTAGGAATGTGTTTTTCAATAAGCCAGATTCCAGGCCTGTTTTCGAATCCCATAAGAACAGATAACTGATACATAATCCAGCAACGATCCAGCCGATAGTTCCCCAGAAACGGATAGTGGAGAATTCTTTCTCCGCATCTTTCATCTGGTTAAAGGAAACTGAGTTGACCAATGCGAGAGTTGGCATGAAGAGGATCATATAGCCTAATACATACGGGTAAAATACACTTACTTCCGTCGCATTATACATCTGGTACATTAAAACAGCACCAACTATATGCAGCACTCCAAGAATTTTCTCCGCATTAAAGAATCTGTCGGCAATTAACCCAATGATGAAAGGGGCAATAATAGCACCCCAGGATTGAGTAGAGAAAACTGCTGCAGTTTCAGAACCGCTTGCAGATAAGTTTTTATCCAAGAAAGTACCCAAAGTAACAAACCATGAGCCCCAGATAAAAAACTCCAGGAACATCATTGCGGATAACTTGACACGGGTAGTGGTGTTCATCATAAAGTGTTGTATGAATTTAAATAATTTATAATTCTTTGATCATAATATTACGGAACCAGACTTCATCGCCGTGATCCTGTAAAGAAATTTTACCTTTTTTAAATGTACCAAAACCTTCCCACTTCGCAAACTTACTTCCTTGAATTAAAGTTTTCCACGATTCGTCGAACTGAGTAGTTGAAACTGTTTTTACGCCGTTCAGTCTAAATTCAAGCGTTCCTTTATCGATGATAATTTCTGCAGTATTCCATTCACCCACTGGTTTTGCATTCTCAGAGCTGCTTACAATCAGGTCATAAAGGTCGCCAGCACGGTGTTTGACATTTTTGGCATCAGGATGTCCGTCATTGTCGATTACCTGCATTTCGGGACCTGTGCTATATGTTTGATTATATTTTCCAGGTTGTTCATGAATTTGGAACAAAATACCACTATTTGATTTTGGTGCTACTTTCCAGTCGATTTTCAGGTGGAAGTTTTCATATTCCTTATCAGTAACCAGATCACCATCGTCTTTTTGTTTAGCAGAAGGCACAAGGTGAATTGTACCATTATCAACCTGCCATCCTTTACCTACGAAAGTCTTTCCATAAGTATGCCAGCCGGTCGTTGTTTTACCATCAAACAGGGGAGTAAATCCCTGTTTGATGTCGTTTGATTGATTTTTTGTTGTGCCACAGCCCATAACCGCTAAGATCATCAGCCCGGATAAGTATGAATATTTCATTATATTTTAAGATTAAACTCCTAATGACCAGCCTTTACGGTAGTCACGTTTTACAAATTGGTTAACAGCGTCAAAGTTGGTAACCTTCATTTGCTCATTATCCCATAATAATTTAATGTCACGACCTGGATAACTAGTTTTGCCCTGTGCATTTTTTACCTGCAGATCATTTGCACGAATTGCAAGATTTGCCATCAGTAAAGCTTCAGTAAGCGGACCTGCAATTTCGAAAGGAGAACTTAGTTCTTTCTTTCCATAACCAGCAATACAAGCTTCAACCCACTGCGCATAATGTCCATTTGCACCATCTTTTACTCTTGCGAATTTCTCCGGAACGCGGATATCTTTGTTGCGGCTTAATGGTAATAAACGTGGATCTGCACTATAAGTACTAGCCATCATCTTACCTTTTGTACCGATAAATAAAGTACCGTTTCCACCGTCGCCAAATACTTCATTTGCTTCCAGTTCTTCCGGTCTTGTAGGCTGAATACCACCGTCCATCCAGTGAACAGTAACATCACCTTTAGTTTTTTCAGTTTTAGGGAAAGTAAGCGTTACATGGCTTGACGGCGGGCAGCTGTCAGGGAAATAACCGCGTTTAAATTCATCAACATATACAGAGCCGACACTAGCCTGTACATCTTTTGCATATTTAAGACCTAGTGTACTGAATGGAGCTTCCAACAAATGACATCCCATATCGCCTAATGCACCAGTTCCGTAATCCCACCAACCTCTCCAGTTGAAAGGAACCAGTTTATCAACAAAATCTTTGTACGGTGCTGTATTTAGCCAAAGATCCCAATCCAGGGTAGATGGAATTTCGGCTTTATTTGCTGACCATGGAATACCCTGAGGCCAAACCGGTCTGTCAGTCCATGCATAAACTGTATGTACATCGCCGATAAGCCCAGCATCATACCATTCTTTCATTTGGCGTGGCCCATCGTTAGATGCACCTTGATTACCCATTTGAGTAACTACCTTAAACCTTTTAGCAAGCTCGGTGAGCTTCCTTGCTTCGTAGATATCGTGAGTAAGAGGTTTTTGTACATAAACATGTTTGTTTAACTGCATAGCTGCAGATGCAATTACCGCGTGACTGTGATCTGGTGTTGAAACACTAACAGCATCGAAGTTTTTATGTTCTTTGTCAAACATCTCACGATAGTCCTTGTAGAACTTAGCTTTCGGGAAGTTCTTTACAGAAGCAGCAGCACGTTTGGTATCTACATCGCATAAAAATCCAATATCAGCTTTTCCACTTTTGGCAAAAGCAGCAATATCAGATTGTCCTTTACCACCAGCACCTACACCTGCGACTATTAGTCTGTCACTTGGTGCTAAAAAGCCTTTTCCGCCCAGTACATGACGTGGAACAATCATAAATCCTGCACTGGCTACCGCCGCAGTTTTAAGAAAGGAACGTCTTCCTGAATCAGGTTTATTCTCAGTGTTTGTTTTCATATCTTTTTATATTTGGTTAGGGTAGGGATTGTTTAACTTATTTCTTCAATGACAAGATCCAGGTTACCATTTGTTTAGCATCATCTTTACTAACATTCGGGTGAGGAGTCATAGGAAGATCGCCCCATTTTCCCTTACTTCCATTGATTACAGATTCAGAAAGAATATCAATATTTTCATCATTTGACGCATACTTATCGGCAATATCTACATAAGCAGGGCCGATTACTTTTTGCGTTTTGTTATGGCAGCCGATGCAATCATTTTTTGCAATCAGTTTTTCTCCTGGCAAAACCGGGCCTGTTGTTTGCGCACTGACTGTAGCAGAAGGTTCTGCAGAAGTGCTTTGAGTAGTTTCTTTTGCGGAATCAGAGTTGCCGCCGCATGACGCTAAAGCCAGGCCGATAAAGCCAACAACTAATAATGTCTTTTTCATAATAGATTTTTTTATATTAAAGGTGTTAAGCTGTATACCAACATACAGTTTCAATTGTGTGTTTTAAAAAATAGATAAGTCTGCAAGGCAAAAACCTTGCAGACTATGAATAATTATTTAGAATCCAGACCTAATATCTGTCGGTTTACTGTTTCGTTTGCCCCGGTAGCGGCAAAATCGTCAAAAGCTCTGTCAGTAACAGGGATAATGTGTTTGGAGATGAATTCTGAGCCTTCTCTGGCGCCGGTTTCCGAATCCTTGATGCAGCATTCCCATTCCATTACTGCCCAGCCCTTGAAATCATATTGGGACAGTTTACTGAAAATTGTTTTAAAATCTACCTGTCCGTCTCCCGGAGATCTATATCTTCCGGCACGGTCAGCCCATCCCTGATATCCTCCGAATGTACCTTGTCTACCTGTTGGATTAAATTCTGCATCCTTTACGTGAAATGCTTTTATTCTTTCATGGTAGAAATCGATATACTGGATATAATCAAGTTGTTGTAATACAAAATGCGATGGATCATATAATAAGCAGGCCCGGGGATGATTATTTACTTTTTCAAGGAACATCTCATAAGTGATGCCGTCAAATAAATCTTCACCAGGGTGAATTTCATAGCAGACATCCACACCACACTTATCAAATTCGTTTAGAATAGGCAACCATCTTTTGGCCAGCTCTTTGAAAACTTCTTCAACCAGACCTTCAGGTCTTTGCGGCCATGGATGAAACATATGCCATAATAAAGATCCGCTAAATGTTGCATGTGCATTCAATCCAAGATTTTGAGAAGCCTGAGCCGCATATTTCAATTGCTGAACTGCCCATTCCGTTCTGGCCTTTGGGTTATTTTTCACACTATCCGGCGCAAACGCATCGAATACCTGATCGTAAGCAGGATTTACAGCAACAAGCTGTCCTTGTAAATGGGTAGAAAGCTCTGTGATTTCCAGTCCAAAAGAATTTACTTTTCCTTTTAATTCATCTGCATAGGTCTTACTTTCAGCAGCCAGTTTAAGATCAATAAAACGGTTATCGAGGGTTGGCATTTGAATTCCTTTGAATCCTTTATCCTTTGCCCACTGACAAATCCCCTCAAGAGAATTGAAGGGAGCTTCATTACCAATAAACTGCGCCAGAAAAACTGCAGGTCCTTTAATTGTTGTCATTTCTTTATATTTTAAAATCAGACCATTTCTGATCCGACCCTGCCGAAGCAACTACATTTTCAATGAATGCCATTCCACGAACTCCTTCATCCACGCCCGGAAAATCAAGCATTTCAGGAGTCGGATTTTCACCTTTAATCTGCGCTTTGATTGTCAATGCAAAATTCCGGTAAAGATTAGCGAATGCCTCCAGGTATCCTTCAGGATGTCCAGATGGAGTTCTTGTATTAAATTGGGCAGCCGCCGATAAATAACCATTTCCTGTACGGTAAAGCTGCGTAGGCGCATCAAGCCACTTAACCTTTAAGGTATTTGGCTCTTCCTGATGCCATTCCAAACTCCCTTTTTCTCCGTATACTTTTATTTTAAGTGCGTTTTCTTCGCCTGCAGCAATCTGTGAAGCGATGAGTACACCATTCGCACCATTGTCGAATTTCAACAGAATGTTTCCGTCGTCATCCAGTGCACGGCCATCTACCACAATGTTAAGATCTGCACATATTTTCGTGATTTCCAGACCTGAAATATATTCAGCCAGCTGAGCTGCATGTGTACCAATATCACCCATACATCCGCTAATTCCGCTTTTTGAAGGGTCCGTACGCCACGCAGACTGCTTATTACCATCTTTCTCGGAAGGAAGACTAAGCCAGCCCTGAGGATATTCTACCATGATTTTTCGAATCTGACCAAATTCACCATCCTTTACCATTTGACGGGCCTGCTTAACCATTGGATAACCAGAGTAAGTATAGGTAAGACACAGAGTTAATCCAGTCTCTTTAACTTTTGCCTGAAGCTTTTTTGCTTCCTCAAGGGTTAGGGTTATTGGTTTATCAATCACCACATGAAACCCGTGCTCTAATGCAAGCATAGCAGGTGCGAAATGTGCAAAATTAGGCGTAACTATCGTTACAAAATGCATTCTTTCAGATTCCGGCAAAAGAGATTCTTTTTCAATCATCTCCTGATAAGAACCGTAATTTTTATGATCAGGCAGGAATAATTCCCTGCCTGATTCTTTTGCTGTTTCCGGATTAGAACTCAGTGCTCCGCAGCTCAATTCGATTAATCCGTCAATATTAGCGGCAATGCGGTGGACGGCACCAATAAAGGCATTTTTTCCCCCACCAATCATTCCCATTCTTAACTTTCCTACCGCCATTAAATATTTCCTTTTTTAAGTTCTGAAACTGCATAGTCTGCAGCTCTTGCTGTTAATGCCATAAATGTAAGTGACGGGTTCTGGCAAGCAATAGAAGGCATGCAAGAACCATCGGTTACAAATACGTTATTCACCTCATGCATCTGATTCCATTTATTCAATACAGATGTTTTAGGGTCATTACCCATTCTTGCAGTACCACATTCATGGATAGCCATTCCTGGAGTAGAACCTGCATCGTAAGTTTTAACATTTTTAAGACCAGCGGCTTCTAACATTTCAGCTGCGTCATTCATCATGTCTTTACGCATCTTCTGTTCATTTCCTTTAAACTCACAGTCAATTGCGAGTACAGGAAGACCCCATTTATCTTTTTTAGTTTTATCTATATAAACTCTGTTCTCATGGTATGGAAGAGATTCTCCAAAACCACCCAATCCCATTGTCCACACACCTGGTACAGTCATTTGATCTTTAAAGTCGCCGCCAAAAGCTAATTCAGCAACATCTTTATGCCATCCGGTACGGCTTGCACCGCCCTGATAACCAAAACCTCTCAGGTAGTCACGTTTGTCGTTACCCATATTTTGGTAACGTGGAATATAAATACCATTCGCTCTTTTGCCATAAGTGTATTTATCGTCAAAACCTTCAGCCTCACCATTGGCTCCATTACGGAAATGGTGATCCATTAAGTTATGACCAAGTTCTCCACTTGCATTACCCAATCCGTTAGGATGTTCCGCAGAAGTAGAGTTCAACAGAATTTGCGTAGTACCTAAAGTAGAACCGTTAACAAAAACAATTTTCGCATAGAATTCAATGTTTTCTTTGGTTTCCGAATCAACCACCATTACGCCTTTTGCTTTTTTGGACTCCTTATCATAAATGATATGATCAACCAGAGAGAAAGGGCGAAGTGTTAAATTACCTGTCGCTACTGCTGCAGGCAGGGTAGAAGATTGTGTGCTGAAATAGGCACCGAAAGGGCATCCTCTGGAACAAAGATTACGGTATTGACAGCTACCACGACCACCATGAGGAACCGTAAGGTTAGCTGTACGTCCGATCGTCATAATTCTGGACTTAGCCCATTTGTCCTCGATACGTTTTTTAACGGATTTCTCCACACAGTTCATTTCCATTGGAGGTAGAAACTGTCCGTCTGGCAGTGCTGGCCAGTTTTCATTTTGACCACTGATACCTGCAAAACGTTCTACATAGTCATACCATTGACTGATATCTTTAGAGCGGATAGGCCAGTCGGTACCATGACCGTCTTTTAAATTGTCTTCGAAATTCAGATCGCTGAAACGGTAACTTTGTCTTCCCCACATCAATGATTTACCACCTACATGAAAACCGCGGTACCAGTCAAATCGTTTAACCTCTGTATAAGGACAATCTAAATCGTCTACCCAGAAACTTTCATTAAACTCGGTATAAGGATAATCACGGGTTTGAACAGGGTGTCTTTTTTTCTGTTCTTCAGTTAGACGGCCACGGTGCTCAAATTCCCATGGCTTTTTCATCGCTGTAGTATAATCTTTTATATGTTCGACATTTCTGCCGCGTTCTAGCAACAATACTTTAAGACCTTTTTCGGTTAATTCTTTTGCTGCCCAGCCTCCACTAATTCCGGAACCGACAACAATAGCATCATATGTATTTTGTGCTTCTGCTTTTGTATTTAAATTCATTTCTAAGTTTCTAATAGGTTTAAACGTAAACTCTCTGACCAGGTTTCAAGTCCACACAACCGTCATAACGGCCAGGAATTTCAACATACTCGTAAGCCTTAGTAGCGCCAATTTCAGAAGTGAAATAGCCTAAAAGCGTCAGGTCTCTGGCCATAGCAAAGAAATTAGGATTTTTCTTCGGCTCTTTGTTAGCAGCTTTGTCTTTCTCTGCCTGCTCATTGTCTTTTTTAAGAGTTTCAATAGTTTCGTCCCTCAGTTTGCCAACAAGTTGTTTACGTTCTTCAGCTGAAATTTTCGCGAATGAATTATTGAACTCTTTTTTTGATCTGGCTTCCAGATCGTCCAATCCCTTTACAAAAACATCTTGAGCGTCTTTAGGGTAACACTCAGCCATCATCATGGAAATAAATGGCCCGACACCAGCAGCCTTTGCTCCAGGCGTCTTAGTCGTAGGAATAATAGTATCAGCCAGCTCGGTAATTACCAGATCCTGTTCTGAAGAAAAAAGACTTGCTCCTTTTTTATCAGAAGGTGGATTACAGCTGTCAAGAAATACTCCGATTGTAGTTGCAGATAATGCCCCTCCCATTAAAAAGGCAATGTTTTTTACTGCGTGTCTTCTATTCATACTTATAATTGGTTATTTTATGGTGTTTTTTGTACACTATCAACTTTTAAAAATAGAAAAAAAATATCCTTAGGACATAGAAATATACGATTTATTTCTGATATCATATTTTTGTTACATCCTATAATTATTCTAAATAAGCAGATAGTTCCAACGGATCAATATAGTGATATTTAGCACACCCATCTCTCATTTTTTTTAAGTATAGACTAAGATGCACAAACATTTATGAATAGGTTTCGATCAATTTTTTACCTTTGCCAAAATCAATTGATCAATGACTGAAAAAATACTGGTACTAGGCTCTAACGGGCAGATCGGAACTGAACTGGTTACTGCACTAAGGAATACTTATGGCGAATCAAATGTAGTTGCCTGTGATATCCGTCGTCCTGATTACGACATCAAAAACTCCGGACCATTCGAATTTGTGAACGTACTGGAAAAAGACACGCTAAACACTATATTCAATAAATATAAGCCTACGCAGGTCTATTTGCTTGCAGCATTGCTGTCGGCAACAGGAGAGCAAAATCCAAAACTGGCCTGGGATCTGAATATGAATGGCCTGCTCAATATTCTTGATCTGGCGATTGTGTACAAAACGGCTAAAGTTTACTGGCCAAGTTCAATCGCTGTTTTTGGGCCTAATTCACCTAAAGATAATACAGATCAGTTCTGTGTTATGGATCCGAATACAGTATATGGAATCAGTAAGCTTGCCGGTGAACGCTGGTGTGAATATTATCACCAGAAATTTGGTCTGGATGTGAGAAGTATCAGATATCCTGGCCTGATCAGCTGGAAAGCAGCGCCTGGAGGAGGGACAACAGATTACGCTATCCATATTTTTCATGACGCCCTTAAAAAGGGTAATTATGACTGCTTTCTTTCCGCGGAAACCGAATTGCCGATGCTCTACATGGATGACGCGATCAGAGGTACAATTCAATTGATGGACGCGCCCGCAGACCAGATCTCTATCCGTTCAAGCTACAATTTTGCAGGCCTGAGTTTTACACCTGAGGTACTTGCATCGGAAATAAGAAAACACATTCCGGATTTTAAGTTGTCTTATACAGCTAATGATCCAAGACAACAGATTGCCGATAGTTGGCCGCGTTCCATTAATGATGAGATTGCCAGAAATGACTGGGGCTGGAAACCGGAATTCAATCTGGCAAAAATGACTGCCGATATGTTAACAAATTTGAAAAATAAATAACTCCAATATTATAGACAATGGGAAGAGCATTTGAGTTCAGAAAAGAGAGAAAATTTAAGCGTTGGGCTAAAATGGCGGTACAATTCACCCGAATTGGGAAAGAGATTGTAATGGCTGTTAAAGACAACGGACCAAACCCCGAAACCAACTCCCGTTTACGTACAGCTATTCAAAATTCCAAGGCAGTAAATATGCCTAAAGACAGGGTAGACGCTGCAATTAAAAGGGCTTCTAATAAAGATGAGAATGGCTACGAAGAGCACGTTTACGAAGGCTATGCACAACATGGCGTTGCCATATTAATCGAAACAGCAACAGATAATACAAACCGGACAGTAGCTAATGTACGCAGTTACTTCAGTAAAACCGGCGGCTCGTTAGGTAAAACTGGATCACTTGATTT
>Ga0247805_1001228_pt1 | contig 12392 bp, 7 predicted proteins | sample UWRJL044104R1_FD_180930 | JGI IMG/M metagenome (GOLD analysis project Ga0247805, IMG submission 180930) | Plant litter microbial communities from Arlington Agricultural Research Station in Wisconsin, United States - UWRJ-L044-104R-1 | ecosystem: Environmental > Terrestrial > Plant litter >...
CTAAGCAGATTGCTGTCTGAAAATGATGAGAAAAACCTCAACGACGAGCAAATCGAATTTGCAAAAGTGATCCAAAGTTCCGGAAACGGCTTGCTCGGACTAATTGATGAAATCCTTGACCTATCCAAAATTGAAGCCGGAAAAATGGACCTTGAATTCCAGGACATTGCCACCAAGGAAATCACCGATACAGCGAGAGGCCTTTTCAGCGAAGTTGCAAAAGAAAAGAACATCGAATTCAACATTGTCACTAAAGATGCGCCATTGGTCATTAAAACCGATAAAATGCGTCTCGAGCAAATCATTAAAAACCTGGTTTCGAACGCAATAAAATTCACTTCAGCGGGTTCGGTAACGCTCGAAATTAAAAAACACACTGCAAATGACAAACTCGTTTCGTTCATTGTAAAAGATACGGGAATTGGTATCGCACGCGAAAAACAACTGCTGATTTTTGAAGCATTCCACCAAGCCGACGGATCGACAAAACGCAAATATGGCGGCACCGGTCTCGGACTATCGATCAGCCGCGAATTAGCAAAACTGCTTAAAGGAGAAATCACGCTTAAAAGTGCGGCAAACGAAGGAAGCGAATTTACGCTGACCATTCCGATCTCAGGGGATGCGACCGGTCAGCTCATCACCACGACCGAGACCGCACCTGAAGAAAAAACACCTGAAAAACCCAAGCCTGTCAATCAATATTTAAGTGCCGCTATTCCTGAAGCGATTCCGGACGACCGCGATACAATCGAGGCGAGCGATAAAGTGATCCTCATCGTGGAAGACGATACAAACTTTGCCAAATCATTACTGGAATTCACCCGAAAACGCGGTTATAAAGGAATTGTTTCCGTACGTGGGGATTATGCGCTGAACCTCGCTTTGGCATACAAACCCGTGGGCGTATTGCTCGACATCCAGCTTCCGATAAAAAGTGGCTGGGAAGTCATGGAAGATTTAAAAACCAACGGAAGCACGAAACACATTCCCGTGCACATTATGTCGTCGCACCATCTTAAAAAGGAAAGTTTATTGAAAGGCGCTGTAAATTTCCTCGATAAACCTGTTGCTTTTGAACAGATGCCGGATATTTTCAAGCGCATCGAGCAAATCATCAACCGGGAATCCCAAAAAGTGCTGATTATTGAGGACAATCCGAAACACGCAAAAGCACTCGCCTATTTCCTGGAAACTTATAACATCAACTCTGAGATCAAAAGTGAGATCACCGAAAGTGTGCATGCGCTGCAGAAAGCCGATGTGAATTGTGTTATTTTAGACATGGGAATTCCCGACAGGCAAGCATATGACATTCTCGAGGGAATCAAGAAAAATCCCGGGCTTGAAAACCTACCGGTCATCGTATTTACTGGGAAAAGCCTCTCAATGCAAGAAGAACATAAAATTAAAAAATATGCCGATTCGATCATTGTAAAAACGGCACATTCGTACCAAAGAATGCTCGATGAAGTGTCGCTGTTCCTGCATTTGGTTGAAGAAAACAAATCTGATAACAAAGGGGTTTACAAGAAATTGCATCTGATGAATGACGTGCTAAGCGGCAAAACAGTGCTCGTTGTTGACGACGACGTACGAAATATTTATTCGCTTACCAAAGCGCTCGAAGTCCTGAAAATGAACGTGATTACGGCGATCGACGGGAAAGAAGCGCTTAAGGTTTTAGCCGAAAATCCCAATACCGATGTCGTCCTGCTCGACATGATGATGCCCAATATGGACGGCTACGAAACTGCAACAAGAATCCGTGAAAACAGGGATATGAAAAACCTTCCGGTGATTGCTGTAACAGCAAAGGCAATGACTGGTGACCGCGAAAAATGCATCAATGCGGGTGCTTCAGATTACATTACCAAACCTGTCGATGTGGACCAGTTGCTGTCACTGTTGCGGGTTTGGCTGTACGATAAAAACTAATCGAAACGATTTCTAATGGACAAAAAAAAGATCCTGATTGTTGATGACGACGCCCGAAATATTTTCGCCTTATCAGCAGTATTGCGTGCGCGCAGTTTCGAATGTGTGTCTTGTTTAAGTGCTGAAGAAGCTTTGAAAATGCTCAAAAGCGACGAAAAAATCGATTGTGTTTTGATCGATATGATGATGCCTGACATGGACGGTTACGAAGCGATTCCGCTGATAAAACAAATTCCGTCAAGAAGAAAAACGCCTGTAATCTCAGTTACGGCTCAGGCTATGGTTGGCGATCGCGAAAAATGTTTGGAGGCTGGAGCTGATGGTTATATATCAAAACCAGTAAATGTGGATCGTTTGCTGGAACTTTTAAAAGACATTTAAAATGATCATCAGCGACCAGGAATTAGAAGTATTGATCAATGACGTGTATGAATATTACGGCTTTGATTTTAGCAGCTATTCTATGGCTTCATTTAAAAGGCGCGTTGACCGTTTGTTCCAACTGGACGGTTTTAAAAGCTTTCCGGTTTTCCTGTCTAAAATCAGGACCGACCCAGAATATTTCAAGCATATGGTCGAAGAAATTACGGTCAATGTAACAGAAATGTTTCGCGATCCGTTGTTTTATAAAGTGCTGCGGACAGAGATTTTACCTGTTTTGGCAACCAAACCATTTATCAGAATCTGGCATGCGGGCTGCTCTACCGGAGAAGAAGTTTTCTCGATGGCGATCATGTTGAGAGAAGCCAATTTGCTGCACAAATCACTTTTGTATGCTACAGACATCAGTCCGGCAGTTTTAGAACTCGCTAAAAAAGGCGTTTTTCCTTTGCGGATGATCAAACAATATTCTGAAAATTACATTGCCTCGGGCGGAAAAGAAGATTTTTCCCGCTATTACATTGCGAATTACGGGTCGGCAAAATTTAGCGAGGAATTCATCGAACGCATGGTTTTTTCCCAGCATAATCTGGTTTCCGACCGATCGTTTAATGAATTTGACTTGATCCTTTGCAGAAATGTCATGATCTATTTCGATAAAGATTTGCAGGAACGCGCGCTAGAATTGTTCGACGGCAGCCTGTCTAAATTGGGTTACCTTGCCTTAGGCACCAAAGAAACCATCAAATTTTCAGCTTTGCAGGCCAAATATTCCCAGCTTAACAAAGAAAAAATATGGAAGAAGCTGCGTTAAAAAATAATTTTAAGGTTATCATTATCGGCGGATCGGCGGGCAGTCTAGAAGTTTTGATCCGCGTTCTTCCGGAATTGTCATACATTCATTTTGCACTAATAATCGTGTTGCACCGAAAAGCCGGAGACGACTCGATGCTTGAAGATCTGATGGCCGCAAAAACAACGGTTCCTGTAATGGAAGTCGATGACAAAACGCCACTCGTTCCAGGTTCGATTTACATTGCCCCATCAGATTACCACTTGTTATTTGAAAAAGGTGACATTTTATCACTCGATGCTTCTGAAAAAATCAATTATAGCCGTCCCAGCATTGACGTGTCATTTGAATCTGCTGCGGAAATTTATGGAAGCCGACTCACTGCAATTCTTTTATCGGGCGCTAATTCTGACGGCACAAACGGCGCAATCGCAATAAAAAATGCCGGTGGAATGGTCGTCATCCAAAAGCCAGAAACTGCATCAATGTCGTATATGCCAAACAGTGCCATTCAAAACATGGCTCCCGATCATATACTGGATGTCGACGGCATACTGGATTTCATCCATAATATCGTATCTTAACACTCCTAATTTCTGAAGAATGGTACAAACCACTCCTTTTTATACCCGGCTTGCACATGTATTGGTGAGCATGATCTGCCTGTTTTATATTGCGATCATCGGGCAAACCATATTGGCACCGTTATTATTTGCGCTGCTGTTTTCCTTGCTGCTTTTGCCGGTCGCCAATTTTCTGGAACAGCGGTTTAAATTCAGTCGATCACTGTCTTCGATCGTCGTGCTGCTTGGATTGATCGTCATTATTTCGGGATTGGTTTCTTTGTTGTTGAGCCAATTGAGTGCTTTGACACAGGACATTCCGGCATTCAAACAGCAATTGCTCGTCGCAAGCAAAGAAATTCAGGATTGGATTTCGCGTACTTTTCATATTGATAATACGCAACAACTCAGTTATATCGACAGTGCGGCGACAGATGCTTTGAGTACGGGAACCACGTTGCTCGGACATACCTTATTGTCGGTTTCGTCGCTAATGTTGTTTTTGGTATTCACTTTTTTGTATACTTTTTTCATGTTGCTGCACCGAAAATTATTGCTTCGGTTCATCATTTCATTGTTTCGCGACGAGCATACGGTCATCGTTTATGACGCGGTGAACCAAATCCGGTACATCGTAAAAAAATACATCGTCGGTTTGTTTACACAGATGTTGATCGTGACGGTATTGGCGTGTACGGCGTTCGAGATCATCGGAATCAAATATGCTTTTTTACTCGGATTGATTACCGGAATTTTCAACGTAATTCCGTATATCGGGATTTTCACTGCCTTGTTGTTAAGCACTTTGATCACTTTTGCAACGATGGGAACGACTGATGTTTTGTTAGTATTGATTTCGGTCATTGCCATTCACTTGGTCGACAGCAATTACATCATGCCGAAGATCGTTGGGTCGAAAGTGAAGATCAATCCGCTTGCGGCTTTGCTCGGGCTTGTCGTTGGCGAAATGGTTTGGGGTATTTCCGGAATGTTCTTATCGATTCCGGTAATTGCCATTTTTAAAGTGATCTTCGACCGTGTAGACGGAATGAAACCATGGGGAATGGTGCTTGGAGATGAAGACAATCCGCCGGTTGTTCCTGCCGATGAAACCATTCCCAAACCCGAATTTGTCCAAAAAGAAAAGCCATGATCCAAAAAGAAAATGGCTTTTCACACAGAAAACAAAATGAAATGTGGTTGGTTGGTTTTCTCTTTGATTAATTGTTTAATGTAAATTTCACAGCAGTTCCGCCGCCTGCCGCAAGTTTAAATTTTAAAACCGATGCCTTTGTAACAGTTTGTCTGGTAATCGCAACAGGATACGGATTCGTTTTATAATCGGCTCCTGCGCCATCGGCATAGATTTCTGCGGTATATGTTTTCCCGGAATCCAGAAATGACAACGGCACAGTTAAATCACGTGCATCTTTGTTTGTAATTGAACCCAGGTACCAGTTTTTTCCATCCCAATCCTTGCGCGCAATCGTCGTGTATTCGCCCATTTTTGAATCGAGCACTTTGGTTTCCGACCAAATGCAAGGCACTTCTTTTACAAATTCGAATTCACGCTTTCCTTCATAATTTTCCGGCAAATCTGAAGCCATTTGCAACGGACTGAAAATGATTACGTATAAAGCGAGTTGATTTGCCAATGTCGTTTGCACTTTCGCGCCTTGCGGTGTTTTATAACTGAAATCAAAATTTCCCGGCGTATAATCAAACGGACCGGAAAGCATTCTGGTGAAAGGCAATAACGTCAGGTGTTCCGGCGTGTTTCCACCATCTGCCGACCAGGCGTTGTATTCCTGTCCGCGGCCGCCTTCCTGTGACATAAAATTGGGATAAGTACGCTGAATTCCAGTTCCTTTTACGGGTTCGTGGTTGTCGATCATGATGTGGTATTTCGCCGCCGTTTCGATCACTTTTCGGTAATGGCGCACGCCATATTGGCTGTCATGCCATTCTTTTTTATCCAAAAATTTATTGACGTAACCGGTTTTTACCGTGTTCACACCGATTTTATTGTACAATTTAAAAGCCTCTTCCAATTCGCTTTCATAATGTTTTGTCGCGCCTGCTGTTTCATGATGCCCGATCAGTCGCACGTTTTTCATTGCGGCATACTTCCCGATTTCAACAATATCAAAGTCCGGATACGCTTTTGTAAAGCTAAACGCTGAGCCGTCGGCAGTCCAGTCGCCATCCCAGCCTACATTCCAGCCTTCGACCAAAACGCCGTCGAGTTTATTTTTGGCCGCGAAATCAATGTATTTTTTGGTATTTTCGGTCGTTGCGCCGTGTTTCGCGCCTTGACCCCAGGTGTATTTTTCAAGGTGCATGCCCCACCAGATGCCGATGTATTTTGAAGGTGCGATCCAAGAGACATCTTTGATTTTTGAAGGCTCGTTTAAGTTCAGCATCATCGTTGAAGTGGCAAGATCTCCGGGCTTTTCGCCAACAACAATTGTCCGCCAAGGTGTTTGAAAAGGTGCTTCAGTATATACTTTTACGCCGTCTTTCCACGGCACGAGTTCGCTTTTGTATTGGTTGTTTCCGGATTTTGACAATGTCATCGAAGCAAAATCGGTTAAATCAGCTTCGTGAATCGCAACAAATAATTTATTTTTGGTTTCAAAAGTGGCTGGCGTATTGATTGTATCGGTTTTGCTGATCGGTGTTTTTCTGTAAAAGCTTTCATAATAGCTGTTTTCAGAATGCACTGGAATCCACCAAACATCATTGTCATCTAAAAAGGTAAACTGTGTGATTTCATTTGATATCTTAACTTTCTTCAAATTTGGCTGTTGCGGAAATGCATACCGGAAACCCAATCCGTCATCAAACACGCGAAAGATCAGGTCAACCAGCCTGTTCTCTCCACCCGATTCCTTTAAGTGCACAATAAGCTGGTTGTGATGATCCCTGACTTTCCTGAACTCGCCCCAAGGCTGTTCCCAAGTTTGATCAGCGGTAGTTTGTTCGGTATTTACAACTTTAAATCCATCGGTCATTTTCTTGATGTCCTGAAATTCAAATCCCAATAACGAAGGTTCGATGACCGACTTTCCATTTGAGGTGAATTTGTATTGCGGTTGCCCCGATTTTGTAAGCTCAAAAACGAGTTCATTATTTTTTCCGGGAGATTCTACGGTGTAGATTTTTTGGGCATTGCAGGACAATAGCAAGACAAGCGCTATCGCACTGAAACTGGTTTTTAAATTTTTCATTCTTTAATTTTGGAGGTTAACGCTTATTGGATTTCGTTGAGGGCGATGATTGCTTTTTCAGGCTGCATCGACACAAAATAGCCGAAAGCCAAATCTAGTTTTGCCTGAATGGCTGTATTGGTTTTGTATTGTCTTCTTAAATTGAACAGTTTGCTGATCGACGGAAAAACATCGGTTTGGTTTTGAACGCCTGCGAAATTTTTGACTTTCTGTACGTAAGTGTAGCCTGTTTCAACTGTTGGCTCGATCATCGTACCTTCGCCAAAGTCATTCCAGGTAATGAGCTGCAAATAAGTAACATGTGCATTTTGAGCCATAGCCAATGTTGCATCTAAAGTTGCCCCATTGTTGTGGTTTATCGTCCAGTTGATTCCCGCAGGTGCGCCACCTTCATCATAGAAATCGTTGAATCCAGGATAAGCGCTTCCCATTGAAACGCCAAGACTTGGAACACGCGTATTGTAAAAACTTGTCAAATGCGTATTGTCCTGATACACCCATGAATATTCGCCAGACGCGTTCATTCCGGCATCGGCAGATTCATACCAAAGCGTCAGGAAGGTTGGTTTTGTATTCAAATCTGCGAAAGCGGTTGTCCATTGTGCAGGCGTTTGCAACGAAATCGGCCCAAAGCACATCAATAACGGTTTGTTGTTGATTTTGATGTAATTCGCATCGTTGAAGTAATTGGTCTGCATGTAATTCATATCAACTTTTGCGGCAGCGGCATTTGTCGGTGCAAGCCCGGCGCTAACAATGTTCGGTAAAAAACGGTCTTCATAAACGATGGCATATTCGAGTCCCACTTTTTCGATCATTGCAATGAACTGCTCTGCATTTTCTTTGTTCGAACGGTAATCGTTCAAATTATAAGTTCCGTACCAATCGATTAAAATTCCATCAACACCTGAATATTTCATCATGAGCAAATGGTTTTCGATCACTTCGGTATCGCCTGAATGGTAAGGCCCGATCAGCGGATAGTAATGTGACGCAATTTGCCGGTGCCCGTTGGCATCAACGATATTCGGGTTTTTATTGTTCATTTTCCAATGGTAGCCCCATTGTCCGTCAGGACTGCTTTCGTTGGTTTCAAACCATGGCATGTAGTGCATGTAAATTTTTGTCGCATTGGTTTTAGCTGCCGGAACCGGGTTCAGGACTTCTGCAACAGGCGGAACGACAGGCTCGGTTACCGAAGGTTCGGAATTTGAACTATCGTCGCTGCATCCGAATGCAAATGAAACACTAAGAACAATTGCAAAAAGCGGCGTGAGGATTTTTTTCATGGTATTGGATTAAAGGCTAAGATATAAAAAATGCCAGCCTTCCACGACTAACTCAACAAGGAAGACCGGCATTTAACAACTAATATTGCGGATTTTGGTGCAAATTTGAATTTGTGGCCAATACCGTAGCCGGAATTGGGTAAATGGAACGGTAAGCTGGCGTTGAACCTTTTTCCCACCAAGGCTGGAAGAATGTCCCGAAACGGATGTTTGTAGTTCTTCTCGTGCCTTCAAATGTAAATTCTCTAAGCGATTCTTTATTGATGAAATCGAGGTCGATCGTTGCCGGAATTTCAGTACCTGCGCGTGCAGTAATTTGCTGGATGAATGGCGCTGCGAGTGTTGGCGAACCCAAACGCACATAACATTCTGCCTGCATCATCAGGATTTCTGAATAACGAATTAACACAAAATCGTGGTCGCGTTCCCATGATTCGCCTGCTTTCATTTCATATTTTGCGAGGCGAACGCCTTCGTTTTGCTTTGCATCTGTAAAATTTACGATGTCTTCGGTATAGGTTAACGGTTCGCCGCTGTCCATGATGATTACAGAACCTGTTCCGAGATTGATCTGGTCGCCAATGAGCATGCCTTTTCTTCTTTTGTCAGTTGCTTCGAATGAAGAATAGACGCCTGGCTGCGCGCTCATTCCGTTTCCACTCCAAGGATAATCACCGGTTGGTGAAATGGTGAAACGATGCAGGTAATGCGCACTCATCGATGACATGTAATTTCCGACAGTTCCCGCTTTTGAATCGTAAGGAATGGAGAAAATAATCTCGTTTGAGGTTTGGTTCTGCGTCGCAAAATTCGCAAAGTAATCTGCATTCAAGGTATGTCCCTGAATGTTCTGGCACATGTCGATGCAATCCTGCCAGCGCGGCGTTCCGATGAATGCTTCCGAGTTGATGTACAATCTTGCCAGTAAAGAATACGCCACATTTTGCGTCATTTTAGAATATACGATATTCGATTTCAAATGTGGCAAAGCGGCAAGCAATTCCGATTCTACGAAATCATATACTTCGCGGCGCGTGGAATTCGCGGGCAATGATTGGTCTTCGAAGTTCGTTACGATCGGCACATTCCCAAACATGTCGAGCAATTGGTAATAGTAATACGCGCGGATCGCTTTCAATTCGGCATAAATTGGTGCTTTTGCTTCCGGAGTTAAACCCGATTTATCGACTTGGTAAATGATCGCATTCACTTTAGAAATTCCGGTGTAGCAATAACGCCAGGCCGATAAGATCATTCCGTTGTCGGCTCTCCATTGGTGCCTTTGCACATCCTGATAGCGCCCGCCGTCGTACCAATCGGTTCCTCTTGTCGGAATCGTAGCCTCGTCAGAAGCCACCTCATTCAGGAAAAACACATATTCACACGTTGGGTACGCATTCGAAATCGCATCGCTGAATCCTCTTAGTGAAGAATAAGCGCCGCCTACAAGGGCATCAATTTCATTCGGCGTATTTCCAAAATTGTCATCTGCTACTTTATCGTACAAATCTTCGCTAAGATCGGTACACGAAAAAGTAAAAAGCGTGCTAAAAAGTATTGCAGCTATTATTTTGACTTTCATTTTCTTTATTTTATAGTTATAAATTTAGTTTCCAAGTGTAAAGTTCAGACCCAGTGAAAAGGTTCTCGGTCTTGGGTAATTGTTAAACCTGTCGATTCCCGGCGCATCCAATCCTGTTAAGTCCACTTCCGGATCCACGCCGTTGTAACCTGTAATTACGAAAAGGTTTTGTCCCATAACATACACGCGGAGTTTTGCTTTGCTGGTTTTGAATGGAATGGTGTAGCCTAATGTTGCCGTTTGCAATCTAAAGAATGATGCATCTTCAATCCAGTAGCTTGAGTAGGCTGGCGCCGATTTGATCGGGCTTCCTACGAAACTGTCCTGAATGTTGTATGAAGGCATTCTGTTTGGATCGCTGAGCATCATTTCGGTGGCGTTCAAAACGTCCTGTCCGAAAACACCGTAACCTGTAAATCCTAGGTCGAAGTTTTTGTAGCTGAAATTCATTCCAATTCCCGCTGTGAAATCCGGTTGTGCATTTCCAATTTCTTTTTCATCTTCGCTTAAAACGTACTCTCCTTTTTCATTCAGGCCTTGGTATTCGCGTCCCCAGAAAGTCCCAACGGCATAGCCTTCACCAATAATTTGCGAAAATGTGTTCGACATTCCTGAAAGTCCGTGTAACGAACCACTTTGAATCGTTTCTGTTTTGTAAGCCTGGTTTGACAATTTTTCGATTTTCTGTTTGTTTTTGGCAAACGTCACATTCACATCCCAGTTGAATTTGTCGCCGCGGATGATATCGGCGTTAAGCGTTACCTCAAGTCCTTTATTTGATAAATCTCCTACATTTGCAAGCATTGTTCCTACTAAATACGGCGGTTGAGGCACTTGATACGTATACAATAAATCTTTGGTCTGCTTGTCATACCATTCGATCGAACCGGAAACACGGTTGAATAAGCTAAAATCAAGCCCGATGTTTGTTTGTCTTGTAGATTCCCATTTTAAGTCGGGATTCGGGTTTTGTGTTGGCGAATAAGCCAAGTTCCAGGTTCCTGTTGACGGATCGTAATAGCTGTCGTGGCCCACTCCAAGTATTGACAACGATTTGTACTCCCCGATTCCATCCTGGTTCCCTGTAACTCCGTAACCTACGCGCAATTTCAAGTTAGTCAGCCAGTTTTCTGTTGGCTTCATAAACTCTTCACCGGTAATTTTCCAGGCTGCTGAAGCCGATGGAAAAAGTCCCCATTTGTTGTTGTCTCCAAAACGGCTTGATCCGTCGCGGCGCAATGTTCCTGTAAGCATGTATTTCCCGTCGAAAGAATAATTCGCACGTCCGAAAAACGACACCAGATTTGATTTCCCTTTATAAGAATAAACGTCTCCAAGCCTGTAATTGTAACCTGCTCCTAAATTGTTGTATCCGAAAAGATCCGTCTCAAATGCGCTTCTCTGCGCACCAAAACCTTTGTAGATATTTTCAAGATATGAATAACCAGCAAGCAATCCAAGATTGTGCCTTCCGAAACTTTTATTGTAATTCAAATAGGCTTCCACCTGTGCATTGGTGTATTCTGCGTACGTTTTCTGTGCATAACCGTTTTCTGTGCGGCCTTCCATCACTGCATACGAAGGTTTGTAAGTATCGCCCTGGGATGCATTGTGCTCCAACGATAAATTTACGACTGCGGTTAGGTCTTTGAAGATTTTGGCCTCAGTTTTAAAATAGCCTAAAATCCTGTGGCGCTCGCTGTCGACATCACGATTGTTTAAAATTTCGACTGGGTTTTCATTTAAGGTGCCGCCCACTTCTGTAAATGAACCATCGGTGTTGCGTACCGGAATGGTCGGATTTAAGTTAAAAGATCTTTCGAAAACCCTGTAATCAAGCGGATTCCATTTGTCAATGTTTGCGAAGATGCCAGTGTCGAATTTCAATGCTTTATCCAACGCATATTGATAGCCGCTTACATTGGCGCTCAAACGCTCCAATTGCGTAGTTTTTACAACACCTTCATTTTTCAGATAAGACAAAGACGTGCGGATTCCGCTTTGCTCGCCACCAGAAGAAATGCTTAAAGTATGCGATTGCGTATAGGCTTTCCGGTACAACTCTTTTTGCCAGTCGGTATTTCCGCCGTAGTCGATGGCATCCGTTAGGTTGTTGGCACGAACATATCCACGCCACTGATCCGCTGAAAGCATGTCCAATTGATTCGATGCTTCACTGACACTCGTAAAACCGGTGTAGGTAATCGTAGTTGCTTTCGAGCCGCTTTTTGTCGTAATGATGATTACTCCGTTTGCACCTCTCGAACCGTAAATTGCAGTTGCTGAAGCATCTTTCAGAACGTCGATCGATTTAATATCAGTCGACTGGATCACATTGATATCGACGCCAGCGATTCCGTCGACAACGATCAACGGACTGTTGCTTGCCGTAAGTGAAGTTCCGCCGCGTAAACGCAAAGACGATCCGCTGCTTGGATCTCCCGTACTTTGCATGACCGTTAAGCCGGCTACTTTTCCCTGCAAAGCCTGCTCTGTAGAAGTAATGACACCTTTTACAAGATCTTCGCCTTTCACAGTTGAAATTGCTCCGGTTAAATCAGATTTTCTCATTGTTCCGTATCCGACAGAAACGAGTTCGACCGCATCTAGCATGAA
>Ga0247805_1001229_pt1 | contig 12392 bp, 8 predicted proteins | sample UWRJL044104R1_FD_180930 | JGI IMG/M metagenome (GOLD analysis project Ga0247805, IMG submission 180930) | Plant litter microbial communities from Arlington Agricultural Research Station in Wisconsin, United States - UWRJ-L044-104R-1 | ecosystem: Environmental > Terrestrial > Plant litter >...
CCTTATACTGGCCCTGTTTATCAATCTGCTCAAACAGTGGGCAATGTCACCAGGTTAAGCTTTACGGTCGCTCAAGGCTTAAAAACCAGTGACGGAAAGGAATTAAAGGGCTTTGCAATTGCCGGTGCAGATCAGAAATTTCACTGGGCCAAGGCCGAAATCAAAGGAAATCAAGTGCTGGTCAGCAGTCCTGAAGTAGCCAATCCGGTTGCGGTAAGATATGCCTGGGCAAATAATCCGTTTTGTAACCTGACCAATGCGTCCGGCTTACCTGCTGCTCCCTTCCGTACGGATGAATGGGAAGACAGTACTGTTGGCCGTAAATAACACATTAAATGAAAATCAGATCAATCTATATTTTAATCCTGTGCTGTATTTTTAATGCCGCGGCTTATGCCCAGATCAAAGCTAAGGATGGAACTATCTTAGCGTCGAAGCCACCTATGGGCTGGATGACCTGGAACTATTTTGCAGATCAAATCAATGAGAAAGACATCATGGAAATGGCCGATGCGATCGTAAGCACCGGAATGCTTGCGGCTGGTTACAATTATGTTTTTATTGATGACGGCTGGCAAGGCGGAAGAGACAATAGAAACAATATCATCGCTGATCCAAAGAAATTTCCCTCTGGCATGAAAGCGCTAGCCGACTATGTGCATAGTAAAGGCCGTTTAAGTAAAGCCAATCGAGGCTTGCATGATCCTGTTGTTTTCTCCTTTTATGAAAAATAAAGCGGAGAAAACAGCAGGAACAGAAGAATCATTATGATCAACAGCAGCCCATTTACCCAATGTCTGTTTTTCCAGGGTTTCAGGTCAACTACAGATTTATTCTGAGCTACATAGGCTTTTTCCATCGGATACAAGCGACCGACAATTAACATCAGAGCCGAAGTAACCACGAACAGGATGGCCAGTACATGCAGAAAATGGATGCCGGTATCAAATACCATTTGTGTGAGTACATATCCAATGAAACAAAAGACGAGACCTGCTTTTGCAGCAATGGGCGGGACTTTCTTAGTCACAAAGCCAATAAACATGATGGTAAAGATTGGAATACTGAATGCTGCATTGATTTTCTGCATAAAAGTATAAAAGCTGTCCGTCGAAAAAATAAACAAGGGCGCAATGAACATGGCCAGTAGGGAGGCAAACATTTCAAACCGTTTAGAGCTTCTGAGTAAATCCTTTTCAGTCAGCCGAATTCCTTTTTTTTCTTTAAAAGGTTTGTAAATATTTAAGACAAATAAAGTACTTGCGCTATTCAATCCGGGTGAGAATGAGGTGATTGCCGCGCCGAAAATAATCGCGGCAATAAAGCCGCTCAATACCGGGGGAGAAACATCGGCCACTACCCTTGAAAATACTTCTGTGGTATTTTCCATATGGTTATACAGGTGTACGGCAATGATTCCAGGCAATATGAAAAGTAAAGGACCGAGCAGTTTGCCTGCACAGGCAAGTGCAATGCCTTTCTGACTGGTGGCAAGATCAGAAGATGCCAGTGCCTGCTGTACTATCACCTGTTCTGTACCCCAATAAAAAAGATTCATTAAGATCATCCCTGTAAAAATGGTCGAAAATGGAACGGCATCCGATGCAGTTCCTATGGAGTTGAGGTGTGCTGTTTTGGAAGTCAGAATGGTGTGTAAACCCTGCTGAAAATTGCCATTTCCAACATGGCTTAATCCAAAATAAGCGAGTAACAATGCTCCTGTAAACATACAAATGCCCAGGACAAGATCTGAGATGACAATCGCTTTTAATCCGCCAAGTATGGAATACAAACTTCCTATCAGACCAATACACCAAACCAGGATCCAGATGCTATTGCCATGACTGATGTGCCAGATATCTGAAAAATGAAACAGACCATTTAAGGCCACCGCGCCGGTATACAATACAATAGGTAAAAGATTAACCATATAGCCAATCAGGAAAAGGTAGGAAACCAGTTTCTTGGTCTGTGGATCGTACCTGCTTTCCAGAAAATCCGGCGTGGTAGACATGGCGCCTTTCAGGTAAATGGGAATGATAAATTCAGAAACAATGAGCATAGCGAATACGGAACTGACGCCCCATGCCATTACGGTCATATTGTTCAGGTAAACCGATTCACTGTTGCCAACAAACTCGGCCGCACTGATATTCGTGAAAAACAGCGCACAGCCCACTGCCGTGAAACTCAGATTACGGTTGGCTAAAAAGAGACCTGCGGATGTTGTTATCTTATGCTTCCGGGTTTTAAACCAGGAAATTATGGCAACAAGAAGCGTTACAGTGATAAAGGTGACAAAAGCCGTCATGTTCTTTTTTTCGGAAATGGTTACCGTAAAGATAGCATATGTCCTGTAAAAAAAGAGCTGTGATACCTAAGTATCACAGCTCTTTTTCTGTATAATTTATTCAGTACAAATGGAGGTATTAGTTATACACAAATTCCCCTTTGTCGCTATGAATTGTTACTTGTTTACGTTCCGAGGCTTCAACGTGGCCGATAATCTGTGCATCGATATTAAAGCTTTTAGAAATGGCAATGATCTCTGCAGCAATTTCCGCAGGAACATACAACTCCATCCGGTGTCCCATATTAAATACCTTGTACATTTCTTTCCAGTCTGTACCAGATTGCTCCTGGATCAATTGAAACAATGGTGGAACAGGGAATAGGTTGTCTTTAATGATGTGAACATTGTCATTTACAAAATGAAGCACTTTAGTTTGTGCACCACCGCTGCAGTGTACAATGCCATGAATTTGTGAGCGGAAACCTTCCAATACTTTCTTAATCACCGGTGCATAAGTACGGGTGGGAGAGAGTACGAGTTTGCCAGCTGTGATGGCACGATCCGCATCAATTTGTACCAGATCTGTTAATTTCTTGCCGCCAGAAAAGACCAGATCAAACGGAACTGCAGGGTCAAAACTCTCAGGATAGGCATTGGCTACAGATTTATCAAATACATCGTGACGGGCTGAAGTTAAGCCGTTCGAGCCCATACCACCATTGTATTCCGATTCATAACTGGCCTGACCTGAAGAAGATAAGCCTACAATAACATCACCCGCCTGGATCTTGTCATTGCTGATAATTTTATTTCTTTCTATGCGGCAGGTCACTGTAGAATCCACAATAATCGTCCTTACCAGGTCGCCCACATCTGCAGTCTCACCTCCGGTGGAATAAATGGATATACCCTGATCACGAAGTTCAGCAAGAATTTCTTCAGTTCCATTGATAATGGCTGCAATTACTTCTCCTGGGATTAAGTTCTTGTTGCGACCAATGGTTGAGGACAGCAAAATATGATCAGTGGCACCCACACAGATCAGGTCATCAATATTCATGATGATGGCATCCTGGGCAATACCTTTCCATACAGAAATATCTCCGGTTTCTTTCCAGTAAACATAGGCCAGCGAAGATTTAGTCCCTGCGCCATCGGCATGCATGATGTTGCAAAACGCTTCGTCATTACCCAGGATATCCGGGATGATCTTACAAAAGGCCTGTGGAAAAATGCCCTTATCTATATTTTTGATGGCCTGGTGCACATCTTCTTTCGAGGCAGAAACGCCGCGCTGGTTGTACCTGTTATCACTCATGTTGCTGCAAAGATAGAAAAAAATAACCCCTGCCAATTAAGACAGAGGTTATAAAACTAAAAATAGTTAGTATATCGGTTCGGTTTATTTTAAAAACAATAACTCTCTGAATTTAGGTAATGGCCATACGCTGTCATCCACAATTTGCTCTAATTTATCGCAGTGGTAACGAATGGTATCAAAGTGTGATTTTACCTTCTCATCATAAGCAATAGCTTTATCACGACTGTCTTCGATGGTATTTACTTGTTTACGTTGTTCAAGCATCGCATCAATACTGGTTTTAACCACGCCAAGGTGCTCAGACAGTTTATTGATGATGTTCAAAGGCATTTCTAAAGCAGCACCTGACAAACCAAGATCTTTCAATCCTTTTGCATTTTCAATCAAAGTATTCTGATAAGCAATGGCAGCTGGAATGATCATGCTGTTCGTTACTTCACCCATTACCCTGGCCTCAATCTGAAGCTTTTTGTAATAGCTTTCTAACAAGATTTCATGACGGGCATGCAGTTCTCTTTTGCTAAATACTTTGGTGTTGGTAAACAGTTCTTCAGTTTTCTCAGTTACGTAAGCATCAAGTGCTTTTGGCGTAGTTTTGATGTTAGATAAACCGCGTCTTGCAGCTTCATCTTCCCACTCCTGGCTATAACCATTTCCTTCGAAACGGATGTCTTTAGACTCTTTTAAGTATCTTTTGATTACAGTTAATAAGGCAACATCTTTTTTCTCGCCTTTTTTAATCAATTTGTCTACTTCAACTTTGAATTTTACCAATTGATCAGCAACAATTGCGTTCAATACAGTCATTGGTGCAGAAGAGTTCTCAGAAGAACCTACAGCTCTCAATTCAAATTTATTTCCAGTAAAGGCAAAAGGAGAAGTACGGTTACGGTCAGTCGTATCAAAAGAGATCTGAGGGATCTTCGGAATGCCTAACCATAAAGAATCTTCGCTTTTTACTTTTTTAATGATGCTTCTTGAAGACTCAATTTCATCCAGAACTTCAGCAAGCTGAGATCCAAGGAAAATTGAAATGATTGCTGGCGGCGCTTCGTTTGCACCTAAACGGTGATCGTTGCTTACCGAAGCAATACTTGCTCTCAATAAATCTGCATGCTCATGAACGGCTTTGATGGTGTTTACAAAGAACGTTAAGAACATCAGGTTGTTTTTTGGTGTTTTACCTGGTGACAATAAGTTTTTACCAGTATCGGTAATTAACGACCAGTTGTTGTGTTTACCTGAACCGTTGATACCTGCATATGGTTTCTCATGTAAAAGCACTTTAAAGTTATGTCTCAAAGCTACTTTTTCCATTAAGTCCATCAACAATTGGTTGTGGTCAATTGCCAGGTTGATTTCTTCATAAATCGGCGCACACTCAAATTGAGAAGGAGCCACCTCATTGTGACGTGTTTTCAAAGGAATACCCAATTTTAAGGCTTCGTTTTCAAAGTCAACCATATAGGTAAATACGCGCTCAGGGATAGATCCGAAATAATGATCTTCCAATTGCTGTCCTTTTGCAGACATATGACCGAACAAAGCGCGGCCTGTAAGTGCCAAATCCGGACGTGCATTATACAAAGCAAGGTCAACCAGGAAATATTCCTGCTCAATACCTAAAGATGCATTTACTTTAGTGATGCTTTTATCGAAATACTGACAAACATCAACTGCAGCTTTATCCATCGCTGAAAGCGCTTTCAATAGAGGTGCTTTATAATCTAACGCTTCGCCTGTATATGCAACAAAAACGGTTGGAATACAAAGTGTTTTACCAGCCTTGCTTTCCATAATGAAAGCTGGAGAAGAAGGATCCCATGCAGTATAACCACGTGCTTCGAACGTGTTGCGGATACCACCGTTAGGGAAACTTGAGGCATCTGGCTCTTGCTGAACCAATGCACTTCCTGAAAATACTTCAATTGCACCGTCTCCGCTTGGCTCAAAAAACGCATCGTGTTTTTCAGCAGTGGTACCTGTTAATGGTTGAAACCAGTGCGTATAATGTGTAGCACCTTTACTCATTGCCCAGCTTTTCATGGCTGTTGCGATGTGATTGGCATCGTCGTGATTGATTAGTTCACCCTGGTCAATTGATGAAACTAATTTCTGAAATACTTCTTTTGACAAGTAGTCTTTCATCTTTTTCTTATCAAAAACATTCACGCCAAAAAACTCAGAAATTTTAGTCGAAGGAGACTTCACTTCTGGTGAAATTCTTGTTTGGGCCTCTTTTAATGCAATTGTTCTTAAGCTTTTCATTTATTTGTTTAAAGTTTGGTCAAAAATAAGTTTTTTATTGATAAATTGTATTAAATTGTTTGTAAAAATACGAATGTCAATAAATATTCCAAGAAAATGTTAGTTTTTTGACTGTTTTCTTGAAATTGAACTTTTAAATATTGCATTTTAACCAAAAAGTCTCTTTTCCTAGCTTTTTCTTTGCTGGATTTCTTTGATCATTCTAAAGGATAAGTAACCTACCAGCGCAATTAAAAGCGCCAGGGCAGACCAAATCCATATTTTAGTGCTGAAAACACCCAGCTTAACTACGGTTTCCGGTAAAGTTCTTCGAAAATTCAGTACTTTAATTGAAGGGCCGGTGCGACTGATGCTGTCGCTAAAATAGCTTAAATCGTATCTGGGAAATTCCAGGTCTGCTTGACCCATCCTTACCACATAGTGCTTTTCTTTTTCCAGGTAAGCGGTCAGGTACATATTGCTTTGGTAAGCTTTAATGCCTTTGATGATCAGAGCGGGGTTATCTTCATTTTCAATAATGACAGATAAATTTTCATATCTGGAACTGCCGGGAAGGAAAATCAGGGTTGGTTTACCTGAAGTAATGACAAAATCTACCAGTCGAATGTAAGGCTCGCTGTAGCGCCGTCTGCTGTTATAGTCTGGATTGGCACTGGCTATATAGGCATTTCTGCGGTAAAATTTAAATCCCTGAACCTCCAGTTCTAATTTGTCAATCTGATATGCGGCATCAAAAGCAACAGAAATGACTGTTTGTTTTTTATCTTTTTCTTCCTTTGTGCTCACCTTTGGCATCGGGATCGGCGTATTGTCCAGCGTATCCGTTTTTTTTCTCAGCAGGTATGGAGTTTCACTTTTTCCCTGATAGATGCGAATGTCATTCAATTCCAGACTTTTCGTTTTGGCTACCAGTTCAGGACTTAATAACACATTGTAAAAGCCACTTTTAGACACCGGCGCCAAATCTGCCTGCCAGTTAAAGGATTGGCCGCTGCTTACAGCGACCTTAAATAATAGCAATATGAAAATGCAGGTTCTCATAATTAATCCTGTTCAGGTTTGTCTTCAGTTTGTGTTTCTTGCGATTTTCGGTCGTTGTCCAGCAATAATTTCTTTAAACGCTGATACATAAAAGAGATGACCAGCAGTAAAACACCCAAAGAAATGAATGCCGCAATTTTTCCTCCTTCGGATAAATTTCTCAAGTCAAATAAGAATAGTTTAAGCAAAGTGACAGCCAACAGGCTAATGGAAATGATCCTGATGTTTTTAGACTTCCAACGCATACCAATATAGATATAAAGGAAGGCAAAACATCCCCATAAAATCGCATATCCGGTTTTGTGCGTGTTGTCCAGTATGGTATAGATAGATCTTGTTTTCCAGTATTGGGTAGTAACCATCAAATGGTCAAGCTCTGCACTGGCAACATATAAAATAAAGAAACTCCCTACCCATTGAAAAATGAGTAATGCCTGTGCCGACTTTCCATTTTTTACAAATTTATACAAGTAGTATAAAGCAATTAGCGCCAGTATCACCAGTATATAATGGAACAGGTAATTGGCAAACGATCCATTCGGACCCTGCAAATAAGCGTTTCTCAAGGCAATGGTTTCAAAATTGAACATGAACAGGTAACATGCCAGTGAAACGGCAATGATGGCACCTACAATCAATTTGTACGATTCCTCCAGTCTATCTTTGATTACAGCAGCAACTACGATCAGGTATAGGTAGTTGAAAGCGCCCAGCACAAGTACTTTGGTTTGTGGGAAATAAATTGCAGCCTGGTAATTCAGTTCAAAACAGATGATAAAATAGCCCAGCACTGTACTGGTAATGGCAATGATAGTTCTTGCTGTTTTAACCTCGTCAAAAAGTATAGACCTGATTTCTGTTTTAAGTAAACGCGAATACAGAATTAAAGCGGCCAGTACCACAACACCCGTCACGAAGCCTTTATTTGCAATCGGGGTAAGTGTCAATTTACTGTTCAGCGTACTCCAATATACTTGTTGCCAGTCCAGCACCAGGCTTACAGCCATTAAAGCCAGTACAACAATAGAAGCCTGCCGGATCAGGGTAATGCCCGACTTTTGTGATAACCAAATTAACAGGACACTTTCTGCAGCCCAGAATAGGGTAATGTAATTTCCGTCCAATTGTACCGGAGCAGCCAGGGTAATAAAGGTTAGGACCAATCCGATCAGTAAATAGATCAGGTTTCTGTCTACCTTATCATGTTTATACAAGGCATACGCAAATATCAGGTTGATGACACCCATAGCGGCCGTAAACAGACCACGGTAGTCACCACCACCCAGATGATTTAGAATAAACATACCTGCACCATAGTACAAAAAGGTATTGCTGAGTAATATACCAATCTCCATTGCATTGAAATTGGTTTTTTCTTTGATGTTGTTGATGATGTTCATGGCCAGGAACACCAGGTAAAATAAAGTGCCGAATATCAGGGCTCCTGCATAAGGAGCTGGCTTTCCTTTACTGAGTACCACATCAAACTGTAACCAGGAACCATATAATATAATGGTGAAAATGTAGCAAACAATATTGACAACTGACCATTTTTTGTAATAGGCCAAAATCAGCATACCAATGTTTAAGGTCAATATATAGGTAAACAGGACTACGTAATTACCTGCACCATTGCTTACCATGAATGGGGCGCCAAAGCCACCCAGTACGGCAAATATGGCAAGTTCTTTACGGTCGTAACTAATCGAGAGCAAGACGGTGAATGCCGTAATTAAAATGGTCATGATGAAAGCTACGGTCTGACTAAACAAGTGGTATTGCTGGTAGCCAATCGTTACGGTAAAGTAGAGGATAGCGATACCGCCGCCCACCAGAACAGAACTGAAAGTTGCAAATGACTTTCGCATCCGATGGGCAAGGGCAATCATCCCTCCGCCACATAAAATACCGATGCTTACCCGGCCAATTTCATTGATCCAATCCTTATCAATGGCGTATTTTAAGAAAAAACCCATACCTAAAACCAGGATCACAATACCGATTTTGTTAAACAGGTTTTCACCAATAAATTTCTCCAGATCCGGATTACGTTCGCTGAAAGATGGTTTACGTGCTGGAGGTGTATATTCCCGCTGCGGTTGAACCTGTGCTTCAGCAGCAATTTTCGCAATCGGCTCCGGAGCTGCGATAAATTCTTCTTCTTCAACAGCCGCTGGTTCCGGAATAACCGGGGTTTCGGCTACCGGCGGAACGACAGGCTCTGGAACAGGCGTTACTACCGGCTCAGGAACTACCGGTTCAACAGGTCTTTGGTAAGGTACGTAGGGCGTAAATGGCTTTTCTTCTACCGGAATGGGAATATTGACTGGTTGTATTTGAGCGTCAGGCTGGCGTTGTTCCTGGGGCGCCTGGTATTGCTGCTCTTTTGCAGCCAGTTTGGCATTTAGATCCTGAATCTGATGATACAAGAAATCAAGCTTTTCGCTCAATGCACTTTTCAGCTGCATGACAACGAACAGCAAAATGATAATTGCAATAAGGACAATTGTTTCTAAAAACATATAGGTGTAGATGTTTAGTTTTTGCCTAAGGTAATAAAAACAAAATAGGGTTAATCATGCATTTTAAATATTTATGGACAACAATGAAAGCCATGCAAAGTTTTTTTACCGGTGTTTTTTTGCTGTTCACCTAGTCTTTTGTCCCCTTTAACCAGTAATTTATTTCAGCTCCTAAAGCTAATCCACATCTTTACGATAGATTACAATAAGGGAACAGAGATTTAAACCCAATACCGACAGATCATGAACATGCTTAGTTTTAAAACTTCCGTAAAAAGTAAACAGGACATCAATTCGATCGCTCCTGTCTTTAATCTTTTGTTTGGCAGTAACTGGTTATTTGCTTTTGAAGATAAAATCCTGAAAGTATTTAGCTCTGTGCCTTGCCAGGATATGATCCGTTCCTTGCTAAAAGAAAAAGGCATTTCGGCAGAAGAACTGAAATATGCCATCTAAACTAAATTATTCTTATTTCCCTATGTAATTTTCTTGTTAGGGCAGGATGCTGCAGGATGCCTTCCTGCACTTTACTTCATATGTTAGCGGTTAGAATAAGTTTAACCAAATATATTCCCGCACAATGAGACGTATCCATTACATTTTTCTTACAGTATGCTTATTATCCGGCGTAGCCGCCTTTGCCCAGCCGAAAACTCCGGAATGGGTAGCTAAAGTGGGCTCCAGAAAGTTTAACTTTAAAAAAGATATATACAGTGTCAACAAATATGGTGCGGTTAACGATGGTAAAACATTAAATACAACAGCCATTCAAAAAGCCATTGATGCCTGCGCAGCCAAAGGTGGTGGCGTAGTTTCATTTGAGCCTGGTAAATACCTGACCGGATCTTTATTTGTTAAAAGTGGTGTAAATCTTACAATAGGTCAGGGTGTTGAAATTCTGGGTAGTCAGGACATCAAAGACTATCCTGAAATTGATACCCGTGTAGCTGGCATCGAAATGAAATGGCCGGCAGCCTTAATCAATATCTTAAAACAGGAAAAAGCAGGGATTTCAGGAACCGGACTAATTAATGCACAGGGTAAACCTTTCTGGGACTACTACTGGAACCTCAGAAAAGAATACGATCCTAAGGGATTGCGCTGGATTGTAGACTATGATGCGAAACGCCCAAGGACGATTTTAATTGAATCAGCCAAAGATGTGGTTCTAAAAGAATTAAATATACAACAGGCTGGTTTCTGGACAGTACAGGTATTGTACGCTTCGTATGTAACCGTGGATAAAATTACCATCCGCAACAACGTAGACGGGCATGGACCAAGTACAGATGGCATCGATATCGATTCTTCTTCCTGGATTTTAGTTCAAAACTGCGACATTGACTGCAACGACGATAACTTTTGCCTGAAAGCCGGACGCGATTGGGACGGTTTGCGCGTAAACAGGCCAACAGAATACGTGGTGGTACGCAACAGTGTAGCCAGGAAAGGAGCAGGTTTGCTTACATTGGGTAGTGAAACTTCCGGAGGAATCAGACATGTATGGGCTACCGACCTGGTGGGCTACGGTACCGGCAATTCCATCAATATCAAATCGGCCAGAACGCGTGGCGGAACAGTTGAAGATGTGTATTTCGGTAACATCACCATGCATGGGGTAGGCAATGTCGTTCAGGTTAATCCAAACTGGAACCCGGCATACAGCTATTCTACACTTCCGGCAGGCTATAACCCGGATTCCATTCCCAGCCACTGGACCAAATTATTGAAACATGTAGAACCGGAATCTAAAGGCATTCCACACATTCAAAATATCAATATCTATAATGTAAAAGCAACAGGTGCAAAAAAAGCAGTCAACGCCAATGGCTACAGCGAAAGCATTTTAAAAAATTTCAACCTGAGCAATATCTCTGTAGAAACTGCCAATGCTGGCGATATCAATTTTGCACAGGACTGGAAGTTCGATAATGTGGTGATCAAAGCTGCCGATGGCAGTAAAATTAAAGTAGAAAACTCCTTAAACGTAAAACCTTAAACGCGACAGCATGGTTATGAAAAAACTGTATTGCCTGCTTTCCTTTTTTTGTGTCACCCTAAGTGCTGTTTTTGCACAGGAGCTTTATCCGCCTAAGTTAATTCCGGGTAACTGGCATAAGGAACAACGTGAACTGCGGTATCATCCTGAAGGTACAGACTTTGTGATCCGCAATGGGAGCCGACGTTTTACGCGTGCTTTATACGGTACAAATACGGCCTTTAGAGTTGAAGCCGGTGATTTGCCGGAATTTGCCATGTATATGCCCGGAATGGGTGGAAACCTGAAGCTGGGTTTAATTGCGGGCAAAGAAAGCAAATGGTTGATCAAAGCTGAAAACATTACAGCCCGGTACCGGGCCGGATCCATGATTTATGACATTCAGGACCCGATGTTGGGTAAGGGCACTTTACATCTGGTGATTCTGGCTTTAAGCAAGGCGGAGGGCTTGGTTTTACAGGTACGTTTTGATAATGTAAATCAGGATGTTACGCTGTTATGGGCATTTGGAGGTGCCACAGGTAAGAACTTTAGCCGCAATGGCGATATGGGACCGGATCCGGAATCGGTATTTTACCTGAAACCCGAAAACTGTAAAGACAATGTGTTTAGCATCGACAACAATGCTTTTACTTTGAAATACGGCAGCAATAAAACACTTATCGGATCTTTTCCGTCAGGAGGTTTAAAAATTGCAGATGCTGCACAGCAAAACAGTCCCCTGGAGCTGGATCAATCCAAGACAGGACTTAACCCGGTAATAACCGGTAAACTGAAAGTACAAAATTCAAAAGATTGGTATTTTTTGATCCAGAACCCGCTGAGCGACCAGGCCCCCAAAAACTGGACGGCTGTCAATCAGTTTCAGCAGGCTGAAGCTTCGCGTAGAGCGATTGCCGACCGGGTACAAATGCATACGCCAGATCCTTTCATGAATACAGTAGGTGG
>Ga0247805_1001230_pt1 | contig 12391 bp, 13 predicted proteins | sample UWRJL044104R1_FD_180930 | JGI IMG/M metagenome (GOLD analysis project Ga0247805, IMG submission 180930) | Plant litter microbial communities from Arlington Agricultural Research Station in Wisconsin, United States - UWRJ-L044-104R-1 | ecosystem: Environmental > Terrestrial > Plant litter >...
CCTGTATGATTTTAAGTTCGATGATCTGAGTAAGATCGCCTACAATAAGCTGCTGAAATACCAGGGGAATTATGCAGTGAAACCGAAATTCTATGTGATCAATTTTGACGACCTGAACCACACACACCGTTGTAATCCCCTGGATCCAGACAGTATGGATGACCTGACGGATGCAACAGAAGCGAGTCGTACCATCATGATGGGGCTGAACCGTAGCTGGATCAAAAAAGAAGGGGATTTTTTCGTGGAGTCTCCGATTAACTTTTTAACGGCTATCATCTGGTATTTGAGAAAGTATAAGAAGGGGAAGTATTGTACGCTGCCACATGTAATTGAGCTCATGCAGGCAGATTATGACCAGTTGTTTTCTGTTTTGCAACAGGAGGAGGAGATTAAGGTATTGGTGAATCCTTTCATTTCTGCCTGGCAGAATAAGGCGATGGCACAACTGGAAGGGCAGATTGCTTCTGCAAAGATTGGACTAGCGAGGTTGTCTTCACCGCAATTGTATTATGTGCTCAGCGGTAATGATTTTACTTTGGATGTAAACAATCCTAAAGAGCCCAAGATTGTCTGTGTGGGGAACAATCCGCAGAAGTTACAAGTATATGGTGCGGTGCTTTCCTTGTATGTTTCCCGGATGATCAAACTGGTGAACCGGAAAGCCCAGTTGAAAAGTAGTCTGGTTTTTGATGAGTTTCCGACCATTTATTTCAACAACATGGATAGCTTGATTGCTACTGCCCGGAGTAATAAGGTGGCAACGACGCTGGCTGTTCAGGATTTTAGTCAGCTGAAAAAAGATTATGGTTCGGAGCAGGCGGATGTGATTGTCGGGATTGTGGGTAATGTGATTAGTGGGCAGGTAACCGGAGATACGGCGAAAAAGTTAAGTGAGAATTTCGGGAAGATCATGCAGGACAGGGAGAGCCGGAGTATCAACAGTTCGGACATTTCTATTTCCAGGTCATTGCAGCTGGAGTATGCGATTCCGGCAGCCAAGATTTCAGCACTCTCTTCAGGGGAGTTTGTGGGGATGGTGGCGGATAACCCGGATCAGAAGATTCAATTGAAGATGTTCCATTCGGAAATTCAGAATGATCATGGGGCGATTGCAGCGGAGGAAGCTGCTTACAAACCGATCCCAGTTATAGAGGTAGTAAGTTATGGAGATGTGATGGAGAATTATATTCGGATTAAAGCGGAGGTGGAAGAACTGCTGAAGTCGGAAGGTAAGCAGGTTTTTGATCAGGAGAAGAATGAGTCTGAAGAGGGTCAGGGCGCTGTCGAGTCATTGGTTTCGGTGTAAGGGATATCTTAAAATAAATGAAGGACATGCCTTGGATAGCGGTAACAATATAGATTGTTCCCTTGTTCAGACTGATGTAACGCTGATGGTTTTTCTATGGGAATTCCACACCAGCTAAAATAATCTCAGGGTGAGTCTTTTAATTACCCTCTCGCATTTGCGGCCTGCGAAACCTTCGGTTCTCGCTTTGGTGTTTACGGAAAAATGGCAGGACAGGCGATGGAAGGGGGTGGGGGTACTTCGTTTGTAGCGATTTACTTTTTCCGTGTAGGAGGTGGTGTCTACTGCTTTCATCATTGTTCATTTTGGTAAACCATAGAGGTAAAATTGCATACCTTGCAAATATGAACATCATCGAAGCGATTACTAAAACAGTTTCCTTCAGAGACATTTTTGAATAATTAACTTTAACTATTGTAACACCCAAAATTTAAATGAAACGTACAGAATTTTTAGAGACCATCCGAGGACATGAGTCTGCACATTTCCGGCGAAAGATGAAAGTTATGTACTTAAGTATTGATCAAGAGCCTCAGACGAAGACTATCTCAATAGAGGACGCACGTCACTTTAGAAATATTGTAAGTAATCAAATGAAAAGGGCTAATCGTAGAGCATTTAAGGCGGATGTTGTTATGGAGATTGGCTTTTTCTCTACTAGCGAAGTTCCACTACCTGTACAAACCTTGGTAAAAAACTATCTTGATTTACTACACAAAGAAATGCCTGAGGCCGATAAATACCGACAACTGGCTTTTGTTGACGACAGCCAAATCAAATTACTAATGGCGAATCACTACACCGACTCCCATAAAGCAAAAATTTATATTAAACTTTATAGATTTTCTTACTTTCTGAAAGATGCTGAATATGCTCAGAACATTTTGAGAAATGAATTTTCAGATAAAAATTATAATCTTAATGACGATTTTCAAATAGACGAAAGAAGGAGGTTGCACAATGAGCCTTCACTTAGTGAACTTATCAGGGACTTTAATGAATTAAAGAGCAGCCAGCCGAATCAGCATGTTATATTGCCTCTTGTACATGAGAATATTATTCGAATGCAAATATTTGACGCTTACGTAAAGCAGAATGACTTTCGTCTCGAACGACTATTAGAGTATTTTCAGACACTTTTTCGGCAGAATAGACCCTACAGTGAGGATGAGCGGTTTCAGAGCTTGTTTCGTATAACTCGTGATTACATGTTCATAGGTCTAGACTTTATTCCGATGGGCGGTGCACCTGTTAGGAGTGGTGAGTCAAAAATATTCAGGGGGCACTTGAGAACTCAACTCAAACAGTTCGTTCAACAACATGAGTATCTGTTTCCGTTATTAAGTCCGGTGGGATTGACAATTATTTGTATTCCTCCAGCTTACAATGCGCCAGACGCAGATAATCTAGCCCGCCAGATCGTCTCTAGTTTTGATGAGATCTGTCGCCCGCCGCTTACACATACCTCTCTACCAGGTGTTTCGACTCACCGGACAAAAAAGATACGATTTTCCACACCATCCTATCAGATTATTTACCTTCCTCGTAATGATGGAGACCCGGCAGACGGAAAAATAATGGTGCTGCTAAACAAAGGATATTTAAATGGAAATGGATTGTGGACCAAAATCAGTAACCTCATAGACAAGTGGGAAGATCACACCAGATTCAGACTTTTTTAGGCGTTAACAAAAGTATTGTGCTGATTAAAGTGATGTGTTGCATTTTAGAAAGTATGATATGATAATATGGAAAGTTTAGCCATTATAACCTCGTCATTTTGATGTTTAATCGCCTGGTTCCGATGTCATCACGTAATGCTTCGATCAGTTCTTCCGATTTCTCTCTGATCCTGTGGTCTGCGTTTCGCAAAGTTGCCAGATCTTCTTCTAGAGTAGCCGACCCGGCGACCGGCTGTCCGATGTATTCTGAAAAGTCACGCAGAAAATTAACCATACGGTCAGGTACAAGCAGGTACGCTTCTATGATGAGCTTATCAATATCCATTCCCTTTTCATTAATTTTTTCTGAACTTGATTTTAGCGCCAATGAAGTCTCTGTATTTTCAGCTCCATTATCCAAAATATTGATAGCTTGGTCATGAAGCTGAATCATTTCGCTCAGTAGTCTAGTCAGTTCGCGGTAGACTTTCAGCTTTTCCGTGTAAAGGTGGTTTTTAATATTCAAGGTCTTGTTCAGCCGGTAATTGAAATAGTTGACCAAGGCAATAGCCGCTGATGTGGCAACGGCAAGAACCGGAATGTAAGATAAGTCGAATTTGTCCATTGATGAGCATTTAGTTAAGGTGCCAAGCTACAAAAATTCGTTGTTTAACATGGTCTTACTAGCTATTATTCTATGCTTTCTGATTTGAAGTCAGCTAGCTTTTGGAAGTCAATTCAAGAGAGATTTAATTTTACACAGCGATTTTAGTACTAAGCAATTTTTGTTATTGAATGGCTAACCAGAATTCTTCTAAGTGAATCTCTATAAAAAATCAATTATTCAGCGAAGTTCCCCAGTCCTGTGGACATAGGGATTCGCTTCGCCAAAGTAGTATTCAAAAAATGGGTATCCCTTCGGGAGCCTCCACATTTGTTGAATCTCCACTTTGCCCCAATGCCACCGGCCGGGGGGCAGGCACCATAATTCATTTTCATTAAATCAATAGTTATGGAAAAGCTGCAAATTCAAAATGACCTGTCAAAAGTCGCTGAAATTAAAATCAGTTACCTGCCAAAATTCAAAGCCTGTGAACGCCCCAGGGTTACTTCCTCTAAAGAAGGATTCGGCGTGATGTTCAAATGTTGGAATAAACATACCATTTCATTTCAGGAAGAATTTAAGATTCTGTTATTGAATCATCACGGTAGGGTATTGGGATTTTATCACATTGGTACCGGTGGTATGGCCGGAGTAGTGGTGGATGCTAAGCTGATATTCAGTGCAGCATTAAAAGCCTGTGCCAGTTCAATTATGTTGTTTCACAATCATCCTTCAGGTAACCGCAGACCAAGTACTGAAGATATCAGGATTACCAGCAGATTAGTGGAAGTGGGTAGATTGCTGGATCTTCCTGTTTTGGATCATATAATCATGACTCCTGATCAAAGTTATTTCTCATTTGCGGACGAAGGGCTGATCTGATCTGCTTTTATCCAAGGAACATATTCTTCATTTCCACCAGAATATCTTTCCAAAGGTAAACGGGTGGCTATTTTACCCTCATAACCAAATAAATGCAGGAGTAAAAGTTCCATATGATATAGACCTATATGCTTAATGTAAAACCTATGGGTTCCAGAATATTTAGATAATTGAGTTCTTTTGTTTTGATCAGAATGAACGATTGCATTTCGAATTAGGGTGAATAGCTTTGGGAAATCAGTAAATTGGATTCGGTTAGCCTTCAGTTCCTGTATCATTTCTTCATAGTCCTTATGAAAACCCAAAGGAAGTTGCGCTTGTTTAAGTAGCCTCCTTATTTTTTCATCGGCACCAGAATTTGCTTCTTTGTTTGTCTTTAACCGCCAGTTGTAAAGCAGCTCAAATGCATTTTGGAGTAATACAATGGAGCCTTCTACAAAGCCGCTATTGCTGTTGGCTTCGATATACCAGTGTAAAAGGTAGTCGATACATTGGTAGTCGTCTTCAATTTTTGTTAATTTTAGGAACCCTTTCCATAGTTCGGGAATGCCAGAGTAATCGTTTTGTGGAAGCCAGGAATCAACATTCTGATGCCGGTCTACGTGGAAAGCAGAATAATCGATCCAGCATAATTTATCGTCTTTGTAGCCATGCAAGAAGCAGGGGTAAGCTCTTCTACCTTTTAAGAAACTTAAGAACAAACCAAGCTTTTCGCTAATGGTTCTGCTTTCCTGATGTGTGATATTTCCCTTTTTTGGCTTAATCTTGCCGGTATGGGTAAGTGCATACCCACCTTCAGATTTCAACTCTTTGTAGATGCCATCGAAGTTGTGTAATTTATCTAAAGTAATGTCCCAATTGTCATCGCTCCATTGTATTCTGGAGTGTGAAAAAGATCCATCCATTTTAGTGCCTTCTCCGAAAGTGTTTTTAAAATTTGGAAGCTCGAAATAGAAGCAATCGACTTTATCTTCGAAATATGTAATGACGAATGGCCCGGAAATTGAACCACTCATATGGTCATTTCGTATATTTAGGATTTGAATAGGGCCATGTTCAATCTGGAGTCCTGGAATCTGAATTTTTTCAACACGTTGTTTAAGCAGCAGCAATGCTAATGGAGAGGTACCACTGAATAATACTCCTGAATCAGGCTTCCAAGAGAAAATGATTTCTCCGTCTACCTCGATTATCCTGTCTTTAAGAACGAGTTCAAATTTTCCCTTGTGAATGGAAATTGATTCATTGGCTTTCGTAAGTTTTATTTTTGGGAGTAGTGCATCTGGCAATTCTGCGATCATTTTCTCAAATTCTTCCTCTATATCCATCTTCTGGCATGATTAATATTAACATCAGATCAGTTTAATTTTTTGAAAACCTTTTTCAGGGTCATAACTAACTAGATTTTTAAGAGCTTCCTGATCCAGCTGCATATGTATACTCGTGTCCCGTTTGTATTTTTCTAAAGAATGAAGGTCATCCATATATCTTCCGACAATAACATCGTCCAGTTCTTTTCCATCTAATAGGATATAAGGAGCATCAAGGGAAGAAATCACTTCGTGGTTTGATTTCAAATCTTGTCTACTCATGGGGAAGATAATTTGAAACATATAATTCCTGACATAGATACAAAAAACGTGTCGCGGTGAACTGTTATCTGAAAAAATGTGTTTCTTCTGAAAGATGAAGGCAAAGGGGATTTTCCAGAGGATATTGCTTTCGGTTATTTTTATAAATCTGGGGCCATTGAGATCCCCATAATGATTTTCATCTAAGAGGTATTTATAAGCTGCTTCATAATCGGCAACATCAATGTCAGGAAGTATTGACAGGGCCATTTTAAGAAAAGCATTGTAAACATTGGCGGGAGTGTAGGCTTGTGTCTCCATTTTAATGTTCACCGCTCCAGTGTCTTTATTAAAGTCAAAGTCTTCGGTTGAAAGATTCTTCTTTTTAATAGCAACGACTCCATTGTTATATTTTTCAACGCCGATGTGGGCGTTGCCTGATTCAAATTTCGGTGCTTTATTCTTACTGGTGATATCATCGAGTGTTCTGGCTAATCCAAGGTATTTACCAAGGTCACCTTCAAATTTTCCGAAGAGTGCGTTGCAGTTGTCGCATTCGTCATCAGAATAATAGCCTTTATTTCCAAGTAGCAGTGATAATAAATGGGTGTTTTGGTTAAATGTAGTGTCCGGTGCCTTTTTTTTGCAGAACCTACATGTTAATTTTAGTTTTTTTGATTTATACGCAGCACTTTTATTCTCTTCCAGTGTGCCCTGATATACATAAGGTTCATATATTTCAAAAAACGCCTTGTGTCTTTCTCGTTCTTCCTTTGGTACGTAAATCTGCATATGATTATGTCTGATTATTGTTCTGGCTTCCTGCTTTTTTAATTGCATCTATTGCTTCGTTTACGAAATAACCAAAGGCGATCACACTACCTATAATTTGAAGGATAATGAGTACTCTTATCCAGGTGTGATTAGGGAGAATGTCACCAAAATTTGAAGAGGTGGCAGCTCCTGCACTAAAATACATAAAATCAACCACGTTGAGGCGGTTCAGCCGTGGGACATGATATCTTATAGTCAGGTTGGAAATTTCGATTTGCTTATTTAAAATAGATTCCAATATGTCAGATTTTACCTCATACAAAGCGTAACTGGAATCACCTATTTTTTTATTCGCCAGATAAAGCTCTTTGTCAAAATATGTCTCGTTGCTTTTATTGTAAAGTTCTGCCTTTAATTTTGCTTCTTCCAAGTTTAGATTCGCGATTTTAACATTAATATTAGCCTGGATTAAAATGGTGTTCGTATTTGATTTGACATCATCTATTTTTTTTATCGAATCCAGTTCTGCTAAAAGTTGGGCCTTCCTTGTTTCTATTGAAGCTGTTTTCATTTTAACAGTTTCGTCCAAGTTTGTCTCATAACTATTCCATAGCGCGTCATTAAGTGTTTTTCCGCGTTTTTCAAGCTGAGTTGCTAGGCTGTCATTTTGCACTTTGATTTTGTTGAGCGAATCTATATAAAGGAATGCTTTGGTAATTTCCTGGTTAACCTGAAGTACTGACTTTTCTTCTGATTTATAAAAATTAGAAGGTAGATCCGGTATCGTTACTGCTAGAGGAATAGTTTGTTGGTTATATTCTTCGCTGACCATGAAATAACTCGTATTGCACATCCAAAACCCGAAATATATAAATCCGAAACCAACAATTGATGAGAAATACCAAAGAAGTATCTTGTAGTTTTTTTTCATGAGCGCATTATTATCCAAACTTACTTACCAACTTTCTAAGGGTGGTGATAAAGGTTCAGCCAAATTTACGCAATTTTATAAAGTCTAAACTAAATACTTTTAACTAAAATAATTAGTATTACATAAATTGTGAAAGCTAAAAGTATTAGTAATTTATTTGGATTTGCACCATGATTTAACCTAGCTTTGCAGGTACCTAAGTTTTAAATCATGAGAGAAGTTGAGCTGTTCAAAAGGGGAACTGCGCAAACGCTGGTACCCTTGTTTGCCAAAGATGAAAAATTAACCTTTCAAAGTCCTGTATCTGAATATGAACAGTTGCACACCACATTAAACACCGAAGGTGAGGGAAGCAGCCATGAGCTTTATTTTGCAAAAGTCACAGGCGAAGGAATGATCGCTTCCGGAATTTTTCCGGACGACATGCTGGTAGTGGATCAGTCACTGGAACCAGAGCAGGGAGATATTGTGGTTTGTGAACTGGCAGGGAGTTTTATGCTGAGGGCTTACTATACAAAAGCTGGCAGAGCATATTTGCTGGCAGATAACAATTATTTTAAACCTGTCGAACTGGACAGAGAAGCCGATTGCCGGATCTGGGGAGTAGTACCATTTAGTTTAATCGACCAACGAAGGAGGAAAAATGCACGTATCAGCCGTTTTGAACAATTTTTACGCTAAGACGATGAGAAAATCTGGATATACGCTGGAGGGCTATCTTTGGCAATTGGAGTACCGGGACACGGTGAGACTTTTACAGGAAAAGCTGTTGTTGTTTATCCGGCTGAATGAGAAACTGCGCAATAACATCGGCAATCCTAGTCGTTTCGTGAACAATTCTGCAGAAGCTATTGAATTCAATTTTATAGAATTTTCGGAAGCGTATAGGCTAAAATTTATTGAGCCGGATTTTGAAAAGTACTGCATGAGGTTGATGGAGCTGCTGGAGCCAGTGCTGACTGGATTTGTAAAAGAGATCGGTTATGGGGCACATGGTTTCAGGTTCAGGTTTCGTTATGGAGGCCAGGTGCTGGAAAAGCATAAATCCATCTGGGGTATCAGTCATGGTGGAGAGGATCAAAGGGCTTAGCGATGGTGGAACAATTTGCTTTATTTAAGGAGGCAGGACATACACCTGGTTTGCCGCTTGAGCTATTGGAATACCATCCTGATCTGTTCAACGAGCTGGAGGCGGAAGTTTTTCTGCATAAGTTCATTGCTGAATGTCCCTGGAAGCAAAAAGTAGTGAGTATGTATGATAAACAAGTTTTGACGCCCAGATTGACAGCCTGGTATGCGGACGGGGAAACTTATGACTATACTTCTTTGCGGAGATCGGCACCAAATGTCTGGATGCCGGAATTACTGATGATTAAGGATAAGGTAGAGGCAATTGCCGGTGTTAGGTTCAACAGCGTGCTGCTCAATTATTACCGGGACGGGAATGATTCAGTGGCCTGGCACAGTGACAATGAAAAGGCCTTGGGTACCCATCCGGTTATTGCTTCTGTCAGTTTTGGTCAGGTACGGTGTTTTGATATCCGCAGGAAAGGTGACCATAGTGAAAAATATTCGATCAGGTTGGAGAGTGGTGCGTTGATGATTATGAAGGGGGATTTGCAAGTGAACTGGGAGCACCGGGTTGCCAAGTCGTTGAAACCGATGGGGCCAAGGGTGAATCTGACTTTTAGGGTGGTGATTTAATAAAAATAGCAGATTTTATATTTTATTTCAGTTGGCGTATATCATTTGAAATGGTATATTTGCTTTGAGAGCGTTAATTTAAGCGGGAGTAACCATGCAAATGGATTTATTCCCGCTTTCTTTTTTGATCCGAATTAGATTAGTATCGCCATTATACTTCCTTAGGGTTTCACGTTTTTGGCTACTTCAGAAATAGCTTTTAGCGATTCAATTAATTGTTTCGGACTTAACAATTCACTTTTTTCTATTTTATCTGATTTAGAAACTGGTTGCGCATATATCGTTTCGATTGATTTCAAAAGCATTTCCTGTTTAGAAGATTTGTGATTGGTTTCTCCTCCGTCATCTTCAGCCAGCATTTGTGAATATGCAGTTAGGGTCATCGCGATGGCAGACTTGAATGCATATTCTTCCTGGAGATGTCTCTCTTTACCATATTGGCTGAAAACAAATCCGACCAGAAGCCAAGCGGGAGAGGTTTTGATTATGTTGACAATTAGGTTTACCCATTCATTAGTCAGGTTAGCGCTTAAAGTTGTAAATATTAAAAATACCCACACAGCTGCCCCAACAATACTTAATGGCACTGCCCAGCGCCAGAATCTATTGATACCCTTTTCCAAGTCTATTTTCCTGTTGTCAAATTTATAGCCCAGGGATCCATCAGCCGCCATTCCGATTAGTTTTGTAATATTATCTTTTTGATCATTAATATATTTATTGCCTTCTGTAGAATTCTCGAGATTTGTTTTGGCACTTTGTAAATCTTTTTTTAATGATTCTGCAAGTTCCTTGTTCGCCGTCTTTATTGTGGTAAATGATTCCTCATATTCGGTTATGTTAGTCGTGATGGTGGTCATTTTCTCTTTTATTTCAGCAGCTAAAGCTTTAATCCCGGTGTTTTCAGTTTCCGCTGAGGCAGTTAAGACTGAAATCTGATCGGTTTCTTTTACTGCTTCTTCCAAAAGCGTAGAGACATTTGTACTGTCTTCTTTTGTCTTAGCTAATACAATCTCAAAGTCGTCAATTTGTTTCGTAAGCTTATTTTTGAGTTCCTCAAATTCCTGCAAATTCTCAGTCAGGTTTTTCTGTGCAAGGATCAATGCATCCTGTGCAGCATTTAGTTTTTCCGAATCCACACTATGTAATTTCACTGCTGATTTATTCCAGAATCCGTGTTTGATCTGATAATAAACGAAACGCTTCAGTACTTCAGCGGCATCGTTCTTCTGTACAAAATTTTGCAGGTATGCGTAAAAATTTGTGGATTCTGAATCTAAAACCACTGAGCTAAATTCATTATTGAACACGTCTTGATTTGGCAGCATCAATCCTAATCCATTTTCCAATTCTGCTTTAAGCTGCTTGAACACTTTTGAATAAGTAGCTTTAAACTCATTTACGGAATACTCTCCGAACTTTATTTCATCAATATTTCCTGATGGGTTGTTGTCTACTATGAATTGGTCGAAGTCAAAGGCCAAGATAGATTCTATGGCATTAAGAATTGCTTGTTTTTGCGTAATGTTCATACATTTTCTGCCTATATGCAGCTGAGGTTAATTTATGTTTGGTTAACTAACTTCTAAGGTCAGCAAATTTTTCAATACCAGACACAAACGTTAACAACTTTCAAACTATTACAACCTGAACTAAGGGTATGCATCTGTTTTTTTGGACTATATCTTAGATCCGATACTGAATATATCCCTGAATAAGAGACATGCAGGTAGCAGATGTTACCAAGATGAACGGTTTAGGATCAAAGAATTAACAAGCCGATCATGGCATAATTTTAGTAAACAAATTAAACATATGTCTGAACTAACCAAAATCATACTCGGACTCGGCATTTTATTGAGTTCAATATACAGCCTGTTGATCTGGTCTTCCCTAAGAAGCGGAAAGGACATTACCATTTATCTTGTCTGTATTGCGATAAACATCCTGATTGCGCTCTGGTTCTGGTACATGGCTACCCGAAGGACAGGTGACCCTCAGGACGGAATGGGTTTAGGCCCGATCATGCTGATCTGTGGAGCAGTTACCATCCTCATTCCGCTGATCTGCGTGATTGTTTATGTCATCCGGAGATTTTAATTTTAACCCTATATCAAATCACATGACAAGAACCGAATTAATTGAATTGGCTGAAAAGATACAAAATGCTTCAGGTGCAACCGAAGCAGAGAACGACGAGCTATTGGAAGTGTTTTTAGCAAATGTGCCAGATCCAAATGCCAGCAATTACTTTTTTGAACTGGAGTACGATGTGCTGAGCCCGGAGGAAATTGTGGACAAGGCATTAGCCTATAAACCATTTCAATTGTAACCTATAATCATTGAAAACCAAACCCTATGAAACTAAAATCTTCCCTTAAATTAATACCCTTGTGTCTTTTACCGCTGATGTCCTGTGGACAGCAGGCCGTAAAACAGCAGGATGCAGCAAGTACTTTCAGAAACCTAAAAATTCCTGATAACCAGGTCTTATATGAAGTTACCGTAGAGGCGGACAATACGCCGTACCGGGTCTTTATCAATGACATTCCTTTAATGACCACTAAGATTTCAGGACGAATAAAATTCTTCGCAAATCCTGCGGTTGTAAAAAATGGGAAACAACAGGTTAGGGTAGACTATAAAGCCAAGCCTGGTAGTACTGAAGATATCTTGCAGGCCAAAGTTGCTGAATCTGCCTGGTTAAAAGGCGGAGGAACCAAAACGCCGGTGGTGCTATGGGAGTATCAGCACAAGGACGGTTCAGCTGCTTCAGGAACTTTTAACGCTACCATTCCTGTAAGTTTACCGAATTGGGAAAACAGTGCTCTTATAAAAGCGGATGATCAGCAGTTGATCAGTAAAGCGGAAGCCTGGTTTAAAACCATGGCTGGTTATTTGGAAGCGGGTAAAGGTGACGCTTTTATGAACGGTTTGCTGAAAGCAGAAAGCGTG
>Ga0247805_1001232_pt1 | contig 12375 bp, 11 predicted proteins | sample UWRJL044104R1_FD_180930 | JGI IMG/M metagenome (GOLD analysis project Ga0247805, IMG submission 180930) | Plant litter microbial communities from Arlington Agricultural Research Station in Wisconsin, United States - UWRJ-L044-104R-1 | ecosystem: Environmental > Terrestrial > Plant litter >...
AACTTCCAGCTGGGTATCTTTGTGACAGTTGATACACCATTTCATAGTCAGTGGAGAATACTGGTAGATTTCTTCCATTGTATTTACCGGACCATGGCATGCAAAACATACAGGCTCGTTAGGTTTTAATCCTTTTTCTTTACGGATAGCTTCTTCAGCAACTACAACGTGTTGTGAGTGATTGAAGTAAGCGAAATCAGGAAGATTATGTACACGAATCCATTCAACTGGTTTTTCTTTAGACTTGTCATAAGACATGTTGTCTGCATCATAACCCAGGGCATTGTAGATTTTCTGAATCTCAGGAGAGATGTTACCATCATGGTTATCTCTACCCTGAACCTGTTTGTGACAGTTCATACAAACATTCAGCGAAGGGATAGTTGCATTTTTAGACTCAAATGCACCAGCATGGCAATATTGACAGTCAATCTGATTTACACCTGCGTGCAATTCGTGAGAGAATTTAATCGGTTGTGTTGGTTGGTATCCAGTATGAACACCTGTGTTCCACATACCCATCCATCCGAAAGAACCTAAACTGATTACCAGACACAGGATAAAGAAGAATACGAATTTCTTGTTTTTAAATAACTGACCGATACCGGCAGCCATAGAAACATTCTCTTCCTCGATAATTTCAACGCCTTGTTTTTTCAGGATCAGTCTTTCCAGCATTTTAATCGCTCTTCCTAAAATAATAAGGATTGCGATAGAGATCAGGATAACAGCAACGATACCTGCGATAGAGAAACTCGAAACCTCATCAGAAGCACCGGCGCCTGCTGCAACTTCACCTTCTTTTTTCGGCTCACCTGCTTTGACGTAAGCAAGGATACTTTTAATCTGATCCGGTGTTAAGGTCGGGAATGCAGTCATATCTGCATTCGGGTTCCATTTAGAAGCTTCAACAGCCTCTTTGTCACCTGAAGCGATAAAAGCAGGAGCGTTGTTGATCCATTTGATCAAGAATTCTTCACTTTTAGTCGGGATCAGCGGCTGTAATGCCGGACCAATCAAATCACGGTCAAGGGCGTGGCATGAAGTACATTTTTCCTTGAAGATTTTTCTACCTTCTACTGCGTCTTGTGCTTTTGTACCAGAAACGATTAAAACAGATAGAGCCGTAAACATAAATGCCGACTTCCAAACTCTTCTAATGATCAATGAGATATTCCTCATAATGAGTATTTTATGCTATTTTTTAAAAAACTGTAATAAACGCTATTGATGTTTAAACTCTTGTTCGCCACCAAAACGTCCACAAAAGTAAAATTTATTAAGTTACCAATGACAAAGAAATGACAGTAAATACAATTTATAATCATTCTAAATATTTGCATTTTATGGCTTTAAACGAAGAAAACAGCCGAATTTCTTCGTCCGGCTGTTTTCTCCTTTAGCCAATTTTTTTTCCAGGATTTTGGAAATTAATTACATTTTTAATATCCAGGCAAAAATCAATGGAGCGACGATAGTTGCGTCCGATTCCACAATAAATTTCGGTGTGTTAATATCCAGTTTTCCCCAGGTGATTTTTTCGTTTGGAACAGCACCTGAATAAGACCCGTAAGAGGTCGTAGAATCAGAGATCTGGCAGAAGTAGCTCCAGAATGGAATATTTTCCATTTCCATATCCTGATATAACATTGGCACCACACAAATCGGGAAGTCACCTGCAATACCACCACCGATCTGGAAAAACCCGATACCTTTACCAGCACTGTTCTTAATATACCAGTCAGCCAGGTAGCCCATATACTCGATACCACTTTTCATGGTACTTGCTTTCAGCTCACCTTTCATCACATAAGACGCGAAGATATTACCCATGGTTGAGTCTTCCCATCCCGGTACAACGATCGGCAGATTTTTTTCTGCGGCCGCAAGCATCCAGGAGTTCTTAGGATCGATCTCATAATATTGTTCCAAATCGCCGCTCAGCAACATCTTGTACATATATTCATGTGGAAAGAAACGCTCACCTGCTTCTTCTGCATCTTTCCATATCTTGTGGATATGTTTTTGCAACCTTCTAAAAGCTTCTTCTTCAGGAATACAAGTATCCGTAACACGGTTATAGTGATTTTCCAAAAGATCCCATTCATCCTGCGGACTCAGGTCACGGTAATTCGGAACACGTTTATAGTGTGAATGCGCAACAAGGTTCATGATATCCTCCTCCAGGTTGGCACCGGTACAGGAGATGATAGAAACTTTATCCTGACGGATCATTTCAGCAAGGGAAATTCCCAGTTCAGCTGTACTCATCGCACCGGCAAGAGTAATCATCATTTTACCGCCTTCATCCAAATGCGTTTCATAGCCTTTAGCCGCATCCATCATAGCAGCTGCGTTGAAATGGAGATAATTAGTCTCCATAAATTTAGAAATTGGTCCTCTTGTTACACTCATGTTAAATAAATTATATTGTTGCTTAGTTTTGTTTATGCAAATCCTTCCAGACAAAAGAACCGCAAACGTTCATTTATGTTTGTATCTAAAAATCAGGCCATTAGATTATATAAATTATAAAAACATACAATAAAGGGCTCTGAGCCGCAAAAATAGGGAATTTATATGAATTAAGTATGTCCCGGACAGGAACCTGGAATAGTAGCCGCCCCCTTTAACTGCCAATACTGCCTTTTATTTTTTTTAACAAAAAATAAGTTGTCAGAACCCGCATTAAAAGCAGTTTCAACAGAATTTTCTCTTTTATTTAGAATCTTTATAAATAATATGCTAAGTTTGAAAATACGCTTAAAAGAAGAGCTTATGTGCAAAACTATAGTCCTCAGTACCCAGGAAGATTCAGCGGTATCCCATTGCCCGTCCTGCCACGTTATTTATGTATGGCATAAAAATCTAATGTTAAATTTTAGCGAACAGGACTTTCTGAGTTTTAAATCTATGCTGGATGAATACCGGTATTGCGAATCAGGAATGCCGTTTCCCGATCAGCGCGAGAGAATCTTACTTCACACACCACATGAGGACATCAGTTTTGCCTTCACGCAAGAAGAACTCCTTCAACTGCTTAAGTTGCTTGATGAAGCATTGTTCATGAAAGAAGTCTATACGCTGATGAGAACTGAGCCCGGATTCCGTTAAAATGTTTATTTTCGCCGGATATACAATTAATATCCCTGATGAAACGAACCCTGCTTTGCGGACTTTTACTAAGCATTACCTTTTCAGCATCTGCACAGATGAAACTAATCCGGAAAATGCTTTCCGAAAAAGTAGACAGTACAAGGAGAGCAAGTTTCATGCCTTTGCCCTTACTAAGGTATTCGCAAGAAGTCGGCCTTGAATTCGGCCTGGCAGGTTTATACTCAACCTATCTGGATAAAAAGGATTCCACCAACCGGAGTTCGAACTTTTCTACGGTCCTCTCCTATTCGACCGAGAAACAATATAATGTAACCCTTAAAGGAGATGTCTGGACAAAGGCGAATGCATGGCACCTGATCGGAGAGATGCGTTTTAGAAGTACGCCATTTGATTTTTACGGAACCGGCAACCAAACACTGGAGGCCAGCAAAGACCGTCTGGTTCAGGATCAGGTGAAAATGATGTTTGACATCGAAAAGAATATTCTGCCTTTTGCTTATACAGGTGCGTCACTGGGGTATGAACATTATAGCTTTAAAGATAAAGAAGCAGGTGGTATCTATGAGTTGCAGCAGGGAAGACCAGGAGGCTCAGCAATATTTGTAGGTCTCTCTCAAACCTATGATACCAGAAACTCCAATAATTACCCTACCCATGGATTCTTTGGCCGGGTATCTTATCAGTATGCACCGAAGTTTTTCAGCGGCGAAGAATTCAGTGGCAGCCAGATTAAATTAGTTCTGCGTAACTTCTGGTCCCTTTCACCAAAATTTGTATTGGGTGTTAATGGTATATACCATACCGTACAAAGCAGTAATACTCCATTTTATATGCTGCCACAACTCGGCAATGACGAAATGATGCGTGGATATTATTCAGGAAGGTACCGGGATGAAAATCTACTGGCTGCGCAAACCGAACTTCGTTACAGATTCAGTAACCGCTTTGGTCTGGTTGCATTTGGCGGCGGGGGCAGGGTATTTGCCAACGGTGACTTCTCCTTTAAACAGTTTAAACCATCTGTGGGAGCCGGTATCCGGTATTTCTATGACCCGGCAAAAGGACTTAGTGTCAGAGCTGACTATGCAGTTGGCGAGAAAAGACCTAATGAGGCCAGACAATCTGGTTTCTACCTGAGTCTGGCCGAAGCCTTTTAGTACTTGATTTTAAAATGTTCCTTGGCTTGCCCCTTTTTAAAATAGACTAGTCCTATCCAGAATAAATCTACTGTTACCGTCACATCAGGATGATTTTTAATTTCAGTCCAGGCTCTCTTCATGCCTTCGCTCCAATAGATATCATCAAAGATCAACAGTGTATTTTCATGCACTTTCGGCAGACATAGTTTAAAATAATTCAGGGTAGCATCCTCGCGGTGGTTTCCGTCGATATATACAAAATCGAGGTGATCCTGTTTTTCGATAAACTCAGGCAGCAACTGATCAAAATTTCCAACCTGCAATTCTATCCGCTCCAACCCAAGTTCCCTGAAATTCTGTGCAGCCCTTGCAGCAGTTTGCGGGCAGCCTTCCATGGTTACCACTTCAGCCTCCGGGCGGGATTTCGCCAGGTAGGCAGTCGTAATTCCCAGACAGGTTCCCAGTTCAGCAATCCGGTTCGCTTCACTGTATCTGGCTAGCCGGAAAATAAGCTGTGCCAGACCGGGAGACTTTAATGCATTTTTAGCAATTTCCTTCACTCGTTTTTGCCTGTTCTTATTCAGGTGCGAGCCAGCCCCGAGATCAGTTACGGTGATCAGCGCATCGTCATGCAAAAGTTTTTTTCGCTGTTCCTCAATCACACCATATTCGGCTTTAGGAGAAAAATCGTAAATTACCTCATCCACTAGTTTATAAACAAACGGAGAATGTGTCCCATGCCTGCTTTTGGCGGTTAAACGATGCTTCAGATAATCGCTGATAAATTGTAGTACCATATAGCAGCAAAAATAAGTAAACGTCAAATGAAAGTGGCATCGAATGGAAAATAGTAAAGAAATAGACGCTTTAATAAGGCTACTGGAAGACCCGGATCAGGAAGTATATGGTGAAGTAGAGAAAAGACTCCTCGAACATGGCAACGCTGTGGTTAAGTTTCTGGAGACAGAATGGGAAAAATCACTGGATACCCTGATTCAGGAAAGAATAGAAAATATAGTCCATCAGATTCAGTTTAACAATGTCAAAGAGGATCTTTCACTGTGGTACCAGAGTGGTGCATTCGACCTTCTAAAAGGTGCATTGGTTATTAACCGGTATCAATATCCCGATCTTGACGAACAGCGGGTCATTAACCAGCTTGAAGAAATCAGGCGGGAAGTATGGCTTGGCCTTCAGCATGAAATGAGTTCTGTAGAGAAAATAAAACTGATTAATCATATCTTCTATAAGATCAACGGATTCAGCGGTAATACTAAAAACCATCACGACCCGCAGAACTCCTATATCAACCAGGTATTGGATACCCGGAAAGGAAATCAGATCTCATTAGCCATTATTTACTGCACTATAGCACAGAAGCTGGATATCCCTGTTTACGGTGTCAATCTGCCGCAGCATTTTATCCTGGGGTATATAGATGAAACCAAAAGAGATGAGCAGGAGTTCGGTGTTCTATTTTATATTAATGCCTTTAACAAAGGCGCAATTTTCGGCAAGCATGATGTAGACCAGTTTCTGCGCCAGCTTAATTTGCAGCCAATGCCAGGTTTTTATGCTCCGTGCAGCAACGTTGAGATCATCCGCCGTATTATCCGCAACCTGATCTCCGCCTATGAAAATCTGGGCTCAGCAGAGAAGGTAGCCGAGTTAAAAGAACTGCAGGACATCCTTTCCGAAAGTTTTATTTAGTCTTTCAGAAAATTATTCTCTACCAACCAGTTTTCCAGACTTACAAACCAATCCTCAGAGGTTGTACGGTTGTGCAGACCAAATCCATGTCCGCCGGCCTGATAAAGATGTGTTTCTACAGGAACGCCATTTCTCTGAAGGGCCTGGTTAAACAGGATACTGTTCTCAACCGGAACCGTTGTGTCATCATTTGCGTGTACCAGGAAAGTACGGGGCGTTTGTGGTGTTACATGCAGTTCATTAGAAAAATAATTCCGTTTTTCCGCAGAAGCATCTTTACCGATGAGGTTGTTAACCGATCCGGTATGTGTAGATGCGCCGAAACTGATAACCGGATAAATAAGTATAGAAAAGTCAGGACGAAGATTTAGCTTCTCTGTATTCTGAATTTGCTGATCCTTATAATGAACAGTCAATGAACCGGCCAGATGCCCTCCGGCAGAAAAGCCCATAATTCCAATTTTGGCTGGATCCACACCCCAGGCAACTGCATTTTTTCGCAAGACATAAATTGCCTGCTGTGCATCCTGAAGCGGCGCAAGGGATTTATTCTCCATAATTGCATCGTCTGGCAATCGGTATTTCAGCAAGACGGCTGTTATGCCTTTTTCCGCGAAGCGTCTGGCGACCTCATCTCCTTCGTGGGAAATGGCCAGATGTGCGTATCCGCCGCCAGGGCAGATAATCACAGCTGTACCATTAGCTTTATCTTTTGCTGGCCGGAATATACGGAGCTCAGGAAAGAACACCTTACTCAAACCGGTTATTTTGCCATCCTGTATGGCAGGTATTTCCTTATAACCAGCAGGTGTAGCCTTTGCTCCGGGGATTACTCCCGGATAGAGCGCCATTACCTCCTGCGCACGTGTCAGTTGTGTACCCATCAGACTTAAACATATATAAATCAGCCAGCTTCTCTTTTTCATTCTTTCTATATTAAAATTCCATCAGGTAGGCTTTCAGAAAATCATTTAATTCTCCATCCAGCACACCCTGTGCATTTGAGGTCTCATAATTCGTTCTGAGGTCTTTAACCAGTTTGTAAGGATGAAGCACATAGTTTCTAATCTGCGAACCCCATTCTATTTTCATTTTAGAGCCTTCTACAGCTGCAGAAGCTTCCATCCTTTTTCGCATTTCTGCTTCATAGAGTTGAGACTTCAACAAACGAAGTGCATTTTCCTTATTCTGCAACTGGGAACGTGATTCCTGGTTTTTAATTACGATGCCCGAAGGCTTGTGGTATAACCGGACAGCAGTTTCCACCTTATTCACATTCTGTCCACCTGCACCACCGGAGCGGAAGGTTTCGAACTCAATATCTGCATCCTTAATCTCAATCTCAATGGTATCATCTACAAGCGGATACACGTAAACCGAAGCGAACGATGTATGTCGGCGTGCGTTGGAGTCGAATGGCGATATCCGGACCAGACGGTGTACCCCGTTTTCCCCTTTAAGATAACCGTAAGAAAAGTCTCCTGCGAACTGCATTGTGACAGATTTGACACCTGTAACCTCACCTGCCTGATAATCTTGTTCAGTTACCTTGTAACCGTTCTTTTCTCCCCACATGATATACATCCGCATGAGCATAGCTGCCCAGTCACAGCTTTCTGTACCACCTGCACCGGCTGTGATCTGCATCACAGCGTTCAGCTGATCTTCTTTACTGCTGAGCATATTTTTAAGCTCAAGATCTTCTACCATCGAGCGGCAGTGCTCATACTGTTCTTCCATTTCCTCCAAAGTGGCATCACCAGCCTGGAAGAAATCAAATAACACCTGTGTATCTTCAAATTCGGCATTAACACGTTGCCAGGCATCTGTCCATACCTTTTTTGCGTTCATTTCTGCCAAATGCTTTTCAGCCTTTTTAGGATCATCCCAAAAATCTGTCTGTAAGGTAAGCTCCTGTTCTATATAAATAGCTTCGAGTCGTGTTTCGACGTCAAAGATGCCTCCTCAGGGACGCTATTCTGTCCCTTAAATCCTGTATTTGTTCTTTAGTCATAACACAAATATAACATATAAAACAGAAAAAGGGTACCTGAACAAGCCAGACACCCCCTGTATAACCACATAAAAACGCTTAACTAAATAAACCTTTCAGCTTGTCGACAATACCACCTCCCTGGCTATCAGCAGAGCCTGGCTCTGCATTACCGTCTTTAAAAAGATCCGTCAGATCCGACAACTGGAATTTGCCATCCGGACCAGATATTTTCGTAATAATATCCTGTATATTGAAAGAACTATCATTAGGATCATTTGTCTTGTTTACAAACTGACCTACAATTCCGGGTATCAGAGAAGCTGCAATTCCTTTAGCAGATTCCAGATTAATTCCCATACCTGACAATTTATCTATAAAACTAGAGGAAGCTTCCTGTACAACATTGCTGTTTTGCACATCTCCACCCTTAAAAGCAGCAACCAGATTAGCCAGGTTACCGGAAGATACCTGCGACTGCAAAGCTTCCATAATTGATCCGGAAGCCGCAGAAACGGCTGCTTCGTTCTGCTCGTCTGGCACAGCGCTATTGTTCAAAATAGCTTCCTGCGCATTTTCTTTCACCAACTGATTTAAATTCTCTAACATAACCGTTTTTTAAGAGTGATTGTTATTTTTGTCTATAGAATACAAGTTACGAAATAAAATCAACTGGAAAATCACCAATCCAACTGATAATGAATACATAACGTTTCAAATCCAACAGGTGGACTTCCTGTTATTCTAAACATTAACCCGGTACTACTTGTTTGCATGATATCGGAAAAGAGAAATTACATTTTAAAAGAAAACATTCTTATGCTACCAACCATTAATTTCACGGAAACAAACGCCTACAAATACCTCGCAGACCATTTCATTGCGATCAATGAGAAAAACATCAAACAACTGTTCGAAGAAGATGCGGAGCGTTTTGAAAAATTCTCGACAATCTTTAACGACATCCTGCTCGATTATTCCAAAAACAGGGTAGATGACACCACTATCGCATTACTGCTTCAGCTGGCCAGAGAATGTAAACTGGACGAAGCTATTAAGGCTATGTTCGCGGGCGAAGCGATTAATCAGACGGAAGACCGGGCTGTACTGCACACAGCTTTACGTAACTTCAGCGGTAAACCTGTGTTGGTAGACGGAAAGAACGTAATGGATGACGTACATGCTGTTCTGGACAAAATGGAAACTTTTAGTAACCAGATTATCTCCGGCAATTGGAAAGGGTATACTGGCAAAGCGATTACCGATGTCGTTAATATTGGTATCGGCGGATCGGATCTGGGTCCGGTTATGGTTACAGAGGCACTTAAAGCTTATAAGAACCACCTGACCATGCACTTTGTATCCAATATTGACGGTACACATATAGCAGAGACACTTAAAACTGTAAATCCGGAAACAACTTTGTTCCTGGTTGCGTCAAAAACGTTTACTACACAGGAAACTATGACTAATGCTCTGACAGCAAAATCTTGGTTTCTTGACAAAGGTGCAAAAGAGGCAGACGTAGCTAAGCACTTTGCGGCATTGTCCACCAATGCAAAAGATGTTGCCGAATTCGGAATTGATACAGAGAATATGTTTGGTTTCTGGGACTGGGTTGGCGGCAGATATTCACTCTGGAGTGCCATAGGTATGCCAATTGCCTTAAGTATCGGTTTTGACAACTTTAAAGCGTTGCTTAAGGGTGCACATGCGGCCGATGAGCATTTTGAAAACACACCGTTCGAAAACAATATTCCGGTTATTCTGGGTCTGCTCGGCGTTTGGTACATCAATTTCTTCGATGCAGAAACACAGGCAATTTTACCATATGATCAGTATATGCACCGTTTCGCTGCCTATTTTCAGCAAGGTGATATGGAAAGTAACGGAAAACATGTAGACAGAAATGGTAAAGAAGTTACTTATGAAACTGGTCCGGTTATCTGGGGCGAACCAGGAACAAATGGTCAGCATGCCTTTTACCAATTGATTCATCAGGGCACAAGATTAATTCCTTGTGATTTTATCGCACCTGCACAGAGTTTAAACCCGATTGGTGAACACCACCCTATTCTGCTGTCTAATTTCTTTGCACAGACAGAAGCTTTAATGAACGGAAAAACTAAAGAACAAGTCATTGAAGAATTGAAAAAAGACGGCAAATCTGCAGAAGAAATCGAGAAGCTTGCACCTTTCAAAACTTTTGACGGTAACCGCCCGACAAACTCCATTCTGTTGAAGAAAGTGACACCGGAAAGCCTGGGTACACTCATCGCTTTATACGAACACAAGATTTTCGTTCAGGGAATTATCTGGAACATCTTTAGTTTTGATCAATGGGGTGTTGAATTAGGTAAACAACTGGCCAAAAGCATATTGCCTGAACTGAAAGACGATGAGCCAGTTCATACACACGATGCTTCTACTAACGGTCTGATCAACCAATATAAAAACTGGAGAAACAGCTAAATAACAGCGTGTTCATCTGCCGGTTAAACTATTAATCCGAATAATTGTCCAATAGGTACACAAAAACATGAAACAGATGAACACGCTTAAAAAACTCCTTGTGCTGGCATTGCTGCTTCCTGCAGCTCAGTTACAGGCCCAGAACAACAAACAAACCGTTGCCAGTGCCATTGCCGCACAGGACTATGTGTTTTCAGCAAGGAGCGCGCAGCCGCTTAATGCTTCTGATATTAACAGGGTCATGAGCCGCATGCCGGGCTATACCGGCGGTGGAACTATAAATCTCGCCGGATCATCCTACGATCTGATTGTTAAGAAAGACAGCGTTGTGGCTTATCTTCCTTATTATGGCAGATCTTATACCGCCAAAATCGGGGGTAACCCGGATGACAGCGGTATTAAGTTCAAATCCAAATCATTTGGTTATACTGTTAAAGACCGTAAAAAAGGCGGCTGGCAGATTGAAATCAAACCAAAAGATGTCAAAGACAACTATGTCATCAATATGACTGTTGGCACCACTGGCAATGCCACATTGGTCGTTACCAGCAATAACCAGCAGAGCATAACCTTTGACGGCACAGTAACAGCCGCAGCAAAACCTAAAGACACAAAAGATTCAAAAGATTCAAAAGAATAAACCGGTTATTTTGTGACCGGTATCAGCGATATTTCAAATAATTTATCGAATTTCTTACCGGTCACAAATAAACGTTTTCCAACCGCGTCCCAAGCAATCCCGTTCAGGACATCTGTATTCGCAAATTTATCCTTCGCAGGTAAGATACCCGTAAGATTAGCGTAAGCCTCTATAGCGCCAGTATTTGGGTCTATAATCGCAATATTATCCGACTGGTAAATGTTGGCGTATATCTTTCCGTCAATGTATTCCAGCTCATTTAACTGATCTACAGGGCCGTTGTTATCATACACATCCACATAACTATCTTCCTTGTAAGTATCCTTGTTCAGGAACCAGATTCTATTTGTTCCGTCAGACTTTATAATGCGCTTTCCATCAAAAGTAAGACCCCATCCTTCACGACTGTTCTGATAGGTAAAAGTTCCATTCTGTTTCAGGGTTTTAGCATCGTAGGTAAAACCTACATTTTCGCGCCAGGTTAACAGGATAATTTTATCGCCGATTAAAGTTGAACCTTCTGCAAAGTATTTCGGGTCAAGATCAACCCGCTGTAAAGCTTTGCCTGTTTTTAAATCTACCCAGCGCAGAGAAGAACTTCCGTACTCTCCCGTACTTTCCAGAAGACGGCCCCCATGATATTCAAGACCCTGGGTATAAGAACTTGTATCATGTGGAAATACGTTAATAACTTTATAATTGAACAGCTTAGGTTGTATTGAAGATTTCAAGACAATATTTGTTGTTACCGTATCCTTCGTGTTTCCATTTTCCAGAATAGCAGTAATCTGCTTGTAACCAAGGCTCAGTCCTTTGGTGGCAAAGGTATACGCACCCGTACCGTCCTGTGTGCCCAGCGGCTTTCCGTCCAGCAGGTAACTGATTTTCTTTACTTCTTCATTCGCAGGAATTTCCAGTTCAACTTTCACTTCCTGGCCCAGACCAAAACTCTGGCCCTGTTCCGGTAATTTAAAACCTGCATAAGATGACTTGCCGTCATTGGATTTGCAGGAACTCAGCGCTACAGCGCCGCAAATGATACTGATTAAAACTAATTTCATATTCTTCAGGGTATCAGCCAGGCCAAAATGCATCTTCGATATGGTTAATGTGATAAAGGTCTTTATTTTCAAAAACAATTGCAACTATGTCAAAGCGAATCTCGCCCTGATGCTGCCTTCTGGCAATATAAACGGAAGAAGCCATTTCCAATTGCCTTTCTTTCTTCCAATCTACAAAATCTTCCGGCTCGCCATGCAATACCGAGCGCCTGGTTTTTACCTCAACAAAAATAAGCTTGTTTT
>Ga0247805_1001233_pt1 | contig 12367 bp, 10 predicted proteins | sample UWRJL044104R1_FD_180930 | JGI IMG/M metagenome (GOLD analysis project Ga0247805, IMG submission 180930) | Plant litter microbial communities from Arlington Agricultural Research Station in Wisconsin, United States - UWRJ-L044-104R-1 | ecosystem: Environmental > Terrestrial > Plant litter >...
GTGTGGGGTTTCCCCATGTGAGAGTAGGTCATCGTCAAGATTGAATTCCAGAACCCCTGATCGCTTACGCGTTCAGGGGTTTTGTTTGTCTGCTCGGAAGTTCGAAACCGCCGCCATACAGCCTGCATTAACGATAGCCAATAAAAAGGCCGCATTCTCATGCGGCCTTCGTTACTCGTTTGAACGCGTTATTCAGTAGCTTCCTCAACGACTTCCTCAACGACCACGGCCTTTACGTCATCACGACGCCGAATGTACTTCCAGTCAGCTTCATCGATATAGATGCCGTTAGGTCCGCTGCCGCCTTCGAGGTCGATGGCGACATGGGCCGAGACTTGAGGCTTCACGCTGGCCAGGATTGGCACAAAGCCAAGCTGCAGACTTGTTTCGAGAAGTGCCGCCTGATTCTTCTCGTCGATGTCCGCTGCTTCATCCAGGTAGTAAGGCAAGCGGATGCGTCCAGCCTGATCGCGATCCATCAAGTGCAACAACAAGTACATGTTGGTGAGGGCCTTGATGGTCATCGTGGTGCCATTGGAAGCAGCTCCGTCGATGTCGGTGTGGATGATCGGTTGACCGTTGACCTTGGTGATCTCAAACGCCAGCTCGAACAAATCCTTCAAGCCCAACTGGTTATGATTCGCCGCCACCAGGCGAGCCAGATATTCCTTGGCCTCTTCGTTCTTGTTGTCTTGCTCGGCACTTTGGCTCAAGTCGAAGACCGATAGAGTTTCGCCTTCTTCATATTGACCGGCACTGTGGATGATCTGGTCGATATGCTTGAGTGCTTCCTTGTTCGGCGCAAGCACGATGCGGAAGCTCTCAAGGTTGGAAACCTGACGCTTGTTGATCTCGCGGTTGAACAGCGCCAGTTGATGCTCAAGGCTGTCGTAGTCGCTGCGGATGTTGCGCAGGGTGCGGGCGATATCTGTCACCGCCGCACGCCGCGCCTTGCCAAGAGTGAGCGCCTCGTCGGTGCGGTGTGCGTAAGCATTGATCAGCAACTGCAAGCGACGTTCTACATCATCTTCGCTGTCGAACTTGGCCACACCTTTGAGACGAACCTGCGCGTACAGCGCTTCGATCTGGCCATCGCTGCGCAGCAAACCCTGCCAGCTATCCTGGTAGTCGTTAAGCAGCGGCAGCAGGTTCTCCAGCGAGTCGTCCACCGGATCCATGAACGGCGTACCGAACGGCAGATCGGCGGGCAGCAACTGACGACGACGCAGTGCGTCATCCAGTGTGCGTTGTTTGGATTCAAGATCACCAATCTGCCGTGCGATCAGTTGCAGCTTGGCCGACAGTTGCTGCACGCGCTCGGTGAAGGCATCGCTTGAGCGTTTCAACTCGTCCTGCGCAGCTTCCATCTGGGCCAGCTGTTCCAGTTTGTCGGACTCTTCCGCGCTCAGCGTCTGGCAGCGGCGGAAGTCTTCCAGCGCTTTCTGTGCATCCAGCACTTGTTGATACAAGGCCTCGGTTTGCGTCTTGCTGGCCGAGCGGTCAGCCGCGACGGCTTGCTGAGTCTTGAGTTGCTTGAGTTCTTTTTCCAGACGTTCTTTCTGATCGCGCAAGGCCGCGCGGTCGGCCAAGGCCTGAAGTGCTGGTGGTTCGATGTTCGACAGATTGATCGTCAGACCCGGCACCTGGAATTGGTCGCCTTTGAAGCTATCGAGGATCATCTCCAGGGATTTGACCCAGGCATCGCCGTCATCCAGCGCAATCCCTTGTTCACCCAGTGGCAAGCTGAACAGGGCGCTGTTGAACAGGCGCATCAAGCGTTCGACGTCCGGCTGGGAAAACTCTTCGCGCAATCGGGCGTAGCTGTTGTTGTCGGCATGATCGAGTTGTTGCTTCACCGACTTCAGGCGTTTTTCCAGATCCCGCAGACGTTCGTCGAGGTCTTCGGCACTGAATTGCCGGGACTGTGCCAAGGCGCCCGCCAGTTCATCGTGGGCATCTTTGGCCGCCAGCAATTGCTGCTCAAGCACTTTGGCGTTGTCGACCAGCGCAAAGCGATTCTTGAGTACGGCAAGCTCGCCGACCCAGCGCTGAATGCTGCTGATCTCGCGTTCCAGGCGCATCAGTTCCTGAGTGCCGCCACGTTGATCGTTCTGCAGTACATCCTGCTGGCCGCGATAATGTTCGGCTTGAATGACCAGCTCTTCCTTGCGGGCATCGGAGTAGTCGATCCAGGTGCCGAGCAGGGAATCGAGCAAGGGTGAAAGGCGATGCAGTTTGCCGCGCAGCAGCTCGCGTTGTTTCACGCCCGCCGCCAGCGCTTCGACCAGCGGACCGGCAAGCACCAGAGAGTTGTAGTCCTGTTCCATGCGACGTACATCGCGGAAGGCTTCTTCGCACGCGGCGATGTAATCGACACTGCCGGACCGCAGGCTGTGTTCAAAGGCATCGAGAAACAACTGCTTGAGCTTGGCAGCGGTGATTTCCCGCATGTGCAGCAAGTTGATGAACAGCGCGCGGAAGGTTTTCAGGCTCTGTTCGCTGGTGGAGCGCAGCGGGATCAACGTCAGGTCCAGCGGAATCGAGGTATGTCCGCCTACCAGCAAGCGCCGCAGCTCATCAGGCTTGAGCTCGTATGCCTTGAGGCCCTGACTTTCCAGATTGCTGAACAATTCTTTCTGCCGCAGACAGGTGTCGTTCTTCTGGTAGTGGCCCAGGTCCAGCTCGCCCGCATAAGCGAAGAACTGGTGACCGAAACCGCCGCCCGGGCCGCGTCCGACGACGCCAATCACGTGTGGGCCATGAGGCAATGACACTTCCACCAGAATGTAGCTAGTGTCCGACGCAAAGTAGAAACGGCGCGATTGCTCCAGCGTGTATTTGCCGAAGCTCATGTCTGACATGCGCGCCAGAATCGGGAATTGCAGGGCGTTGATCGAGGCACTTTTACCGAGGTTATTCGCGCCGTACACCGACAGCGGGTGTTCCAGCGGAAACAGCCCGAGGCTGTAACCGGCAGTGTTCAGCAGGGCAAAGCGGCGAATGCCGTAACGTTCCTGGCTCATGGGTTCATATCCTTCTGCTCGTCAGCAATAGCCCGGGCCAGAGCCTGTTCTTCGCTTTCAGACGATTCTTCAAACTCGGCCAGATCCAGTGGGTCATCGGTCTCCAGCAGTTTTTCGTCGCTGTCGTCATCAATGAGCACGGGCGTGGGCAAGGGCAATACGCTGTGGATGCTGGCTGCCAGATCGCGATCCTGTTGCACCGACAGACAGACATCCAGAAAGCGGTGCATGGGCGGCAGGAAGCGGTAGATGCCGTTGTCTTCACTGGCGAATCCCAGCTGAGTCATGCGGCGCATGATCTTTTCTTCCAGCTCGTCCTGGGTCTGGACTTCGGCCTGGATAAACAGGTCGCGGTATTTTTCCAGCAGCGAAGGCAGTTCATCGCGGCCCAGGCTGCCGCCATCGAGTACGGCGACCGGATCACGACCCTGATCGGCCAGATGCTCGACGAGGATGAAGGTGAACAGCGCCAGGCGTTGCGCGGTCTTGTTGACCTGCGCGGCAGCGAGGTCCGGGACGAAGTAATAGAAGCCACGGGTGTCGCATACCAGTTCGAAACCCAGGGCCTTGAACAGTGTGCGGTACTGATCCTGGGAGTTGGACAGTTGCGCATACAGCTCCGGATCGCGGCGGCTGATGTGATAGCCCTTGAACAGCTCGCGGAAGATCGGAGCCAGTTGGGACATTTCGGAGAGATCAAGATGCATTGACTGGATTCCCTGGCTGCTCATCACGGCTGGAGAGCAGGGCAAAAGAGCTCAGGCTGACCTGATGCTCCTGAGTGAAATAATCGCGTCGTTCGAGGCGTTCACGAGCGAAGCGTTTGTCCCGCGACAGACGCGAGAACCAATACAGCAATTCATCGGTAGCGCCGTCCGGTTCCTGCTCCAGCAGCCAGACCATCAGATCCGGCAGCGGCAGGGCGTCTTCGCAACGCTCAAGCATTTCCTTGACTGTGCGCGGCGCTTGCGGCGGTTCGCCTTTGCGCTTGGCGTTGGCCTTGGGGAATTTGGCCGGCTTGGGTTCGAAGCGCGCCAGAGCGTAAACGTAGGCTTCGACCTGACTCGCGCTGCCCAGAAATGTACTTTGCGGACGGGTGAACATTGGCATCGCCGCCTGTGGCACGGCGTCCAGGCCTTTACGACGAATCGCCGACAGCGCCAGTGCCGCGCCGCGCGTCACGGCGTTGTGCCGACGAGCTTCTTCGCGCAGCGGCAGCAGCAGTTCCCGAGCGTGACGCAGCGTCAACTGAGCGCTGGTCTGCATTTCGAGGATGCGCGCGTGGGTACGCAACAGCATGTCGTCGTCCACCAGATGGCCGAGTCTTTGCTGTTCGGTGAGCATGCGCAGCAGCACATTCTCGACCTTGCGCACGCCTTGTTCGAACGCGCCGTCGGCATTCACCAGTTGAATCATCGGTTCGATGTATTCGTCCCAGGTCGCCAGTACTTCGGCATAACGCTGTCGCAGGGGAATCTGCCGGTCGCTGGTCTTGGCCCGATCGGCAACGGCTACCAGCGCTTGTTCATCATTGGCGAGTTTCTTCAGGACGTCGCGCACCCGCATGTCCAGCAGGCGTAGCTGCCGGGCGAGGTCATCGGCGTCGCGGATATCGAATGCATCCTGAATGTAGCCTGCCAGGCGTTCGAGATGGCGCAGATAGGCTTCGATTTCCAGGCACAGGCCCAAGCGGTGCTCGCGACGCAGATAAGACAGAAAGTCGTGGATCTGCGCGTTGAGTTCGAACCGATTAGGGCTTTTGGCCACAGGGACCAGGATATCCAGGCGAATCCACACATCCAGCAGATTGGTGATGTCCTGCGGCGTGCTGTCCATCTGTTGTGCGGCCAGTTGCAGGCGCAATTCGCTCAGGCTCAAGGTGCCTTGGTCGAAGTGTTCGCACAATGGCTCAAGAAGCGCCCAGTGTTCGGCAAGGGCGCGCAAGACGCGCTTAGGTTCGATCATTGGTTGGCCGGTGGTTGGCAAATAAAAGCAGCGATTGTACTGCATCGGCTGCGCAACATTTCACCTCCAGACGATCAACTGCGGCGGGAATCGGCGAAGGGCGGTAGAATCGCGTCCTTAACTTATCCACAGGTGGCTGACCTTTGCTAAACGAGTCCCGCCGCCGCGCTTATATGACCGCCATGCAGGTGGTCAATTGGCTGCCGCGCACTGAATTGCCCTTTGCTGCACCGTCACGCCCTGAGCTGCTTAAGCCGCTGCTGCCGGTCGAAGACGTGCAAATCGTCGCCATCGCGCAGACTCCCGAGCGCGCAGCGGTTGCCGAGCCGTCCGTAGCGCCAGCGCATCCCGTCGAGCGCCCGAAAATCGAAGTGCCGCGTCCATCGCTGGCCAGCACCCGCGCGCCCGCTGCGGTTGTTGAAGCAGCGCCTGCGCCGGTCAAAGTGCCAGTTGTGCCGCCGCCGCGCTTTGCGTTGCAACTGCTGCGCGCCGGGCGTTGCCTGCTGCTGGTGGAGTTACCCACAGGCCAGGCGTTTCAGAGCCGCGATCCGTCTTATTTGTTACTCAAAGACATGCTGCGCGCCGCCGGTTTGCCGGACAGCCCGCAAATCATCGGCGAGCCGGTGCGCTGGCCGCTGCTGGTCAGGGGCAATCTGGACCAGGGCCCGGAAGCCGCGCGTGATTTTGTGCAAGGTTTCGTGTCGGCACGTCTCGAAGATGAACCCTGCGCTTGCCTGTGGTTGATTGGCCTGCCTTCGGTGCGCTTTGCCGGGGAAGCTGATGCGCAATCCTATAACAACGAACTTCAGGTCGATGGCCTGGGTTCAGCCTGGGCTTTGCCGGGTCTTGAATTACTGATGGACGAGCCTCAACGCAAGGCAGATGTCTGGCAAGCCATGCGTCGGCTGATGGCGCGCTGGAAACCGATAGATGAGTGACGCAGTGACCTTCCGCCCGATGACCGAAGCGGACATCGACGCCGTATTGAAGATTGAGTACGCCGCCTTCAGCCATCCCTGGACGCGAGGCATCTTTCTCGACGGGCTCAAGTCTTATGAAATCTGGCTGATGTTCGAAGGTGCCCAGCAAGTCGGGCATGGCGTTGTGCAAGTCATCATCGATGAAGCGCATCTGCTCAACATCACCGTCAAACCTGAAAGCCAGGGCCGAGGTCTGGGGCTGCGTTTGCTTGAGCATTTGATGTCCCGGGCTTATACGCTCAATGCCCGGGAGTGCTTTCTCGAACTGCGTGACAGCAATCGCTCGGCGTATCGTTTGTATGAGCGCTTTGGCTTCAACGAGATTGGTCGACGTCGGGATTACTACCCGGCGGTTGGCGGGCGTGAAGATGCGCTGGTGATGGCTTGCACGCTGTTTGAGTAAATCAATGTAGGTGCAGCGCGAACGGTAGGAGGGGACTTGTCCCCGATAACGCCGGATGAGCCGACATCATTTCGCCTGCCACATCTTCGTTGTCTGGGCCGACGCCTTCCCGGACAAGTCCGGTCCTACCGATCCAACACAACCAGTGGGAGGGGACTTGTCCCCGAAGGCGCCGTTTCATTCACTGCGCACAGTTCACTTCTCCGGCTTGCCATCCAGCGGGTCAAGCCGACCCAGCTCTGCTTCATCCAGACCATCGCCGCCGCCGATATCGTCTTCATCGACCACGCTCAGTTCGAAGTCGGCCGGGTTGTCTTCACCGGCTTCCCTGGCCGAGCGAGCGCCGTCTTCGCGGATCAGCATTTCCGGATCCAGGTCGTCGTCGGTCGGGTGATGGTCGGGGGTCGATGCGCCGGTCATGCCGGCTTCTCGCACACGTTTCTCCGGGATCTCATGCGCCAGCTCGTCCTCGGGCATCAGATCGCCGATGCGGGCGCTCGGTTCTTCCTCGTCAAAGTCCAGTTCTTCCATTGAGCCCATACGGTCTTCGTTGTCATCGATAGGCTCGGGTTGGGTGGCATCGAACGGACGGCGTGAATCAGTCATGGCGAATCCTCGTTATTTGGGTCCTTAATAGGTGGACCGGCCACAACTCTGAAGATTCCTTTTTGTTCCGTCAGGCGAGTAGTGGCAAATAAGCGTGACCTGGGTCGTTCAGGTCCAGTCAAACGCTGGGCACATCTTCGAGGCGTACACGCATGAACGAGCTACAAGAGCTGATCGACAACAACGAACGTTGGGCTGATGCGATCACCAAGGAAGATCCTGAGTTTTTCGCCAAGCTGGCACGGCAGCAAACCCCGGAATACCTTTGGATCGGCTGCTCGGATGCACGCGTGCCGGCCAACGAAATCGTCGGCATGTTGCCGGGTGACTTGTTTGTCCACCGCAACGTAGCCAACGTCGTGCTGCACACCGACCTCAATTGCCTGTCCGTGATCCAGTACGCCGTCGACGTGCTCAAGGTCAAATACATTCTGGTCACCGGCCACTACGGCTGTGGCGGCGTGCGCGCATCGATGCAGGACCGTCAGCTGGGCCTGATCGATGGCTGGCTCCGTTCGATTCGTGATCTGTATTACGAAAACCGCGAAGCCCTGGCCAAGCTGCCGACCGAGGAAGAGCGGGTCGACCGCTTGTGCGAACTCAACGTTATTCAGCAAGTGGCGAACGTCGGTCACACCAGCATTGTGCAGAACGCCTGGCATCGCGGGCAGAGCCTGTCCATCCACGGTTGCATCTACGGCATCAAGGATGGTCGCTTCAAGAGCTTGAACGCGACCATCAGCGGTCCGGAGCAGTTGCCGCCGCAGTACCGGTTGCGACCGCAGGGGGTTTAAGGCTCGCGCGGTCGGGGTCCGTTGGAACGAGTGGTTGGCGTTCCAGCGGTGCTACAGATACGGATGACTGACCGGAGTGACCAGCGGTTTCTGCAACTGCTGCAATGAGCGTGTTACCTCGCCGGTGCTGCATTTGGCGGCGGCTTGTTCTTCGCTCAGGTCGCGTTCGGCGGTGTAAAAAAGCTCACACGTCTGCACCTTGTCGGTCACCTGCCATTTCTGCATGCACGCGTTCAACGTAATTGCCGGATCCGCTCCAGGTGTCTGCCCCATCGCCGCTTGCCAACAGGCTGCGCTCAAATCCTGCCCCATTACCGCAAGGCCTGCCGCATCGGCCTTGGCTTGATCGCCGTCATAGTTCGCCTTGTTATCCGCGTACCAGATATAGCTTGGATGATTCGAGCCCAGCACCGCGACTTGTTGTCCGGCGCTCGGACTGATAGTCGCCAGGCCCAGCACGGGCACATTGGCCCCATATTGCTGGTTGATCCATTTCCTCACAGGTGCGCCGAACGCCACCATGGGCAAGGAGTTACCTTTGGCGTTCTGACTGAGCTCCTTGACCATCGTGGTCTGGTAGCTCTGAAAATAGCTGTAAACCTCTTCCAGCGAACTGCCGGCATTGGCGGGAGCGGCAATCGGGGCGATGTCGATGATCGTCTGATACCCTGGGGTCCGGGCAGCAGGAATGCCGTTGAGCGTCAGTAGTGTGGCCCAGCGATCAGTGGTCGCAGAGACCAGATAATCCTGAGCCAGCGTCAGTGACGTGTCGGGCGGAAAGTGCAGCAATTCGACGCTCTTGCGGTTTTCCAGCGCCATGCCCAGTGGCAGGAACAGATACCAGTTGTATTGCCATTTCTGGTCGAGATTGAGCTTCTTCGCCCCGCTTATGGCCAGCTCACCCGCGTCGAGCAGTGCTGTCAACGGTGTGCCATAACCGTCAGGCACGCCGCTGATATCAGCGTAGAGCACGTCGTTGTCACTTTTCACGCTGACGCCACCGGTATAACCGTCGCGCTGGACGCTCTGGGTCAGGTAGTGCTCCGCCGTCTGTTCCAGCGTCCAGTCACGGAAGCAGATCACGCTGCAATTGTTAGGGTAAGCGAAGAGTTGAGAAACCCGTTCCCGACTGCCCAGCTTGATGCGTACGTCAGCCTGGGCGACGGTACTTATCGTGAGTGCGGCGAGGGTTGCAGTCCATACGGCGGCTTTGTGCATGCTCGGATCCTTGATGGCAATGTGTCCCGCGACGGGGGCTGTTTCAATAATGAAACACATTGCCATCATCAAGGAATGGGACCGCTGGAATTAATTCGCTCGTCGTCAGAGAACAAACCGCTGAACCATCGCTTTCAGATCCGTGGCCAGCATCGACAAGGCATTGCTGGCCATGGTGGTTTGCTGAGCGCCGGAAGCGGATTGGCTGGACAGATCGCGAATGCTGCTCAGGTTGCGATCGACTTCGCCAGCCACTTGGGCCTGCTGCTCGGCGGCACTGGCGATCAACAGGTTGCGGTCATTGATCGTCGAGGTCGAACTGATGATGATCGTTAATGCCTCGCCCGTGGCGGCGGCCTGTTCAAGCGTCAGATTTGCCTGGTTGGCCGTCAGGCGCAATGCGCTGGCGGTTTCCTGAGTGCTCTGCTGCACGCCGGTGATCAACCCTTCAATTTCGGTGGTGGAAGCACTGGTGCGCTGCGCCAGTGAGCGAACCTCATCGGCAACCACGGCAAACCCGCGCCCGGCTTCCCCGGCCCGCGCCGCTTCAATCGCTGCGTTGAGTGCCAACAGGTTGGTCTGATTGGCGATGGCGCGAATCACGTCGAGAATCTTGCTGATGCTCAGCGTGCGTTCGGCCAAACCTTCGGCCTGATGCGACGTTTCCAGCACATTGCCCGTCAGTTGCTTGATCGAAACGATGGTGTCCGAAAGCCGCAGCTGGCCTTTGGCGGCCGCATCGCTGGAGGCCAGGCTTTCCGTCGCGGTATTGCTGGCATTGCCTGCCACTTCCACAGCCGCCTGACTCATCTGATTGACGGCAACCGCCGCTTGCTCGATTTCCGAGTTCTGCAGCCGCAGGTTTTCTGCGCTGGCTTCGGAGATGGTGCTCATTTCCTGTACCGACTGGGAAAGCTGGGTTGCCGCCGCGTAAATCTGTTCGATAGTGCCATGCAGGTTGCCGCGCATTTGGCCGAGCATGCTCAGCAACTGTGCGGTTTCGTCCCTGCCTTCGGGGATGGTTTGCGGGCTCAGATCGCCACTGGCGATAGTGCTGGCGATCTGCAGCGCCTGACGCACCGGACGAATGATGCTGACGCTCAAGCGCCAGGCCAGCAGCAGGGTCAGCGCCAGGGCAATGCCGATGGCGCTCAGGGCAATAATCCGGGTTTGCGCAAAACTGTTTCTGGCCTTTTCCACGGCGGCGGCAGCGCTTTGCTTGTTGAGCTCGCGCAGCAATTGCACCTGCATGTCCATCAGGTCGCCCTGCAAAGACAGCATGGTGTTGGCCAGCATGCGAGCGTCGTCGAGCTTGCGCTGCTCGATCAGGGCTATTTCGTCATAAAGGCCAGGAATGAAGGCTTTGTAGGCGTCTTGCAGGGCGACCAACGAGTCGCGCTCAGTGGTGTCTTTGACATGATCGAGGTATTCGCCAAAGCCTTTTTCGACTTCGTTCTTGAGCTGTTCGACGTTGATCTTGCTGCTCACCACCGCGCCCGGATCATCGGCGTTGGCGATCAGGCGTGAGGTTTCACCGCGCAGTTTGACCAGATTGATGGCGATGGCGTCGGCCATGGCGATGCTGGGCAGCGAGCCGCTTTCCACCGCTTCGCCCTGATTGCGGATCGCCTGCATTTGCAGCAGACAAAACACCCCGAGCGCGACCATCAACAGCGCCGTAATGCTGAAACACAGCACCAGGCGTTGGGTGATTTTGAAGCGGCGCAAGATGGACTTCGATGACTGCTGACGCGAAATACGGGGCAATAACTTTTTCACGGAGGATCAAGCCCAATTCAACGGAAATACCGGAGAGTTGGTTATAGGTCAGTTGTGTGATGTCTTTATGACATCGCTGAAATTGACGTCAAATTATAGTCCGGTGTTTTTGATACCGAATCAAATTGGCAGCGGCGCGCCCACTTCCTGCATCAGCTCCCGCAGAAACCGTTGCATGCGTTCATGACGGACCTTCGCCAGACGCGCGCCCGCCTGAGTCTGGAAGCCGTCGGCCAGATGAAAAAGCTTGGTGTTGAAGTGATCCACCGCAAAGCGTTTGTCGTCGTAATCCCGCTGGGTCGCATGAGGATCCGCCGGGTCGTACAAACCGCCGCCCATTCGGCCCGACACATAGAACATGCGTGCGACACCGATCATACCCATGGCGTCGAGACGGTCTGCATCCTGGAGGATTTTCGCTTCAAGGGTCGTGGGCGTAATCGCCGCTGAAAAACTGTGCGCCTCGACGGCGTGGGCAACCGCTTCGATGCGTGCTTCGCCCCAACCCATCTCGGTCAGCAACTCGGTCGCTTTGGCTGCCGCCAGACGCGACGCGCTGGAGCGGAACGGCGAATTCTTTTCCACTGCCACGCAGTCATGCAGCAGCGTCGCGGCAAGCAGGATCTCCTGATCGCCGCCTTCATCATTGCGGATCAGGCAAACGTTGTTCCAGACCCGCTGCAGATGCGACACATCGTGGGAGCCATCGATTTTCTCGGCTACGGTGTGGGGGATCAGCAGAGAGGCGAGATCCTGAAACGGGGCGAAAGCTGCGGTCATCGGCGTATCCGGCGGTCGTCGTTGGGCTCAAGCAAGCCTTGTAGAGGATAGCGCGATTGACGCAGGCTGGTTTCCTGCACAGCGTCAGTCAGTTAAAACGCCAGCTTGAAGCCGATAAACGCCAGCATCGCTGCCAGACAAGGACGCAGGACATCGTCAGAAACCTTGCCGGACAGGTGACTGCCGATGTAAATCCCCGGCAGCGATCCCATCAACAGGTAACCGAGGATGCCCCAATCCATGTTGCCCATGCTGGCGTGCCCCATGCCCGCGACCAGCGTCAGCGGCACCGCGTGAGCGATTTCGGTACCGACCAGGCGGCGGGTGGGCAGGAACGGGTAGAGGATAAACAACGCCACGGTGCCCAAGGCGCCAGCACCGATGGAGGTCAGGGCGACCATGGTGCCGAGGACCAATCCAGTCACGACCGTCAACGCATTGAGGCTGGGACCGCTTGGGTTGTAGTGACCGCCGGCGCGATTGTGCGCAAAAGCCAACAGCCGTTTCTTGAAGAATACAGCCAGCGCGGTGAGCAGTAGAACGACGCCCAACGCCTGCTTGATCACGGCATTCATGGCGTCTGGGGACGTATGCAACGTGCTCAGGAACCACAACGTCAGCAACACCGCCGGAACGCTGCCCAGCGTCAGCCAGCCGGTGATCGACCAGTCGATGTTCTGGTGCCTGCGATGAACCCACACGCCGCCGGATTTGGTAATCGCCGCATACAGCAGATCGGTGCCCACGGCCGTGGCAGGATTGATGCCGAACCACAGCAGGATCGGCGTCATCAAGGAACCGCCACCCACGCCCGTCATA
>Ga0247805_1001234_pt1 | contig 12360 bp, 8 predicted proteins | sample UWRJL044104R1_FD_180930 | JGI IMG/M metagenome (GOLD analysis project Ga0247805, IMG submission 180930) | Plant litter microbial communities from Arlington Agricultural Research Station in Wisconsin, United States - UWRJ-L044-104R-1 | ecosystem: Environmental > Terrestrial > Plant litter >...
TTTAGAAGTGCATTTGTTGTTCTTGGATCAAGGATGGTATATCCGGCAGCATGTTGCGATAGCAATCCATAAGTATCTTCCTGTGCCTTGTAACCGATTTCATCTGCACCAGGCTGGTTATCCATCAGAAAAGTAAAAGGTAAAATCGCAATTTTATTGTGGTGATCAGCAGGTGAGGCGGTCATACTAACCTGATCCTGTTGCCTGCTTTGTGCAGGAAGGCTCTGTTGAGCGATGTTCTCTACACGGCCACTTGCGTGAACAATTTTAGCAATCTCTGATTTCTTAATGACGTACTGTGCAGTTTCTCCCGAATAAACAAACGTGACATCGCTGTCGGTAACTTTAATGACTTTTCCTTTCATTTCTTCGCCATTACTTTTTTGAATGATGTCCTGCTTTGAGGCATTTCCACTTTGAGCCATGACGTTAAAGGAAATCAGGCCCAGGATGAATAGGGTATAGATCTTTTTCATAGTTAATGATTAAATACATAAATATAGGGAGTTCTTAGGATATCTCCGCATTTTTATATAAATCAGGAACGGATTAAAATGAATATTTATATTTGCATCATTCTTATCCGTTAATTTATGGGCAAATGAACGTAAGCCATACAGATGCTGAACTTTGGAGATCATTTTGTACGGGGAACGAACAATCGTTTGTCGATCTATACGAGCGATACTACAACACTTTTTTTGTCTGGGGTTGTAAATGGCTAGGTGGAGAACATGATTTTGTGAAAGATCAGCTCCATGATTTTTTTATCTACATCTGGGAACGGCGGGATAAGCTTGCGCTCGATGTCAATGTCAAAGCCTATTTGTTAACGTCTTTCCGCAGGCAACTTGTTTATCAATGGAAAAAATATAAAAAAATTGAATCGACTTCCGAATTTGCCGATTTTGCAGAAGCAGATGCTTCTGAACTCTTACAAGCCGAACTCATCACCGAGCAGTTTTCCAAACTTGAAAAAGCCTTAACCTTACTCAGCCCTGCGCAAAGAGAAGTGGTAGAGCTGCGTTTTTTGCAAAATAAGTCTTTACAGGAAATTGCCGATTTAAAAAACACCACCATTCGTACCACATATAATTTGCTCCATCGGGGAATGACTAAGCTCCGTTCGGAAATAAATGAAAAAAAGTTTCTTTGGCTGTGGTAAATTCAGTGGGGTTTGTTCTCTGTATTAAAAAGAGCAGACCAATATGGAGTTTACATCAAGTGACGATTTCATCAATAACGAATCTTTTGTCAATTATTGTCTTGAGATAAATCAGCAGGACGTTGATTTCTGGAAGGATTATGCGATCAAAAATCCAGATAAATTAACGATGATGCAGAAAGCCGAAGGCCTGATTAAGGACCTGCATTTGTTACTACTTGCAGAACACCTGAAGCCGGGCGCGGTTACGGCCTTGAAAAACCATTTAAGAAAAAACAGGAAAACACGTACATTATCTTTGTGGAAATATGTGGCTGCAACTGCAGCGGTATTATTCGTTTTCGCATCGATAACTTTTTTATATTTCCAAGCTCAAAATCCACCATCCAGGCCGGAACTGGCCCGTTTTGCTACACATGAATACAGGTATGAAGCAGGAGCAACCGAAAGGAAAGCCATTAATTTGTGGGATGGTAGTTTTGTGATTCTGGAGAAGGGTGCAAAATTAGAGATCGACTCCACTTTCGGTCAGTTGGATAGGAAAATGTACCTGTCCGGTACAGCCTATTTTAAGGTGGCTAAAGATAAGCTCCGTCCTTTTAAAGTTTATACTGGTAAATATGTAACCACGGCAGTAGGCACAGCATTTAAACTGGAAGCAAACAATACGCTGAAAAAACTCAAGGTAGAACTGGAAGAAGGCAAGGTTACCGTGGAGAAAAAAAACGGCAACTCATGGAGCCTGATTGCGACTTTAAATCCTAAAGAACGCATCAGTCTGGAGGATAACCAACACTTACCAACCCATCAAAAGTTTTCGGACAAAGACTTCAGCAGATGGAAAATCCAGGAGGTAATTTTCCAGGATGCACCAATGAAAGAGGTGCTTTTGCAGCTGGAGATTTATTACAATGTGAAAATTACCACTGAAGACGGCGCTGTAGCCAGAGAAACTTTTAATGGGAAATTCAGACAGGATTCTTTACAATCTGTGATGGAGATGGTCTGCTTCTCTTTAAATAAACAATTCAAATTTATCGACTCCAACCATATCATTATTTACTAAACAACCAACATTTTATGAACCTAACTAGATTAAAATGGATGACACAGATTCAAACACCTTTACGTAAAATCTTACTGATGTGCTGTTTGTTTATGGTGTTTTTCATGAACACATTTGCCCAGGAAAAAAAGCAGATTCTGTTTAACCAGGAGTCTGTAACTACCGCTTTTTCAAAACTGGAAAAGGCATTTAACATGCGTTTTTATTATTCTTCGGAAATTGTAGATAAAAAGGAATTGATCAGCATGCCTTCAAAGCTGCGCTCTTTAAATGAAATTTTGGCTTACCTGACAACCAACTATGCATTTGTCTTTAAATCTAACGGCAATATGATTGCGGTAAGTAAAAAGGAAAGGGAGCTGCCGGCTGGCAATACAACGCCTAAAGGATCTGCTGAGGTGCGGGGCCGGGCCGGTTTGCTTGAAGCTGGCGCGGTGGTTTATGTAGAAGGAATCACGATTCACGAGCAGAGATCAAATAATTCGGCCATCACAGATGGCAAAGGTAACTTTAGAATCAATACGAGTTCTGCAAACCCAAAATTATTGGTTAGTTACATTGGTTATCAGACCAGCGAAATTGAGGTTGCCGGTAACGCTTTGCTGAATGTCAATTTAAAGGAGGATGAGAACACTTTAAAAGAAGTTACGGTGGTTTCTAATGGTTATCAGACGTTGGCCAAAAAGAATACGACCGGTAGTTATTCTACCATTTCAACAGCCGATATTGAGCGTAGAAGCAGCCAGACATTGGATCGCATTTTAGAAGGAGCAGTTCCCGGATTATCGGTGTACAACGGCTTCAGATCAGTTGTTGGTGTTCGGACCCAGATTGGTTCAGATTTTCAGGTGAGGGGAGGAAGTGCGATTCAGAGTGAGCGGAATACACCTTTAATTATTGTAGATGGTTTTCCGGTTAATCAGTTGCCAGATAACTTTAATGACGTAGAGAAAATCGATGTCTTGAAGGACGCTTCTGCCTCAGCAATCTGGGGCGCAAGAGCCGCTAACGGCGTGTTTGTGATCACCACCAAAAGAGGAAAGCAAGGTGCGTTAAAGATTGATTTTTCTGCTAATCTTTACCTGACGCAAAAAAATGATTTTAGTAAACTCAGACGTGCGGGTTCGGCAGATATGATTGCGGTAGACAATGAGATCTATCAGAAGGGATATTTTAATGGATCCTTTTTTCAAGGTACATTAGGTGGTTTTTCTCCATCATTTGATTACATCATACAAAAAGAGCAAGGCTTAATTTCTGCTGCAGACCTAAGCAGAAAACAAGATTCGCTGTCGGGTTTATCCAATCTGCAGCAAAACAAAGAACTTTTGATGCGTACTGGCATACGCCAGAACTATTACCTGTCACTGGCAGGGGGAGCGAACAAATACCGTTTCATGTTTTCAGGGTCCTACGACAATGACAGGGCAAATTATATTGGAACGGAAGCACGTTCTATGCAAATGAACATGCGGAATGATTATGAGATTACGCCATGGTTACACGCAGTAGCGGATTTGAATGCATCATTTATCAATCAGGATATCGGCGTAGATTTAAGATCACAACTATATGGCCTTGCACCATATCAGATGCAGGTTGATGCGGATGGGAATTATGTGTACAACTATAATTCTTTCAACAAAAATACCAATGCTACATTGATGGCGAAAGGCTATTATAACAATGGTCGAAACTTATTACAAGACGCCAGACTTGCAGATAACGAGAATAGTATTTTCGGTTTAAGGACTAAACTTGGGCTGGAGGCCACATTGGCTAAAGGTTTAACTTTTAATACCTATTTTTTGTATGACAAGATGAAAACTTCCGGTCGCAATCTGGTCGATGAAAATTCCTATACAGCACGCTCGTTGCTCAATCAATACGCCAGTTTGGACGGAAGTGGAAAAGCCGTATTTAACCTTCCGAAAGGAAATTATCTGGATTTATCAGAAACAACAAATGACAACACTTCGGTGCGGTCGCAGGTTAATTACAGTAATTTATTTGGCAGCAGGCATTTTGTGAATTTTAGTGGAGGTACAGAGGTTAAACAATATTTAACCAATGGGCTTACCAACCGCAAATACAATTATATTGATGACCTGCAATCCTGGTCGCCCATCAACCAGATTGTACTTTTAAATGGTGTAATTGGTCAGAGTGGCTCAAATACGATTTATGATGCGAGCGCATATGATAAATTCAGTTATAGCAACAGAAGAGAACTCTCTTATTATGCTACAGGTACCTATACTTACGATGACAGGTATACTTTAACGGGAAGTTTACGTTTTGATGAATCCAATTTATTTGGTGTAGACCCGAAGTACAGGCGTACGCCATTATGGTCTGTTGGGGCTTCATGGGACATTTCGCAGGAAAAGTTTTTCCATGTTGATTTTATCAATTTGTTAAAGCTGAGGGCTACTGTAGGTTTAACTGGAAATTACGACCCTTCAACCACACCATTACTGGTTGCAACCCGGGCTTTTCAGTCGGCAACCAATGATTACCGGGCCAGGATTGATGTCAACAATCCTTATAATCCAAAGTTGAGATGGGAGCGGACAAAAAGCTATAATCTGGGGACTGACATCGCCTTTTTGAAAAACAGGTTCCAGCTGAGTGTAGATTTATACAAAAAATATGGCTATGATTTATTAGGTACGCAATTGCTTGACCCGACGATCGGGTTTACATCAACAAAGTTAAATGGTGCAAAGATGACCAATACCGGATTGGAAATTGCCTTAACCGGAAGGGTTTTACAAGTTGGGGATTTCTCCTGGACAAGTACATTCAATTTTGCGTATAATACCAATAAGATCACCGAAAATAAAATTGCCGAAAGCAGTCCTGTTATCGGACGTGTTACCGGAACGGTACCCTATTACGTAGAAGGCTATACGCGTGAAGCATTGTGGAGTTATAAATGGGCCGGACTGAGTAATATTGGCGATCCGCAGGTTTATGACGGTAATGGAAATAAAGTGTTGGTGCCTGTTTTAGGTTCGCTGGAATATAGTGGTTCTTACAGGCCTAAATACACAGGCGGATTTACCAATGTATTTAATTACAAAGGTGTTTTCGCGAGCGCGGTTCTCATCTATAATTTTGGTGGTGTTTTCCGTCGTGAAATGCCATCCATGAATGGTTACAACTGGAGCCCGGTCATCAATTACCAGGTTGCTGACAGGTGGAAAAGTCCAGGTGATGAGGCGCGTACGGATATTGCAGCTTTCCAATCTTCTCCAAATTTATCGTATGATGGCCGTGATCGCGCAGCAATGTATTCCAATAACAGCGTAGAAAGCAGCAGTTTCATACGCCTGAGGGAAGTTCAGGTTGGATATAAAATCCCTGGCTCGGCATTAAAGAAAACTCCAATCAAGAATTTATCTGTTTCTGCCCAAATGAACAACATTGCCATCTGGACAAAGAATAAATATGGCATAGATCCTGAAGCTGTTGATCCACAAACCGGGGCGTATTACTTGCCTCTGGCCAAAGTGACAACGATTAGCCTGCGCGCAGGTTTTTAACTGATAAAATTAAATGATACTCCCATGAAATTGAAACTGATTATAATCGCGGCCCTTATCCTGACTGGTTTTGGTTCCTGCAAAAAATACCTGGACGCGACTCCGATAAAAGGAAAGGTCGTTCCAAAAACTCTTGCCGATTTTGAAGAGTTTATGAACGATATCATACTTAGCCAGTCGGGTTATGTTTATCCGGAATTCATGACTGATGACATGCTGAATAGCAGGGTTACGGCGGCTACCGCTAGCCGTGAATCCAGGGCATATACCTGGCAAAAAGAGCTGTTGTTGTCTACAGATGACGACAGTGAATGGAACGCGCCTTACAATTACATTTATATCTGTAATCTGGTGCTTGATAACCTGCAAAGTGCAACCCAGGGAACCGACGAAGATCGAAACCGATTAAGAGGTGAGTGTTTAACACAAAGGGCTTATTATCTGTTTACACTGGCTAATTTGTATGGAAAAGATTATGTAGCTGCAACTGCAGCAACTGATTTGTCTGTACCCATTATGCTTCGTGCGGATTTAGAAGTCAGGGCCAAAAGGGCAACGGTACAGGAGGTTTACGATCAGGTGATTAACGACTTGCAAACCGCAATTTCGATAGCAGGTTTTCCTGATGCAGGTAAGAACTATATTCATCCTGGTAAATTGGCATCCATGGCATTGCTGGCCAGGGTTTACCTTTTTAAGGGTGACTATGTAAATGCGCAAAAATATGCTAACGATGTCCTGGTTAAAAAAAGTACTTTGTTTGACTGGAATTTATTGAGCTTTAGTAACCCCCTAAAGCCGACAGCTGCTACCATTTCAAATTACCCTTTGCCTCAAAATAATATAGAAAATGTTTATTGCAAAACAGCTGCAAATCCCAGTGTGCTTAGCCGTTTTATGGCCAGTTCGGATTTGTTAAATGTTTTAGATACCAAAGATCTGCGATATGTGTTTAATTTCACACGTTTAACCTCGACAGGAGCGGCAAGTACCAGTGTTAATCCCGACTTTTTGGGTAACACCCCAAATTTTAGTATCGGAGTACCTGAAATGATGTTGATTAAAGCAGAATGTCTGGCCAGGGCAAATGATAAAGACGGAGCCGTTGCAATCCTAAATACATTGCGAACAAAACGATTCAAACCTGCAGACTATGTTGCTTTAACAGCCTCTTCTGCCGATGATGCCTTGGCTAAAGTATTGGCAGAGCGTAGAAGGGAGTTACTTTATAAAGGAATAAGATGGTTTGATCTGAAAAGATTAAACCGTGATGACCGTTTTAAGAAAACGATTAGCCGTGAAGTTGCCGGGCAGACTTATACGCTGGAGCCTAACAGCGACAGGTATGTGCTGCAAATCGCGCCGAAAATTATCGACGTCAATCCATTAATCCTTCAGAATCCAAGGTAGCAATATGAATTATTATTTAAAAAGAACAGTACTTGTGATGATCATCATCACAAGTGCCATATGTCATATTTCGGGTGTAAAAGCACAATCAGTGAAAATGAACGTTGAGTTTAGTTCGGCATTGCATCCGGCAGGAACCAAATTGAAGCTGTATAGGGAATGGCCAAAAAGGGTCCTTTTAGATACGGGAAGTTTGAATAATGAACGTAAATGCGTGTTACACCTTACAGATTCTCTACCCGCCGTTTTTACCCTGGAAGCCAGAAAGCCATTTTTCGATCAAACTATCATATTGGAAAAGGGTGTTTGTTCCATTGTGTTAAGAGCCGATTCGCAGATAGTTGTTCAGGGTGGTGTCCTGCAAAACAAATTAGAACAATACTTGAAAGTGATGAGTCCTTTGGAAAAGGAATGGGCCGCGACAGGTAGCAAATATACAAAAGCAAAAAATCTGGATGACAAGCTAATCGCAGAACGAGAAAATAAGGTGATCGCGGACAAGGTTCAGTCTGCCAGAATGGCCTTTATCAAAAATAACATGACCAATTCGCTAAGCCAGTGGATTACCTATCGGAATATCAATCTATGGCAGCAAAAAGATTTGAAAACACTGAGGTCCTGGTTTCTCTCCACAAAATCAGCCAACCATGTGTCTGAAGAAATTGAGCGCAAACTTCTGGTGTACGAACGTAGTTCCTTGCTTGGGAAAAAAGCCCCATCATTTATTTTACCTTCCATTAAGGGAGACTCGATCTCACTTGATCAGTTGTTGAAAAACAACAAATACGTTTTAATTGATTTTTGGGCATCCTGGTGTACACCGTGCCGCGCAACCAATAGAAATATTGCACCGTTATATGCCGATTTAAAAAGTAAGGGTATAGCAGTAGTTTCGATTTCTGTGGATGAAAATAAAGAACTATGGAAAAAAGCTGTGGCATCTGACCAGATTCCATGGCTGCAATTAATTTCAGCATCTATGCAATCTAAAGCAGTTGTAGATTATCAGGTAAAAACATTACCCTCAACCTTCCTGGTTGATCAGAATGGGTTGGTTGTAAAACAAGGTATTGAAGTTGAAGAACTAAAGAAAATGCTTTTAAATAATTGATTTCTAAAATATAGTGTAGTGAAAATGAGCGTGTCCGCTTCATTTAGTCGGGTGATAACGGATGCGCTCTGAAACTTAATGCTGACAAAAATAAAATTTCCTGAGCTTGGTTTTGGAACGTATATTGTTCAAAAAAAGGTCAATTGATGTGATGAATACAATTGTGGCATTTTCTCTATATATTATAAATCAGGTCAAGCTGAGAAGGCTAATTCTAGGGGTATCTGCACGTCAGCTATCTTTTTTACTGGAGCACGCTGAAGCTTATGTAAGTCATGTTGAAAGCCTACTTTCTCATGGTCAATATCTGCCGCACGAATATCCAAAACTTGCGGAGGTATTAAAATGTACGGTTCATGACCTACTTCCCAGGGATGACATCGAGCAACAAAGCCCGGGAGAATTGGTAGAAAAGGTGGTCTTGAGCCTAAGTAACCAGGTTGATCTTAAACAGGTAATTGATGGGTTGATCGCTTATGGCTTTTTTGATCGTTCAAAAACTATGGATGATGTGGCTAAGCATCTTTTGATAGAGAAAAAGGAGCAGGTAGATTTGCTGTTTGAGGTTCTGGAGGGCGTTGTAAAGGAGGGTAGTCTGAAGCGCCGTTTGTTAGATTATTACAGGGATATTGTGTAGGGCTACACTACTTGCCTGTTTAATACGACATCTTCTTTAAAATTTCGGGAAATATCAGAACCCAAAAAAAGAGGTATAAAAGTGTGGATCATACATGCCTGGTCCTGATTGTGCATTACTTCGCATAGAAACTTAATATGTAGTTTATAATGCAGCCGTAATTTTGCATCGGGGTTATGAAAAAACTAGCTGATAACGATTTATTGGAGCTTGTCAAAAAAGACAACCATATCGCATTTGCTGAATTGGTGAACAGATACTGGGAAGGTCTGTATAGGCATGTTTGTAAGAAAATTAGAAATAGGGAAGAGGCACAGGATATCATCCAGGATATTTTTTTAGGATTATGGAAAAATAGACTTACCGTAACTTGTGATGCACAGAATAGCCTCTCTTCTTATGTCTATAAGTCGGCAAAATATGCTTCGATTAATTATTTCAGTCGCCCGGGAATTACCATCACCGGCGCACATCTTCTGGAACAGGTACTTTCTTTTCCTTCCGCACTAAAAACGGATGAGCATGTTTTGTACAAGGAACTGAATCATGTGGTAGATGCAGAACTGAGTGCGCTTCCCGATCGCTTGCTGTTGCCTTATAAATTGAGTCGTGATCAGCACATGAGTATCAAAGAGATTGCGGCCAGTCTTTCTGTTTCAGAGCAGACGGTTAAAAATAACATCTCGGCCGTGCTGTACAGAATCAGGTTTCGATTGGGGAAATACAATTCTGACACAACCATCTTATTGATTATCGCAATGATTACCTATGTCAAACAACCATTAATTGATGTTTTAGTAACACTAAATTAAAGTACTATAGGGCTCTTACTGTGATAAGTAGTGTAGGATGTCAATAGATAAAAAAGAAGCGGAACTTAAGAAATTCCTTAAAATGTATGTAAATCATCAGACCAGTTTGTCTGAATCGGAGGCGATAGATTACTGGTACGATGCCCTGGATCTGGATGAAACAAATTCCCGGCTGGAACCGATTACAGATTCCCAGCTTGAGCATCACATCAAGGAATACCTGTTTAAGCATATTGGAAAAAAAAGGCCGCAGCGGAAATACCTGAGTTATGCCGCAGCCTGTTTGATTTTATTGACTACGGCACTGGTATGGTCTTCTAACCAAAAGCCAAAGGCCTCAATGAAGGCACATGAAATGCGCATTACTGCGGGCATCGGAGCACGCAAGGAGATTACTTTAACCGACGGGTCTATTGTCATGCTAAATGCTGGTAGTCAGCTTTTGGTTGCTGCCGACTTTGGAGAAAAAGACAGAAAGGTATCATTAAGCGGTGAAGCCTATTTTAAAATAGCAAAAGATAAAAACAAGCCTTTTTTGGTGCAGTCCGGATTACTTAGGACCAGTGTTTTGGGCACTTCCTTTAACATCAACGCTTACCCGGAAAGGGATAGGATTAAAGTTGCAGTACTTACAGGTAGGGTAATGGTGAGCCAGCTTGAGGGAAAACAGTTCAGACCAATTGCCAAAAACATGACGGTGAATAAAACAGTAAGCTTTTATAAAAGTACAGGGAAATATGAAATCAATACGGAAGATGCTTTGGCCATTACATCCTGGAAGGATGCTAAGTTATTCATCGATAACGCTTCGATAAAGGATATCTCAGAACAATTAAAAAGACATTACAATTTGAAAGTGAATGACTTGAGCAAATCGAATGCTGTTGATCGGTACACCATTCGTTTCAATCATGAATCGATAAACAGCGTGCTCCGGATTTTAACCAGACTAACAGACCGACAGTTTATTTATCAGTACAATCAGATCACCATTAAAAATAAAAACATGTAAAAAACACGCATAAAAAAACCGGAAATGCGACAACATTTCCGGTCATAAACGAAGTGCTGAAGCAGCACTGCCGTATTTCCAATGAATTTCGTAAAACATCAAAAACATATCAAATATGCAAAAAATTTACCCGGGTTGCAAATACCCGCTATGGTCCTTAATTAATCTAAAAATGAAGTTAACGATAGCCCTTCTCTTTTTTTCTAATGTGCTCATCTATGCCGGCCCAATATCAGGACAGTCTATGCATGAGGTAAAGATCAACCTGTTTGCCCGGGAAATGCCAATTAAAGAAGTTATTGGCATGATTGAAAAGCAAAGTAATTTTGTGATCGGCTACAAAAATATGGAAGCCATGCAAAGCAGGAAAATTACCATTAATGCGAAGGGAAAATCCATTGCTGCAATCTTAAATGAGATCATGGCTCCGGCAAGTATTGAGGTGCAACAAATCAGTGATAAGTACATCATCATCAACCCCGTCAAAAACCTGATACCCACTGTGGTTTCGGGTATCGTCAAAGATAAAAGAACCGGAGAGACCATTCCTGGTGTGAGCATCAGGGTAAAAGGTACAGTGATTGGTACACAAACTGATATTGATGGATCTTACAGCCTTTCTGTTAAAGAAGATAGAGCTAGTTTCACACTTGTGGTTTCTTATATTGGTTATAAATCCCAGGAGTTTAGTATCGAACGTTCCAATACATCGATCAGGCAAAATGTGCAACTGGAGGAAGATCGGCTCGGCCTGGATGAAGTTGTGGTGACTGGCCAGGGTATTGATGTGAGTAAGCGTCGCTTGTCTACCAACGTGGTCAGCATTAGTGGTGCAGATATCGAGAAAACACCTGGTAGTCGTATTGATCAGTTGCTGCAGTCTAAGCTGCCTAATGCGCAGATCAGGTTAACCGGCGGACAAGCGGGTTCTACCTCAATCATTCGTGCACGTGGGGTGGTTTCGGCATTTATGAACTCGACCCCCGTGGTGTATGTAGATGGTGTACGTATGGACAACCTCAATACACCCGCTACCCTGGGTGGCGGCTCTGCTTCAGGAGCGGGCGTAAGCGCTTTGGCGGATATCCCGATGGATAATATTGAAAAAATTGAGTACATCAATGGCGGGGCAGCCACAACTTTATACGGTTCGGATGCTGCCAATGGTGTCATCCAGATCATCACAAAAAAGGGTGGTTCTGAACGTACAGCCATTACGTTAAACGTGGAAGTCGGACCTGAAGCTTCAACAAATGATTTTCTACATTTCAAGAGAACAAAAGATATGCTTTTTGAAAGGGGGACTTTCCAGAAATACAATGTCGGCATCAATGGCAGTAAAGGTGGACTTGGCTATAGCTTTACCGGTGGTTACATGAACAGCTCTGGTGTGCAGATCATGAAACAAAATGCCAATGAGCGTATTGATATGCGCTCTGGATTTAGAGCCAATATTGGTGATCAGGTCACTTATGAAAGCAGTTTTACGTTCGTCAACAACAGTTTCAAAAGAAGCAGAAACGGTAACCAAGGTGGCTACACAGGTCTGTGGTTTCTGGAAAGCGGCGCTTCCAGAAATAGCGGGCCAATCAAAAATCC
>Ga0247805_1001238_pt1 | contig 12340 bp, 6 predicted proteins | sample UWRJL044104R1_FD_180930 | JGI IMG/M metagenome (GOLD analysis project Ga0247805, IMG submission 180930) | Plant litter microbial communities from Arlington Agricultural Research Station in Wisconsin, United States - UWRJ-L044-104R-1 | ecosystem: Environmental > Terrestrial > Plant litter >...
CTGCGTTGTACAGCTTGCCCGACGAGCTGACGCTGGCGCCGTGAGTCAGGTGACCGCCGTGTGCCAGGCTCATGCCCAGAATGGTGTCGCCGCCTTGCAGCAGTGCAAGATAAACCGCGCTGTTGGCTTGGGAGCCGGCATGCGGTTGAACGTTGGCGTAATCAGCGCCGAACAGCTCTTTGGCGCGGTCGATGGCCAGTTGCTCAACCACGTCGACGTATTCGCAGCCGCCGTAGTAACGCTTGCCTGGATAACCTTCCGCGTACTTGTTGGTCAGGACCGAGCCCTGAGCTTCCATCACCGCTGGGCTGGTGTAGTTTTCCGAAGCGATCAGCTCGATGTGCTCTTCTTGGCGCTGAGCTTCTTGCTCCATTGCGGCAAAGAGATCGGAGTCGTACTTGGCGAGAGTCAAATCACGGCTGAACATGGCGGTCCTCAGGGATCGGGGCAGAAAAGGGGGGCATTCTAACTCATTGGCTTTTATCTGGCATATGAAAGGCAGTCATGTGCTGGACAAGCGGCTTTCATCTGGATCGGCGCGTCTACCGAATAAAATTGCGATTTTTATGTGGGAGCGGTGCTTGCCCGCGATAAGGCTGGATGCAATTCGCTTTGGATCGCGTCCAGCCTTATCGCGGGCAAGCACCGCTCCCACATAGACAGCGTCCTCCGCAGAAATTGTGGTGCGCAGCATCAATCAAACATGAACAGCGCTTCATTGCTGTACTGCGCTTCGAACCGGCTGGCGGGCATCGGTCGGCCGAAGAGGTAGCCTTGCACCTCGTCGCAGCCATGTTCACGCAGGAACTCCAGCTGCTCATGGGTTTCCACGCCTTCGGCGATTACTGCCAGGTTGAGGCTGTGCGCCATGGCGATGATGGCGCGGGCGATTTGTGCATCCTGCTCGCCGGAAGGCAGGCCATCGACGAAGGTGCGGTCGATCTTGAGGATGTCGATGGGGAATTGCTTGAGGTAGTTGAGCGACGAATAACCGGTGCCGAAGTCGTCAATCGCAATGCTCAGGCCCAGTCGCTTGAGGCCGGCCAGGATCTGCATCGCCTGATCCACTTCGCGCATCAGGATGCTTTCGGTCAGTTCCAGCTCCAGGCAGGCGGGCGGCAGGCCGGTCTCCTTGAGGATGCTGGCGATGCGGTTGCCCAGCTGTCCATCGGCGAACTGCCTTGCCGAGATATTCACCGAAACCTTTGGCACGCGAACCTTGGCCAGATGCCACGCTTTGAGCTGTCGACAGGCTTCGGTCAGCACCCAGTCGCCCACCTCGACCACCAGCCCAAGCTCTTCCAGCACCGGAATGAACTCCACCGGCGGCACCAGTCCGCGCCGCGGATGACGCCAGCGCAGCAAGGCTTCGGCACCCGTCAGGCGCTTGCCGTCACCGCTGAATTGCGGTTGGTAATACAGGGTGAATTCCTGCTGTTCCAGGGCGTGGCGCAAATCGCTTTCCAGCTCCAGACGCTCCAGCGCCGTGGCGTTCATATCAGCCTGATAGAACTGGAAGTTGTTTTTGCCGCGCTCTTTAGCGTGATACATCGCGGTGTCGGCGTTCTTCATCAACTGGCTCAGCTCGTTGCCATCCTGCGGGCTCAGCGCGATGCCGATACTGGCGGTGACAAAGAACTCGCGGCCTTCCAGTACGAAAGGCGTCACCAGACTGTTCAAAATCTGTTCAGCGACATTGACGGCTCGATTCAACGCAATCTGCCGCGTCGGACTCGGCTGCAGCAACAAGGTGAACTCGTCGCCACCCATGCGCGCGACGGTATCGTCATCGGAGACACAGGCCAGCAGACGCGTGGCCATCTCCTGCAGCATCCGGTCGCCGGCGGCATGGCCCAGGGAGTCGTTGATCGGCTTGAAGCGGTCCAGGTCGAGGAACATCAGCACGACCCAGGCCTGTTGCCGCTCGGCCTGTTGCAGCGCGGAATGCAGGCGATCCTGGAACAGTGAGCGGTTCGGCAAATGGGTCAGTGCGTCGTAATAGGCCAGACGATGAATGCGTTGCTCGCTGGCTTTGCGCTCACTGATGTCAGTGAAGAAGCACACATAACTGGCCAGATCGCCTTCGTCATCCAGTACCGCCGTGATGCCAACCCAGGCCGGATAATGTTCCTCGCTGCGGCGTTTGAGCCAGACTTCACCTTCCCAGCTGCCGCGCTGATGCAATTGCTTGAGGATGTATCTCAGGTGCGCTTCCTGATGCTCGTCGACCGTGAGCAAACTCGGCAACTGATCGAGGACCTGGGACACTTCATAGCCGCTGACCCGGGTGAACGCTTCGTTGGCCTGGACGATGTAGCCCGCCGGATCGGTGATCAGAATCGCCGAGGTCGAGTGCTCGAAAACCGTCGCCGCCATGCGCAGGTCTTTTTCTGCCCGGCGTTGTTGGCTGATGTCACGGCCGACGCCGAGGATGCCTTCGAAGTTGTCTTGCTCATCCCAGACCAGCACCAGACGCAGCTCGATAGGGATCTTGCGTCCGTCGGCGCGCAAGCAGTCAAACAGGAACAGCTGAGTCGGGATTGCGTGACGCAGTTTCGCCAGTTCGTCCGGCTTATCCAGAACGTTGGTGATGCGCTCCATCAGCGCATGAATGCCGACCAGTTGTTGCGGGTTGGCGACCGTGGAGTTCCAGCCGTGCTTGAGAATCCATTCGGCGCTGTAGCCCAGCACACCGAGAACCGAGGGGCTGACGTAATTGGGGATGAGGGTGTTGTCCGTGGAGAAAATTACATCACTGATGCTTTCTGCCAGCATGCGGTAGCGTTTTTCACTGTCACGCAGGGATTCGCTGGCTTCCAGTTGTTCGGTAATGTCCTTGGCGACGCCGACGATGCGCGTCACCTGATCGTCCTTGTCCCGGGACAGCGCCTGCTCGCGGATGTCGAAACGTCGCCAGCTGTTGTCTCGCGCTTTGAACCGCAGCTGACATTGCAGCAATTCGCTGTGCCCGCGATGGCGCTGGCGCAGACGCATGTCCTGATAACTTTCGGCATCTTCGGGGTGCAGCAGGATCTCCCAGAAGAACTCGCCCATGCGCAACAGCTCGGTCTTGGTGTAGCCCAGCGTTTGACCAAGGTTATGGTTGCTGTAGATCATTCGCTGGCTGAGCACGTCCTGCACATACAGGTGGTCCGGCACTGTACGCACCACGTCGGACCAGAAGCCTTCGCGCTCCTGCTGGGACAGTTCGACCTGCTTGCGGCTGGTGATGTCGCCGATGCTGAGGATAACCGCATGCAAATCCTGGCGGTCCTCGGGCAGGCGCAGCACCAGCCACAGGTACTGATCCTCGCCGTGCTCCTGAGTCAGACGGATTTCAATTTCAAGCTGGTGGGTGCCCGAGAGCAGCGCATGGATCAGTTGAATGCCAATACCCTGTCGGGAGCGCGGGCAACCGCCGATCAAGTGCTGCCAGGCCTGTTGGGTGGACTCCAGTTGCAGCAGGCTCAGGGCAACCTGGTTGACCTCAGTGATACGCAGCTTGCTCAGCAGCGCGTTGAACTGCCCCGGCTGGGTCTTGAGCAGTTTTTCCAGATCGTTGCTGTTTTCTACGCCCAGAACGTCCAGATAGCCGGGCAGCCCGGACATATCCAGCACGCATATCGCCACCCCGGCACCTTCGAAGATGTTCTGGTAGCGGCGCCGGCTTTCATGCAGTTGACGCTGACGACGGCGCAGGCTGATCAGTGCGATCAGCGGCAGTATCGACAGCAGTAGCCCGATCACGCACTTGCCGATCAAGGGGCCGAGCAGTTGTTCACGGGCCTTGGTTATGTCGAACAATCCGCGCAGTTGCCAGTCACTGTTGGGCAAGGACTCGAGCAACACACTTTCGGTTTCGCCCACGCTGCTGACAATCGGCTCTTTGCTGGCGGCGACATCGCGAAACAGCAGGCGCGAGGTGGTGCGGTTTTCCAGGCGCCAGATGGGCTGGAAGTCCTGGGTGGTCTGCTGGGTCAGTGTTTTCAAGGCATCTGGGGCCAGGCGCAGTACCCAATAGTTCTGATTAAGTGCACCGGGCTGACGGATGAGCAGATAAATCTGCGATCCGTCTTCATTGTTGTCGTAGTAAAAGGGCCGCCCAACGGCCTCACGCATCGCCTGCTTGAGGAATTCGCCGTCATCAGCGGTTGGCATGCTGTCGGAGAGGATCTCACCTGTGGCGGTAAGCCACGCCATGCTGCGTAACGATGGCAGCGATTGACGCAGGCTGTTGAGCAGCGTCGTTTGTTCTGCGGGGCTTTGTGCTTGTTGCTTGTCGTCGGTCAGCAGGTTGAGCGCGACCTGGGCGCTCAGGGCCATGTTCAGGCTCACGCGATCGGCCAGCTGCACGCTGTAATCAAGGCTGCGCTGGCGTTGCCGCTCCTGAGTCAGCTGAAACTGGTCGATCAGTTGCCACAGAATGAGGGCAAGCATCAGCAGGGTCAGCGCCGCCAGCCCGCCCTTCAAGGAGCCGCGCAACGGTTGACCTGTAGCGCCTGGGGCTGCGCGCGATGCGAGAGGATGAGTAGGTGTGGGCAACTTTGATCCTGACTACTGGACTGACGCAGCGAATACGAGCGCGAGATGCACTATAAACCGGTCGCCCAAAAGGCGGCTAGCATGCCTTGACTTGTGGCGAAGTGCCAGCCCCATTGGGCCAGACCGTTTGCCCTGGCGTGCGCATTCGGGTAGCTTTGCCCAACGCGCAGCTTCTGCCGACTTCTGCATGAGTGACTCCACTGCATGGGCAGTAATCCTGTTAGTCGCGACGCATGCGCGCAAGAGCGTAATGCAAACTACGATCCAACTCCCGAAGCTTCGCTGCTCCACCCCTGATCGTTGCATCAAGGCCTGGAGCTGTCCGGTGGCAAGCGCCACAGATAAATAAAAGCTTTTTTCGGGACGGGGTACTAAGCTCGCGCACTCTTTAAGGTCACACCCTCGTCAACGTCACATACCAGTCAACAGTCACAAATCAGGTTTTTATTCCATGGCCCAATACGTCTTTACCATGCATCGGCTGAGCAAAGTTGTGCCGCCGAAGCGGGAAATTCTGAAAAACATTTCTCTGTCGTTTTTCCCGGGCGCCAAGATCGGCGTTCTCGGCCTGAACGGCTCGGGTAAATCCACGCTGCTGAAAATCATGGCCGGCGTTGATACCGAATTCGACGGCGAAGCACGCCCGATGCCGGAGCTGAACATCGGTTACCTGCCTCAGGAACCGCAGCTGGACCCGACCAAGACCGTGCGTGAAGTGGTTGAAGAGGCCGTGAGCGTCATCAAGAACGCTCAGGCGCGGCTTGACGAAGTCTATGCCGAATATGCCGATCCGGATGCCGACTTTGACAAGCTGGCCGCTGAACAGGCCAAGCTGGAAGCGATCCTGCAAGCCTCTGATGGCCACAATCTTGATCGTCAGCTGGAAGTCGCCGCCGATGCGCTGCGCCTGCCAGCCTGGGATGCCAAGGTTGAAGTGCTGTCCGGTGGTGAAAAACGTCGTGTGGCGCTCTGCCGTCTGCTGCTGTCCGCGCCGGACATGCTGCTGCTCGACGAGCCTACCAACCACCTGGACGCCGACTCCGTGGCCTGGCTCGAACACTTCCTGCACGATTTCCCGGGCACCGTGGTTGCGATTACGCACGACCGGTACTTCCTGGACAACGTGGCTGGCTGGATTCTGGAACTTGACCGTGGCGCTGGCATTCCTTACGAAGGCAACTATTCGGGCTGGCTGGAAGCCAAGTCGGATCGTCTGGCCCAGGAATCCAAGCAGCAGTCGGCCCACGAAAAGGCCATGAAAGAAGAGCTGGAGTGGGTTCGCAAAGGCGCCAAGGCGCGTCAGTCCAAATCCAAGGCTCGTCTGCAACGTTTTGAAGAAATGCAGTCCCAGGAATTCCAGAAACGCAGCGAGACCAACGAGATTTACATCCCGGCCGGTCCGCGTCTGGGCGACAAAGTCATCGAATTCAAAAACGTCAGCAAGGGTTACGGCGATCGTGTGCTGATCGACAACCTGTCGTTCGCCATGCCTAAGGGCGCCATCGTTGGCGTGATCGGCGGTAACGGTGCGGGTAAATCTACCCTGTTCCGTATGCTGATGGGCAAAGAGCAACCGGACTCCGGCAGCATCGAGATCGGCGAAACCGTGCAACTGGCCTGCGTTGATCAGAGTCGTGACGACCTGGACGGCAGCAAGACGGTGTTCCAGCAGATCTCCGATGGCTCCGATCAGATCCGCATCGGCAACTACGAAATCCCGTCCCGTACTTATGTCGGGCGTTTCAACTTCAAAGGCGGCGATCAGCAGAAGTTCGTCAAGGACCTGTCCGGTGGTGAGCGCGGTCGCCTGCACCTGGCCTTGACCCTGAAAGAGGGCGGCAACGTCTTGCTGCTCGACGAACCTTCCAACGACCTCGACGTGGAAACCCTGCGCTCCCTTGAAGAAGCGTTGCTGGACTTCCCTGGCGCCGCCATTGTGATCTCTCACGATCGGTGGTTCCTGGACCGGGTTGCTACCCACATCCTGGCCTATGAAGACGACTCGCAAGCGGTGTTCTTCGAAGGCAACTACACCGAGTACGAAGCTGATCGCAAAAAGCGTCTCGGCGACGCAGCCGCCCAGCCACACCGGGTCCGCCACAAGAAACTGGCCTGATTACTCAGGTGGTACACAAAAACGGAGCCTTTGGGCTCCGTTTTTTGTGGGCTGTTGAGCATCAACCGGTTGCCTTGATCCCGGTAGGAGCGAACTTGTTCGCGAGAGGTATTCCACCCAACACAAAGGCGGCGGATGTACCGGCCTCCTCGCCAACAAGTTGGCTCCTACCGATCAGCGAACCCTACAAATCAGGCTCAATCAGAACAACCTCAATCTGCTGATCCCCTGCCGGACGTTTCCACAGTACCTCGTCGCCTTTCAATGCACCGATCAACGCTCGCCCAAGTGGCGAGGCCCAGTTGATCAGCCCGGCGCTGGCATCGGCCTGATCCTCGCCCACCAGCTGTACTCGGTGCTCATTGTTCTCTTCGTCGACATAAGTCACCCAGCTGCCAATCTGCACTTTTTCCGTGGAAATGGCAGGGGTGACCACTTGGGCGCTCTGCAGGCGGTTGTTGAAGTAGCGCAGGTCGCGCTCCAGATCGGCGAGGCGCTGCTTATCGTTGTCTTCGCCTTTGGCAGACAGTTCGCTGTGCTGGGCTTGCAGTTCAGCGACCCGGTTCTGCAACTGCAGCAGACCGTGGGCGGTGACGTAATTGGGTTGTTCGCTGACCAGACGCTCTACCGGTTGGCTGGCATCGGCAGCGGCATTGTCTTCGTTGACGAACGCGCGGCTCATGACTTTTCTCCTCTAGTCAGAGTTGGGCCATGGGCGTAGGGATTTAGTTTCAGCCTTAACGCGGTTTGACTGTGGGAGCGGTGCTTGGTCTGGGCGGCATTCCGACGATAAGAGCGACGCGGTTTAAAAGGAGACCGCATCATCGTTCATCGCGGGCAAGCCTCGCTCCCACAGGGGGATTGGGTCGCCCGTTGAATCAATAGTGATACCACTTCACCTCAAGCATCACTTCATTCTGCGGCGAGCTCAGCTGGCTGAATTCGCGTTGAGCACTCAAGCGCAGGCCGACATTGCGTGACAATTCCCATTGCTGATTGAGGCTGATACTGCGGCGTACTTCGCCGTTGGTGAAGTAATCACCTTTGGTCTCCAGACTCAGGTTGCCCAGCGGATTGCGCCACAGCACGCCGGTATTGAAACCCGCCGCCGGCGAAACGAACTCGGCGAAGTCATTATTGTGTTCGACCCGCACCGTGCCCAGCGCGAAGCCCAATACGTCTTCGCCCAATTGCCAGGTGCCTCCCGCGCCGCCATTGACGTGGGAAACCAGAGTTTCATCGCCGTGCTTGCCCAGCACTCGCTCCAGTCCGCCTGCCACTTGCCATGACCAGGGTTGCAACAACGCATTACGCGGCGTCAGCGAGCGAATAGTCGCCAGATCCAGTTGTTGCAGCTGCCAGTGGTTGCCTTCGTACTGGCGCAACTTGAGTTGCAGAATCTCGATCTGCGCGCCCAGCGGGAAGCCATATGCGTTGTCATTCAGGTCGTGATAGGCCATGCGCAGGCCGTATTCGGCGAAAGCCTTGTCGTCACGGGTGCCGACGCCGGCCTGCCAGGTGCGGGACTCATGGCCGTCTTCCGGCAAGCCGGGCCGCTGAATGTCCAGTGGGGTCGGCGGGTTCTGGTTGATCGCCCGCAACAGCTCGAAACTGCGCTGCGAACGCTCGCTGTCTCGCTCCAGGCCATTGGCGCGGTAACGCTCCAGACGATAAGCCGCATCTTGAATCAGCGCGCGACGCTCTTTGGGCAGCGCCTGGTATTCCGGGTTCTGCAGTTGTTTCTGGTCGGCGCTGACGTCCAGCACCCATTGCTGCTCGGTGCTGTCCAGTGGCTTGGCGCGCTCAAGCAGTTCGCGTTCGCGGGAAGGGCGGTAATCGATTTTCTCCACCAGACCTGCGGCTTTCACCGCCTTGACCGTGTCGGTGGGAATGGCGGTCAGCGGGAATTGTTCGGTCAGTTGCAAGCCCGGGCGTGCAACCTGTAGCAATTCCAGCAGGCGATAGGAGCAGTTTTCGTCGAAGAAGAAGTAACCAAAGCGGATCTGCTTCAATTCCCAGACATGCTCGACCATGCGCCCGGTTTCTTCCGGCGTCAGGTTCAGGTGGTATTCCCACAAGTCGCGGTTTTCCAGGCTGCGGTATTCGGACAGCTTCTCCTGATAAGGCACCAGGGCGAACAGGCCGGGATAACCGCCCATCAAGCCTTTCCAGGCATACAGGATGCTGTTGTCCATGCCTTCGATGTAGGCACCGAAGTTGATCGCATAGCTGAGCAGGGCGGTGTTGTTGGTTTTTACGTCCGCCTGATCGATACGCAGCAACGTGTGGCCGAACATCGATGACGGGCTGTTGAGATAGGCCGCCGGGAAAATCATCACGGCGCTATCTGGCGCAACGTCCTTGAACCACTGGGTGAATTCCTTGCACGCCAGGGTCGGCAGGTCGGTGAGATGCAATTGATCCTTCAACCAGCGGGTGCGCGCCGGATAAACACATTGCGCGTGCTTTTCCCCAGCGCTGGCGGGGGCGTAGATCGCATCAAGGGTGGCGCTCAGTTCGGCTTTCGGGTCGTGTGCACCGTCAGCAGAAAGGAAGAATTTGGGGTCGTCGACATAACTGCGCCAGCCGCCGAGCTTGGCGGTTTCGTAGTGCCCCAGGGAAATCCAGAACGGCTCGTTGGCCAGTTGCTGCAAACGTTCATCGCTCGCGTGTTGCGCGGCGGACAGCGGGGTGCAGACGCAGAGCGCCAGATACACAAGGCGTTTGAGCATAGAGAGCAACTATTCAGGAAATGGGGCTGTTCAGACAGTAGCGTATAGCGAACAAAACAACGCCCGCACCTCTGGGTAGAGGGCGGGCGCAACGAGCTTATGCCTGGGTAGCGTATTTCGCCAGGGTTGGATCGTTTTTCAGCACATCGAGGGTGTTGGTGTGAACGTCTTCAGCGGTGGCGTCGGCCTTGCTGAAGATCTGGTTGAAGTGCTCGTGGGTAACAGCGGCGAAATGCGCACGGTCTTGCGGTGCAACGCCCAGAACTACCGCGTAGGTAGTCAGTGCTTCACCCTGACCCATCGCCATGTCTTTGGAAAGCTCGTCCATCATGCCGTTCATGGCAATCCAGGATTTGCCGCCGTAGGTCAGCGCGCTGTTGGTGGAGCAGCCGTTGGTGCCTGAGGTCATGCCGAAAGTGGCGTTACCGGAGGTGCCGTTGGTAGTCGATGCGAGGAAGTGAGCGGGAGTACCGCGCTGACCTTCAAACAACATGTTGCCCCAACCGCAATCCGGGCCACCTGGAGCCTGGGCCATAGCGTTGATGGAAACAGCTGCGAAGAGAGTACCGAGAAGAATCCGTTTCATAGCTTTATTCTCTTTATATTCAACCAAGGGTCAGGGTTCATGGCTTCGTGATACGCCAAGGCGGCCAGTTGTTTTATTTCTGGTACGCCCAGACTTGGAGCTTAGGCGCCATACAAGGGTTCCGCCGGTTATTACAAAATGTTGTTGAAAAAAGACCCGGATTAACCGCTCTGCCTTGGGCATTGCCCGCTGCGTGACGCTTTAAGGATTTTCCTGTCTTGCATGTCGCGTGCAGCGAGCGCCAGAATGCCGCCATCTGCCCCGCCTGATGTAAGGATGCCCGATGCCCGATACTGTTGCTGCCAGCCTGCGTCTTGCGCCTGAAGCGCTGACACGTCCTTTTTCCGCTGAACAGTTCAGCTTCTCGACGACCAATGATCTGGAGCCCTTTCGCGGTGTGCTCGGCCAGGAACGAGCAGTAGAAGCCCTGCAATTTGGTGTGGCGATGCCGCGCCCCGGTTACAACGTATTTGTCATGGGCGAACCCGGCACTGGCCGTTTCTCGTTCGTGAAGCGCTACCTCAAGGCTGAAGCCAAACGCCTGCAGACGCCTTGCGACTGGGTTTACGTCAATAACTTCGATGAGCCTCGCGAGCCCCGTGCGCTGGAGCTGCCGCCGGGTAGTGCCCATGAATTCATTTCCGATATCGGGGGCCTGATCGACAACCTGCTGGCGACCTTCCCGGCGGTGTTCGAGCACCCGTCGTATCAGCAGAAGAAGAGCAGCATTGATCGCGCCTTCAACCAGCGTTACGACAAGGCGCTGGACGTGATCGAGCGTCTGGCACTGGAAAAAGACATCGCCCTGTACCGCGACAGCACCAATATCGCCTTCACGCCGATGCTCGACGGCAAGGCGCTGGATGAGGCTGAGTTTTCGCAGTTGCCCGAGGCGGATCGCGAACGCTTCCATGAGGACATCTCGGGCCTCGAAGAGCGCTTGAACGAAGAACTCGCCAGCTTGCCGCAGTGGAAGCGTGAGTCCAGCAACCAGATGCGTCAGCTCAATGAAGAGACCATCACGCTTGCGTTGCAGCCTTTGCTGGCGCCGTTGTCCGAGCAATACGCCGAAAACGCAGCTGTGTGTGCCTATTTGCAGGCCATGCAGGTGTACCTGCTGAAAACCGTGGTCGAGCAGTTGGTCGACGACAGCAAGACCGACGCTCAGGCGCGCAAGCTGCTGGAAGAGCAATACAGCCCGAGCCTGGTGGTCGGTCATTCGGCCAGTGGCGGCGCGCCGGTGGTGTTCGAGCCGCACCCGACTTACGACAACTTGTTCGGTCGCATCGAGTACAGCACCGATCAAGGCGCGCTCTACACCACGTATCGGCAGTTACGGCCCGGTGCGCTGCATCGCGCCAACGGTGGCTTCCTGATTCTGGAAGCGGAAAAAATGCTCAGCGAGCCGTTTGTATGGGACGCACTCAAGCGTGCCTTGCAATCACGCAAGCTGAAGATGGAATCGCCGTTGGGTGAAATGGGCCGCCTCGCCACGGTCAGCCTCACTCCGCAAGTCATTCCGTTGCAGGTCAAAGTGATCATCATCGGCGCGCGTTCGCTGTATTACACGCTGCAGGATCTGGATCCGGACTTCCAGGAGATGTTTCGCGTACTGGTGGACTTCGACGAAGACATCCCGATGTACGACGAAACCCTGGAGCAGTTCGCGCAGTTGCTGAAGACCCGCACCTCCGAGGAAGGCATGGCGCCGCTGACGGCCGATGCGGTGGCGCGTCTGGCGACCTACAGTGCACGTCTGGCGGAGCATCAGGGGCGTTTGTCGGCCCGTATCGGCGATTTGTTTCAACTGGTCAGCGAAGCGGATTTCATTCGCCAACTGGCCAGCGACGATAAAACCGACGCCGGCCACATCGAACGAGCGCTCAAGGCCAAGGCCACGCGCACCGGCCGGGTATCGGCGCGGATTCTCGACGACATGCTGGCGGGCATCATCCTCATCGATACCGACGGTGCTGCGGTGGGCAAATGTAACGGCCTGACCGTGCTGGAAGTTGGCGATTCGGCCTTTGGTGTGCCGGCGCGGATTTCGGCAACGGTTTACCCCGGTGGCAGCGGGATCGTCGACATCGAGCGGGAGGTCAACCTTGGCCAGCCGATCCACTCCAAAGGCGTGATGATCCTCACCGGTTATCTGGGCAGCCGTTATGCGCAGGAATTCCCGCTGGCGATCTCCGCGAGTATCGCGCTGGAGCAATCCTACGGTTATGTGGATGGCGACAGCGCTTCGCTTGGCGAGGCGTGCACCTTGATTTCGGCCTTGTCGAAAACGCCGCTCAAGCAATGCTTCGCGATTACCGGATCGATCAACCAGTTCGGGGAAGTGCAGGCGGTGGGCGGGGTCAA
>Ga0247805_1001240_pt1 | contig 12320 bp, 13 predicted proteins | sample UWRJL044104R1_FD_180930 | JGI IMG/M metagenome (GOLD analysis project Ga0247805, IMG submission 180930) | Plant litter microbial communities from Arlington Agricultural Research Station in Wisconsin, United States - UWRJ-L044-104R-1 | ecosystem: Environmental > Terrestrial > Plant litter >...
CGAACATCGCGGCCAGCTCGAACAGCCGGTCGCGGCCGCTCGGGGTGTTGTCGCGGTGGTGGATCTCGAGCCCGAAGAGACCGGCCTGCTTGAGCAGCCCCATGTTGAGCTCGTCGATCACCCACTCCCGGCCGCGGGTGCCCGGGTGCGCGAGCACGGGGGCGCCGCCTGCCGCGACGATCATCTCGACGCCGGCGAGCGGGCTCGGCGCGTAGTACTTCTCGTAGTAGCCGCTGCGCCAGTGCAGGATGCTCTCGAACGCGGCGCTGCGGTCGGAGATATGGCCGCGCGCCACGAGCGCGTCCGCGATGTGCGGGCGCCCGATGGTGCCGCCGTCGACCGACTGGGCGAGCACGTCGTCCCAGGTGAGCGCGTAGTCCTTGGCGATGCGCTCCACGATCCGCTCGGCGCGGTGCAGGCGCCCGTCCCTGATGCGCGCCGTCTCGCGCACGATCACGGCGTCGGTCGGGTCGAAGAGGTAGGCGAGCACGTGCACGCTGGCCGGGCCGAAATTGGTGCTCAGCTCCATGCCGGGAACCACCATGAGGTCGGTGGCGGATGCCGCGGCCTCCGCCTCGCCCCAGCCCGCGGTCGAATCGTGGTCGGTGAGCGCGATCGCGCCGAGGCCCGCGTCGACCGCGGCCGTCACGAGCTGTGCCGGCGATTCCGTGCCGTCGGACACGCTGCTGTGCGTGTGAAGGTCGATCGCTCCGGCTCGCATCGTCCCACTCTATTCCCGCGGAGGACGGCCGCCCGCCAGCCGACGCCCAGTACCCAGCGGTTATGGTGGGGGGCCATGATTCGCCGAGTTCTCGCCGCCGCCGTGCTCCTCGTCTGCGCGGCGATCCTGATCGCCCTCGCCTGGCCGCAGCTGCTCGGCCTGCAGCGCCAGTTCGGGATCGCGCACGTCGTCTCCTTCCGAGCGGGCGCCGCCGCGATCGGGATCGCACTGATCGCCCTCTGTCTGCTGCTTTCGGCGGCCGGGCGGCGCATCCGCCGTTTTATGCTCTCCGCCTGCGCGCTGCTGCTCGTCTTCGTGCTGATCAACGCCGCGGTGTTGTCCACCCGTGGTTTCGGAGACGTCGACTTCGCCGCGGCCGAGGAGGGCGACGTCACGGTGCTCTCCTGGAACACCCTCGGCGACGCCACCGGCGCTGAGGCCGTCGCGGAGCTCGCCCTGTCGGCCGGCGCCGACGTGGTGACGCTGCCCGAGACCACCCTCGAGCTCGGCATGCAGATCGCCGCGCTGATGAAGCAGGGCGGCAGCCCGATGTGGGTGCACACCACCGCATTCGACCAGGTCTCGAAGGCGCGGTCCACCACGGTTCTCACCGGCGTGCAGCTCGGCACCTACGTGAAGGACGAGTCGGTCGGCAACTCCTCGGTGCTGCCCACCGTGGTGCTGCGCCCCGAGAGCGGCTCGGGCCCGGTCATCGTCGGTGTTCACGCGGTGGCGCCGCTGCCCGCTGAGATGGCCAACTGGCGCGCCGACCTGGAGTGGCTGGGGTCCGTGTGCTCCACCGCGAACACCATCATGGGCGGCGACTTCAACGCGACGCTCGACCACATGTCCGGTCTCGGCGAGGGGGCGGGAACGGCGCTCGGCTCCTGCGTCGACGCCGCTGAGCAGAGTGGCAACGGCGCGGTCGGCACCTGGCCGACCCGGCTGCCCGCCCTCGTCGGATCGCCGATCGACCACGTCATGGCCACTCCCGACTGGGCGGTCTCGGGCATGCGCGTCGTTCAGGACCGCGACGACTCGGGCAGCGACCACCGGCCGGTGATCGCGCGCTTCACGAGTGTGGGCTAATCGTTACTCAGGGTACCTGGACACCGGTTCCGCGGGGTGCGACGATCAGCGAAGATGATATCGCTTCAGCTGAGGGAGGGCGTGACCGTGGTCACTCGATTCGAATCCACACCCGGTTCTGTCCAGGCGCCGTCTGCCGCCGTCGCGCCCGACGAATCGCAGGCCTGGGCGCCCGTCGCGGCGATCGCGCACGCGAGCCTGAACTCCCCCGACGGCTCCTTCTTCTCCCTCCTCCCCGACGACGCACGCACCGGCACACCGCGCGGCCCGCGCCGCAGCAGCTGGCGTCGATCCGCCTGACCCCGTCTCACCGATGCCTCCCCGCCCGGCGCGGAGGGGCACAATAGAGGCATGGCTGACAACACGACAGACGCCCCCCGCGCCACTTCCAACCGTTCGACGACCCCGGTCTCGTCCTCCTTCAAGGACTACATCTCGGGGAACTGGGCCGATCGAGCGGATGTGACGCCCGCGCCCCGCGAACAGGCCCCCTACGCTGCTGCACGCAGGTCGCGAATCTCCGCCCTGCACCCGGGCGCCCGCCTGATCATCCCCGCCGGCGCCGCGAAGGTGCGCTCCAACGACACGGACTACCCGTTCCGCGCCCACTCCGCCTTCGCCCACCTCACCGGATGGGGTGCGGACGCCGTCGCCGACAGCGTTCTCGTGCTCGAGCCGACCGCCGAGGGGCACGAGGCGACCCTGTACTTCCGCGAGGCCGCCGGGCGCGACTCCGACGAGTTCTACGCCAACTCCGACATCGGCGAGTTCTGGACAGGCGCGCGTCCCTCCCTCGCCCACGTGGCCGCCGACCTCGGTCTCGCCACGGCCAACCTCGCCGGCTTCGACGCCGTGCTCGAGTCCATCGGACCGGACACGCTGCTGCTTCGCGAGGCCGACCGCGACATCACCGACCAGGTGGACGGGCACCGCCTGCTCGCCGCCGACTCGGGAGCGCTCGACGCCGAGAACCTCGACACCGACCGCGACGCCGACCTGGCCCGCGACCTCAGCGAGCTGCGTCTCGTGAAGGACGCCTACGAGATCGCCCAGATGCGCCTCGCCGTCGACGCCACGAAGCAGGGCTTCGACGACGTCATCGCCGACATGCCGCAGATCGTGGCGCACAGCAGGGGCGAGCGTCTCGTCGAGGGCACCTTCAACCGCCGCGCCCGCGCCGACGGCAACACGGTCGGCTACGACACCATCGCCGCGTCCGGCCCGCACGCCTGCATCCTGCACTGGACGCGCAACGACGGCGCCGTCACCCCGGGTGACGTGATCCTCCTCGACGCCGGCATCGAGCTGGAGAGCTACTACACGGCCGACATCACCCGCACCCTGCCGATCAATGGGACATTCTCCGAGGTGCAGCGCCGGGTCTACGAGGCGGTGCGCGAGGCGGCGGATGCCGCGTTCGCGATCGTGCGTCCCGGCATCCTCTTCCGCGAGATCCACTCCGAGGCCATGAAGGTCATCGCCGCCCGCACCGCCGAATGGGGCCTGCTGCCCGTGAGCGCCGAGGAGTCGCTGGAGCCGGAGCACCAGTACCACCGCCGCTACATGGTGCACGGAACCAGCCACCACCTCGGCATCGACGTGCACGACTGCGCCGCCGCCCGTCGCGACCTCTACCTCGATGGCGCCCTCGAGCCCGGCATGGTCTTCACCATCGAGCCCGGCCTGTACTTCCAGCCCGACGACCTCAGCGTGCCCGCGGAGTACCGCGGCATCGGCGTGCGCATCGAGGACGACATCCTCGTCACGGAGTCGGGCGCCGAGAACCTCTCCATCGGCATCCCGCGTACCGCGCACGACGTGGAGGCGTGGCTGCGCGGGGCCTAGCTCGCGTCCCACCAGGGCGGCAGCATCGCCATCAGCAGGTCGACGAGCTCGTTCTCGTCACGGCGGTCGGAGTCGACGGCCGCCTCGATGGTGCCGACCAGGCCGTTGGCCACGTAGGCCGCCACCAGCTCGATGTCTCCCGGGATCTTCTCGGGAGACACGGAGTTGCGCAGATGGGTGAGACAGGAGCCGTAGAACTGGGCGGCGAGCACGTGGTGCGTCGTTCCGTCGCTCGCGTCGGTCAGCGCCAGCCGGTAGATGTCACTGAACCGCTGCACGTGGCGCACGGAGGCGATCACCGACTGCCGGGTGATCATCTCGGGCGCCCGCCCGCTGCCCGCCCGCTCCGCGTTGTCCGCGGTGCGGATCTGCTCGAGGTCGGCGGAGAGCACGTGGGCGAGCAGAGCGGATGGAGACGTGTAGTGACTGTAGAACGTCGCCCGGTTGATCGCGGCCGCGCGCGTGACATCCGCCACGGTGATGTGGGAGATGGGCGTCACGGACGCGAGGGAGATGACGGCGGCGTTGAGGGCCGCAGCGGTGTTCAGAATGCGGGCGTCGACCACGGTGCTACTCGCTGCGCTCTGGGCGGTCGAGTACGTCCTGCGCCTTGAGCGTGAGCTCCGGGTCGATGACGATCTGGTAGTTCGACGCCAGCACCTGGTGGGTCGAGGTGAAATCGCGACGGCGGCGGCCGACCGCCATGGTCACCACGCCGAACAGCATGCCGAAGCCGGCGCCGATCAGGGTGGCCGCGGCGACGAACCCGAGCTGCGGGCTCGGGGAGAACAGGAAGAACAGCAGCCCGAGGAAGAGACCGAACCACGCCCCGCTCACCGCGCCGGTGAGCGCCGCCTTGCCGTTGGTGAGCTTGCCGGTGACGCGCTCGACGGTCTTGAGGTCGTTTCCGACGATCGCCACCTTCTTCACCTCGAAGTCGGCCTTGGCCAGCCGGTCGACCACCGCCTGCGCCTCGAGGTAGGTCTCGTAGGTGCCGAGGACATCCCCTTTGGGGAGCGTCGGTTGAACCTGGGGCCTGCGGCCGAATGCGCTCTGGTTGGTCACACATCCATTGTCCCATTGCGGAGGTAGGGTTTTAGCGTGAGCGCCACACGAGTTTTCGCTGCCCGCCTGACCGGGTGCTCCGTTTTCGACCCCAATGGCGACAAGGTTGGCCGCGTGCGGGACACCCTCGTCGTGTACCGCAACACCGAGTCGCCGCGCGTCGTCGGCTTCATCGTCGAGGTGCCGGGCAAGCGCCGGGTCTTCCTGTCGATCGGCCGGGTCACGAGCATCGGCTCCGGCCAGATCATCACCACCGGCCTGATCAACCTGCGCCGCTTCGAGCAGCGCGGCGGCGAGGTGCGCGTGATGGCCGAGATGCTCGGCCGCAAGGTGACCCTCGCCGACGGCAGCGGCGAGGCAACGATCGAAGACGTCGCCATCGAGGAGATGGGGCTCGGCGAGTGGGAGATCGCCCAGCTGTTCTGCCGTCGCCCGAAGACCACCGCCTCCCCCTTCGGCAAGGGCGCCACCGTGTTCGTGCGCTGGAAGGAGATCCGCGAGAAGGTCGCGGCGACCGGCGAGGCACAGTCCGCGACCCAGCTGGTCGCCAGCTACGCCGACCTGCTGCCCGCCGACCTCGCCCACGCCATGCTCGACCTCACCGAGCAGCGCATGTTCGAGGTCGCCGAGGAGCTCAGCGACGACCGCCTCGCCGATGTGCTGGAGGAGATGCCCGAGGTCGAGCAGGTCGACATCCTCAACCAGCTCGACGACGAGCGCGCCGCAGACGTCCTCGACCAGATGCAGCCCGACGACGCGGCCGACCTGATCGCGCACCTCAGCGACGAGCGCGGCGAGGCGCTCCTCGACCTGATGGAGCCGGAGGAGGCCGACGACGTGCGCTTCCTGCTCAGCTACGCGCCGGACACCGCCGGCGGTCTGATGACGACCGAGCCGATCATCGTCTCGGCCGACGCCACCGTCGCGGAGGGCCTGGCCCTCATCCGCAGGCACGAGCTGGCGCCCGCGCTGGGCGCCGCGATCTGCGTCACCCTGCCGCCCTACGAGCCGCCGACCGGCCGCTTCCTCGGCATGGTGCACTTCCAGCGGATGCTGCGCTACCCGCCGAACGAACGCCTCGGCACGCTGCTCGACCAGACCCTCGAACCGGTTCTGGCGAGCACCAGCGCCGCCGAGGTGTCGCGCATCCTGGCGACCTACAACCTGGTCTCCGTGCCCGTCATCGACGAGAACCACCGACTGGTCGGGGTGGTGACCATTGACGATGTCCTCGACTTCCTGCTGCCCGACGACTGGCGAAGTACCGACTCCGACGACGACGAGAAACCCCTGCCAGCTCCCGTTCCGACCACCACCTCGAGCATCCCTGTGAAGGGAAGGAGGACAGCCAATGGCCCGCACTAGCCGCGTCAACCGGGCGGAGACCCGCCTCGATTCCCCCAAGGGCCTGCGCACGGCCTTCCGCTTCGAGAGCCGCGACCGCTTCGGACGCTTCACGGAGTCCATCGCCCGCGGCATGGGAACGCCGTGGTTCCTGGTCGGCCTCAGCGTCTTCGTGGTCATCTGGATGATCTACAACACCGTCGCCCCCGAGGGCATCCGCTTCGACTCGGCGGCGATCGGATTCACCGCCCTCACGCTCATCCTGTCGTTGCAGGCGTCGTACGCCGCCCCGCTGATCCTGCTCGCGCAGAACCGGCAGGACGACAGGGACCGCGTGCAGATCGAACAGGACCGCCAGCGCTCCGAGCGCAATCTCAACGACACCGAGTACCTGGCCCGCGAGGTCGTCGCCCTGCGCCTGGCGATGCGCGACATGGCCAGCAAGGACTTCATCCGCTCGGAGCTGCGCGCCCTGCTCGCCGAACTCGACGAGCGCGACGGCACCCGGGAGACCGCGGATTGACTGACGCCGCACGGTCCGAGGCGGTGCAGCGCGCCCTCGCACGGGTCATCGACCCCGAGATCCGCCAGCCGATCACCGAACTCGACATGGTCGGCGGCGTCGCCGTCGACGGCTCGTCTGCGACGGTGCAGCTGAAGCTGACGATCGTCGGATGCCCCGCGGCGGACACGATAGAACGCGACGTCCGCGAGGCGGCCGCGTCGGTCGTCGGCATCGACGAGGTGCGGGTCGACGTGTCGATCATGTCGCGCCAGGAGCGCGAGGCGCTCACCACGAAGCTGCGGGGCAACCGGCCGAAGGCCATGCAGTTCGGTCCCGACTCGCTCACCCGCATCTACGCGGTCACCAGCGGCAAGGGCGGCGTCGGCAAGTCGACGCTCACCGCGAACCTCGGCGTCGCGCTCGCCCAGCGCGGGCTGCGGGTCGGCATCGTCGACGCCGACGTCTTCGGCTTCTCGATCCCCGGGCTGCTCGGCATCGCCGGCACCAAGCCCACCCAGGTGAACGACATGATCCTGCCGCCGCTCGCCCACGAGGTGAAGGTGATCTCCATCGGAATGTTCGTTCAGGAGCACACCGCCGTCTCCTGGCGCGGGCCGATGCTGCACCGCACGATCCAGCAGTTCCTCACCGACGTCTTCTTCGGCGACCTCGACATCCTGCTGCTCGATCTGCCGCCCGGCACCGGCGACATCGCGATCTCCATCGGTCAACTGCTGCCGCAGGCGGAGATCATCGTGGTCACCACGCCGCAGCCGGCCGCCGCGGAGGTCGCGGAGCGCAGTGCGCTCGTCGCCCGCCAGACCGGCCAGAAGGTGATCGGCGTCATCGAGAACATGGCCGGTCTCGCCCAGCCCGACGGGAGTGTGCTCGAGCTCTTCGGCAGCGGCGGCGGAGCGGACACCGCGGCCCGCCTCTCCACCGAGGCCGAGCCCGTTCCGGTGCTCGCGTCCATCCCGCTCTCGATCGCCCTGCGCCAGGGCGGCGACGCCGGCGAGCCGATCGTGCTCTCCACACCCGACGATCCCGCGGCACGGGGTATCACGGAGCTCGCCGCCCGCCTGGCGACCCGGGGCAGAGGCCTCTCCGGCCGAAAGCTCGGCTTCTCGGTCAGCTAGCAGCGCTCGGTCGACGCGCACCGCTCAAACGACGAGAGTGCGACCGGGCAGCGTCCCCGACGGGGAGTCTGCCCGGCCGCACTCTCGTGGGACCGTGCGGCGTCGACTAGACGCGGCGCGTGGGGATGCGACGGTAGCCGTCGCGCGCGGTCATAACGACGGCGCCGACGATGCCGGTGAGTGCTACTGCGCCGAAGGCGCCAAGGATGATGGATTCAATGAACATGTGCGGTGTTTCTTTCTCGGTGTTTCCTGCTCGGGTATGCACCTATTCAACAGCCGACAACTTTTTAGCACAATCTAATGTTTCTTGTATGACTATGTAGGCTAGCTACATGGACGTCAGACGACTGGAACTGCTCCGAGAGCTCGCCGAGCGGGGAAGCATCACCGCGGTGGCGGCCGCGACAAACCGCACCTCATCTGCTGTTTCGCAACAGCTCAAGATCCTCGAGCGGGAGGCGGGAATCCCGCTCACCGAGCGTCGCGGCCGGGGCATCGTTCTGACCGGCGCGGGGCGCATGCTCGCACAGACCGCCACCGACGTCGCCGTCGCGCTCGAGCGCGCGGACGCCCTCTGGGAGGACTTCAAACAGGCTCCGCGCGGAGACGTGACGCTCACCATATTCCCCACCGGCGGACAGATGCTGCTGCCCGGCCTGCTCACGGCCGTGGCCGACGTGCCCGGCCTCGTGCTCAGCTGCACCGACCAGGATCCGCTCATCCCGGACTTCGCCGATCTCACCCCCGACTTCGACATCGTGGTGGCCGACGCACCCACCATCCTGCCCTCGTGGCGCGAGCGCGGCCTCGCGGTGCTGCCCCTGATGCGGGAGCCGCTCGATGTGGCGCTCCCCGAGGGCCATCCGCTCGCCGAGAAGGCGACGCTCTCCCCCAGGGACCTCGCCGACGAGACCTGGATCGGCGTGCCCGTCGGCTTCCCCTACGACCTCATCCTGCGGCAGATCGAGACCGCGAACGGCACGCCCGCCCGGGTGGCGCAGCGCTTCCTCGACAACGGGATCGTCGAGACGCTGGTCGCGGCGGGGCACGGCATCGCGATCCTGCCGCGCTTCACCACCCGGGTGCACTCGAACGGGCTGGTCTCCCGGCCGCTCACCGGCGTGCGCACCATCCGGCAGATCTCGGCTCTGATGCGCCCGGACCGGGCGGAGCGCCCGTCGGTGCGCCTGGTCGTCGAGGCGCTGCGAGCGGAGGCGCAGCGGTTCCGAGCCCAGCACGAGCAGCTGCCGGCCTGAGAACCGGCGGTAGCCCGCGCACGGCCGTCCGTCAATTGTGCGGCGGATGCGGCATCCGCTCACCGCACCGTCATAGGCTGAGCCTCATGCCAGCCTCCACACTCGACCGCGGCCGCATCGCCGAGCTCGTCACCGACCTGTCGACCACCGCGACGGACACCGTGCCGGTGCTCGCCCCCTTCACGGGCGAGGTGCTGCACGAGTTGCCCGTGGGCACCGCGCACGACGTAGCGGATGCCGCGGCGAGAGCCCGCGCGGCCCAGCGCGCCTGGCGGGCGGCCGGCTTCGCGCATCGCCGCGCGGTGCTGCTCAGGGCGCACGACATTCTGCTGGCCGAGCGCGAGCGCCTGATGGACACCCTGCAGACCGAGACCGGCAAGACGCGCGGGCAGGCCTTCGAGGAGGTCTTCAGCGGCGCGAGCGTGACCCGCTACTGCGCGGTGACCGCCCGCTCGGTGCTCGCCACCCGCAGGCGCCACTCCGGCCTCCCGCTCGTCACCCGCACGCGGGTGAGCTACAAGCCCAAGGGCCTCGTCGGTGTGATCACGCCGTGGAACTACCCGCTCAGCCTCTCGCTGATGGACGTGGTGCCCGCTCTGGCCGCCGGCAACGCCGTTGTGCAGAAGGCCGACAACCAGGGGGCGCTCACCATCCTCGCCTCGCGTCGCGCCTTCATCGAGGCCGGGGTTCCCGCCGCGCTCTGGGCCGTCGTCACCGGCGACGGCGCGGAGATCGGCAACGCCGTCGTCGACGCGGCCGACTACGTGTGCTTCACCGGCTCGACGTCGACAGGCACGAAGGTCGCAGAGCGCGCCGCCGCCCGCCTGATCGGCGCCTCGCTCGAGCTCGGCGGCAAGAACCCACTGCTCGTGCTCGACGACGTGGAGCCGGGCGCGGCCGCCGCCGACGCGGTCTACGCCTGCTTCGCCTCGCTGGGCCAACTGTGCGTCTCGATCGAGCGTATCTACGTGCAGCGCGCGGTCGCGGACTCCTTCACCCGCTTTTTCGTGGAACGCGTCAGGCAGCTCACACAGGGCCCGGCGCTGGACTACACCACTGATGTCGGCTCGCTCACCTCCGCCGCGCAGCTCGAGCGTGTCACCGCGCACGTGGACGACGCGCTGGCGAAGGGCGCGATGCTGCTGGCGGGCGGTCGGGCGCGTCCCGACCTCGGACCGTTCTTCTACGAGCCCACCGTTCTCGCCGACGTCACCGACGACATGCTCTGCGCGAGCGAGGAGACCTTCGGCCCGGTCGTGGCGATCCACGTCGTACAGAGCGAGGACGAGGCGGTGGCGGCGGCCAATTCCTCTCAGTACGGGCTGAACGCATCCGTTTTCAGCGGCTCGCTACCGCGGGCCCGGCGCGTGGCCGACCGGCTCGACGCCGGCAGCGTGAACATCAACGAGGGCTACCGCGCCAGCTTCGGCAGCATCGACGCCCCGATGGGCGGCATGAAGAGGTCGGGTCTCGGACGACGCAACGGGCCGGAGGGGCTGCTGCGTTTCGTCGAGTCGCGCACCGTGGCGGAGGCGACAGGCCGCGTCCCGCTCCCGCGTACCGGCGCGGAGTTCGCGACCATGACGGGCGTGCTCGTGGCGATCCTGATGGCGCTGCGGGCGATCAGACGCCGCTGAGCCGCGATTCGCACCGGAGGCTCAGGTGGCCTCGGCGTCGTAGGGCGCCGGAGTGCCCTCGCGCAGCATCCGCTGCCGCTTCGCGTAGGCGGACTCGCCCGGAGGCTTCACAACCGGAGTCACGACCGGGGCGGCCTCGTCGTCGACGAGAGCCTCGCGGATGATGCGGCGCGGGTCGTACTGCCGGGGATCGAGCTTCTTCCAGTCGACCTCGTCGAAGTCGGGCCCCATCTCTTCGCGCATGCGCTCCTTGGCGCCGTTGGCGAGGCCCCGCACGGTCTTGGTGAGGCGGGCGAGCTGCGAGGCGTAGTACGGCAGCCGTTCGGGTCCGAGCAGGAAGACGGCGATGATCCCGATGATCACCAGCTTCTCGAACGTCAACCCAAAGGACACCCGCTCAGAATAACCCCTGTTTGCTTTGTGCTGGCCTACAGTGGGGACGAACAAGGAGTCACTGGTGGCAGGTAAAGAGTCGAGCTGGAAGTTCGCGGAAGAATTCATCGTCGAACGGCCGGAGATCGCGCTCGCCAGACAGCACTCGGTCGAGGTGGGCGTCGAGGCGGTATCGCCGGCGACCGGAGCGCAGCTCGCGGTGATCGCCGCGGCCACCGCCGCCACCAACATCATGGAGATCGGCACCGGTCTCGGCGTCAGCGGGCTGTGGATGCTCACCGGCGCGCCCCAGGCGACGCTGACCTCCATCGACTCGGAGATCGACCACCAGCAGCTCGCGCGCATCACCTTCACCGCCGCCGGTATCCCCGCCAACCGCGTGCGGCTGATCGCCGGCCGCGCCATCGACGTGCTCCCTCGCATGAACGAGTCGAGCTACGACCTGGTTCTCGTCGACGCCGACCCGCACTCCGTGATCGAGTACACCGAGCACGCCCTGCGCATGGTGCGCACCGGCGGAACCGTTCTCGTCGCCCACGCACTCTGGCGCGGTCGCGTGGCCGACCCGGCGCAGCGCGACGACACCGTCGCGGGCTTCCGCACACTGCTGCGCGAGATCGCCGAGTCCTCCGCCGTGATCAGCTCGCTCTCGCCCGTGGGCGACGGCCTGCTGCAGATCACCCGCATCTCGGACTGAGCGCCTCCGGCTCCAGGGGCCGGGCGCACAAAACCCGCGTGCCGCCGGATGGCAGCACGCGGGTCGTGTGAGAACCGCGGCTATGCGGGTGTGACGACTCCCTCGAGAGCGTCACGGAGTTCTTTCGCCTCGGCGTCGTTCACCGACACAACGAGTCGGCCACCACCCTCGAGCGGTACACGAACAATAATGAGGCGTCCTTCTTTCACAGCCTCCATTGGGCCGTCGCCGGTCCTCGGTTTCATGGCTGCCATGAGAAGTCCCCTTTCCTAGGTACCCGTCTATTATCGACTATAAATCGGCAAGGCGAAAACCGCCCGCCCCTGCGCGGCGCTCACGGCGGGGTCCAGTCGTAGCCGTCGACCCACCAGGCGATGTGGATCCAGCCGACCTGGCCGGCCACACAGAGCAGCACCAGCACGACCCGGTAGACCCGCGAACGGGGCTGCGCGAGAGCCCCCAGAAGCGGGAAGATCGGCAGCAGCAAGCGGATCGTGCTCGACTGCGGGAAGAATACGGCGAGCAGGTACAGGGCGTAGCTCGCCGCCCAGAAGCGCATGTCCACGCCCAGCCGCCTCGCCTGCGGGGTGAAGAGGAACGCTGCGAAAACGGCGATCAAAAGAATGAGT
>Ga0247805_1001242_pt1 | contig 12318 bp, 7 predicted proteins | sample UWRJL044104R1_FD_180930 | JGI IMG/M metagenome (GOLD analysis project Ga0247805, IMG submission 180930) | Plant litter microbial communities from Arlington Agricultural Research Station in Wisconsin, United States - UWRJ-L044-104R-1 | ecosystem: Environmental > Terrestrial > Plant litter >...
TATTATAGTTGCTATTTTTGCTATTATTTCAACAATTGGTTTTATCGCTTACTTTTTTGAGGGAATCGGTAAGTTCGTAACCATTATTCTCCCTTGGGATTTAACGCTTTATTCTGGCGATTTGGTTTTACTGACATCAGAGCGTTCTTATGCTTTAATCATTATTCTTTTAACTACCATTTATACCGTAAAAGGCGGAATGTTTTCTGTTGTAGCTACAGAGGTTGTTCAATATTTAATTATGATTGTTGCCGGAGTTTTAATTGCGGGTTACGCTTTTATCAATTACACCGATGTTCAGATCAATTCGGTTATAACCGAAGAATGGAAAAATGTTTTCTTCGGCTGGCAATTTGAAACCCAGTGGAGTGATAAGTTTCAAACTTTCAATAATTTGATAGATTCTGAAGGTTATAAAATGTTTGGTGCTTTTATTGGAATGACATTGTTCAAAGGTTTCTTTGCCAGTATTGCAGGGCCAACACCGAGTTATGATTTACAAAGGGTACTTTCTACTAAATCAGTAAAAGAAGCGGCTTACATGAGCGGTTTTACCAATCTGATTTTATTTATTCCAAGGTATTTATTGATAACAGGAATTGTGGTAATTGCATTGGTAAATTTAGCACCAGAATTGAATGCCAATACTGGATTAACCGGAGCTGATTTAGAATTATTAATGCCTAAAGTGGTCAATCTATATATTCCTGTTGGAATCAAAGGAATTCTATTAGCTGGTTTATTGGCAGCTTTTATGTCTGGATTTTCAGCATTCGTAAATGCAGGACCAGCGTATATTGTAAATGATATTTATAAAAAATATTTCAAACCCGTTGCTACAAACGAGCATTACATTAAAGTAAGTCAGATTTCATCTTTCCTAGTGGTTGGTTTAGGAGTTTTTATGGGATTCTTTGCTGATTCTATTAATTCCTTAACACTTTGGATTACGAGTGCTTTGTACGGAGGTTATGTAGCAGCTAATTTCCTAAAATGGATTTGGTGGCGTTTTAACGGCTGGGGTTATTTCTGGGGAATGTTCGCCGGATTAATTGTAGCTTCTTTACAATTTGCTTTAGGCCAGGCCAAAGGAAGTTTCTCCGAAGATTCATTTCTATATGATTTAGCACAAGTACAAGCTATTTATTTATTTCCAATAATATTCGGTTTCTCTATTTTGGGTTGTCTTTTAGGAACTTTTTTAAGCAAACCAACAGACATGGAAGTATTGCGATCTTTTTACACGAATGTAAGACCTTGGGGTTGGTGGAATCCGGTTTACAAAACCTTAAAAATTGAAGATCAGTCTTTCGAAAAAAATAATGACTTCTGGAAAGATATGTTGAATTGCGTAATCGGAATTGTGTGGCAGTCGAGTATGATTTTGCTTCCGATATTTTTCATCATCAGAGATTATCCAAAAGCAACAGCAGCCTTAATTGTGTTTTTAGTAACGACTACCATATTAAAATTTACTTGGCTGGATAAAGTTCGAAAAATAGAAGATTAGATAAAAGATACAAGATGTAAGAGCTTTGTCGAATTGACAAAGGTTGAGAATAAATAATAAACAAAAAACAAATAAAATGAGCAGTATTCCTTGGCAAGACAGACCCGAAAAAAGTAATGATGTAATGTGGAGATATTCTGAAAATCCAATTATTGACAGATACGCTATACCATCATCAAATAGTATTTTTAATAGTGCAGTTGTTCCTTTTGAAGACGGATTTGCTGGTGTTTTTAGATGCGATAACAAAGCAGTCCAAATGAATATTTTTGCTGGTTTTAGTAAAGATGGAATCAATTGGGATATTAATTACGAACCCATTGTAATGCAATCTGGAAATACTGAAATGATCGAATCCGCTTATAAATATGATCCTCGTGTGGTTTTTATCGAAGATCGTTATTGGATAACCTGGTGTAACGGCTATAATGGACCAACAATTGGAATTGGATACACATTTGATTTCGTAGAATTTTTCCAGTGTGAAAATGCCTTTTTACCTTTCAACAGAAATGGTGTTTTGTTTCCACAAAAAATAAACGGAAAATATGCTATGTTGAGTCGTCCAAGTGATAACGGACATACACCTTTTGGCGATATTTGGATTAGTTACAGTCCGGATATGAAGTATTGGGGAGAACATCGTTTGGTTATGAAACCAAGTCCTTTTGAACAAAGTGCATGGCAGTGTACCAAAGTAGGAGCAGGACCTATTCCAATTCTTACCGATGAAGGTTGGTTAATGATTTACCACGGTGTAATTAATACTTGTAATGGTTTCCGTTACGCCATGGGGTCAGCACTTTTAGATGTTGATTCGCCAGACCAGGTTAAATACAGAACACAGCCATATTTATTAGGACCAGCAGAAATTTATGAAATGGTAGGAGATGTTCCAAATGTAGTTTTTCCATGTGCCGCTTTGCATGATACAAAAGAAGATAAATTAGCCGTATATTACGGTGCAGCAGATACAGCGGTAGCAATTGCTTTTGGAAAATTAAGTGAAGTAATCCAATTTACAAAAGATAACAGTTTATAGAAAAAGTATGGTTGTAAAAATGAAATACTTAGCACTTGTATTCGGATTAATTTCTGTAATTGGTTTTGCCCAATCCAAAAAAGGAATGGTGCCAAAAACCTATGTGGCTTATAAAACAGCAGATAAAATTACAATCGATGGCGACGATTCGGATGCTTCCTGGTCAAAAGTAGATTGGTCAGATCCTTTTATTGATATCGAAGGTGTACAAAAACCAAAGTACGCTACTCAGGTAAAAATGCTTTGGGACGAGAAAAATTATTACATCTTAGCTAAAATGCAAGAACCACATGTTTGGGCAAACTTAAAACAACGCGATACTATTATTTTTTACAACAACGATTTTGAAGTTTTTATCGACCCAGACGGAGATACATTTAATTATTACGAATTAGAAATCAACGCATTAAATACTGCCTGGGATTTGTTTTTATCTAAACCTTACAGAGAAAATGATCTAGTGGTTTTAAACGATTGGAATATTACTGGATTGCAATCGGCGGTTAAGATAAAAGGAACTTTAAATAATCCAAATGATATTGATGAAGGCTGGATGCTGGAAATAGCGATTCCGTGGGCTGCCTATCAAAAATCGTACGGAGAGAATAATGTACCAAGAGATAATTTTTGGAGAGTAAATTTCTCCAGAGTCAATTGGCAACATGATATTATCAATGGAAAATACGAAAGAAAGAAAGATGCCGCTGGGAAATTTTTGCCAGAGTACAATTGGGTTTGGTCTCCGCAAGGCGTAATCAATATGCACGAACCTGAAAAATGGGGTTATGTTTATTTTTCTTCGAAAGAAGGAAATGATACATTTACTATTCCACAAGATGAAAAAGTAAAATGGGAATTGTACACACTTTATCGTGCACAAAAAAGATATTATCAAAAAAACAATACTTGGGCTAAATCCTTAGAGTTATTAAGTAAAAGTCCCATAGTTGTTGGCGGAAAAACGATAAAACCCATTTTAGAAAATTACAAAGCAGGATATACTATTTCTGTAAAAAGCCCTTTTTCCAATAAAACATTGACTATTAAAGAAGACGGTCGGTTTTTAAAGTAAAAAATAATTAGAAAAATTATTAAAACCAATTCATACTAATGATTCAATTGAAACAGAACAATATGGCAATCAAATCCATTTTTTTAATCCTAACTGCTAGTTTATTTCTGGCTTGTGCTTCATTGGATAAAAAACAAAATCAACCTAAAGATGATTTTAAAATAATTGGATATGTTGCTGGTTACGAAAAATTTGATCCAGCAAAAGTGGATGCCACTAAATTGACACACATTAATTATGCATTTGCCAATATTGTCGATGGAAATGTACAATTTGAGTTGCCTACCGATAAAGCAAAAATCGAAAGCGTAATAGCGCTGAAAAAGCAAAATTCTGATTTAAAAGTATTGTATTCTATTGGTGGCTGGGTTTGGTCAGACCAATTTTCGAATATAGCGGCTTATGCTGAATCCAGAGAAAAATTTGCTAAAAGTGCTGTAAAATTAATGAAATCGTATAGTTTTGATGGAATTGACATCGACTGGGAATTTCCGGGACAACGTGCAGAGGATAATGTTTTTAGACCTTCGGATAAAGAAAATTTTACTTTATTGTTAGCTGAATTGCGCAATCAATTAGAAATTCAAACTAAAGCGGATAATATCCATTATTTACTAACTATCGCCACAGGAGCAGATCAGGAATATTTGAATCATACTGATTTAAAAAAGGCGCATCAGTATCTTGATTTTATAAATCTAATGTGTTACGATTTTTATAATGGGTGGTTTTATCAAACCGGACATCACGCTAATTTATATCCATCAAAAGAAGAAAAATTTGGAGGAAATAGTAGTAGTGAAGCAGTGGATTTATTTTTAAAAGCTGGAGTTCCTGCTCACAAACTTATTTTAGGAATTCCTTTCTACGGAAGAAAATGGGAGAAAGTTACTCCAACAAATAATGGCCTATACCAATCCGCTCAAACAGGAAGTGCTATTGTGGCATCCTGGGAAATTGCAGCCGATATGAAATCAGGAAAATTTCAGGAATTATACGATGATTCGGCAAAAGCATCTTATTTATGGAATGCGCAGGACAAGATTTTTATTTCTTATGAAACGCCAAAAGAAATTGCCTTAAAATCAGCATTTATCAAACAAAAAAAACTAGGCGGTGCTATGTTTTGGGAATACAGTTTAGACAACAAGCAAGAGTTATTGAACAAGTTGTATGAAACTATGAACACTAAAAAATAAATTTCAGAGCTATGAAATATATCACACTACTCATAATTGGATATTTTTTAGTGTCCTTTAATATTCGGGGTTTCGAAAATAATAGTATTCAAAAGGGTGAAACTAAAACTGCATTTAAATTTGGAGTATGGATTACTGCGGATGCTAAAAGAACAAACGAATCTTATACCGAAGAATTTAAAAAATATAAAAACGCAGGAATTGATGAAGTATTGATTAATACTTCCACAAGTCCCGAACTTTTAAAAAAATTAGTTCCAATAGCTGCCAAAGAAGGTTTAAAAGTACACGCCTGGATTATGACCATGAATCGTCCGGGAGATGCAGTGGCTTTACAACATCCGGATTGGTATATGGTTAGCCGAAGTGGAAAATCTTGTTTTGACGATCGTCCTTATGTGGATTATTACCAATGGTTGTCACCAAGTCATCCCGAAGCGCGCCAGCACATTTATGATTTACTGGAAGGATTGGCGAAAGTAAAAGGTATCGAAAGTGTGCATTTAGATTATATCCGTTATCCTGATGTTTTTTTGCCTGTGGGGTTATTACCAAAATACAATTTGGTACAAAATACTGAATTACCCGATTATGATTTTGATTATTCGGATGCCAGTGTGAATGCTTTTATGAAGGAATTTGGAAGAGATCCAAGAAAATTGGAACATCCAGAAATTGACAGGGAATGGAAACAATTCCGCTTAAATCAAATTAAAAATGTGGTGGATCATGCTTATGAAATTGTACACAAACACGGAAAAAAATTAACAGCAGCCGTATTTCCTTATCCAGAAATGGCCGATCACATGGTGCGCCAGCGTTGGGACAAATGGAATATCGATGAAGTGTATCCGATGATTTATCATAACTTTTATAATGAAGGAATGAATTGGATAGGTTTTGCAACCCAACAAGGAGTTACCGATTTAAAAGGAAAACAAACCAAATTAAACACAGGAATTTATGTTCCAGGAGTAGTATCGGAAGAAGAATTGAGAAAAACGATTCTTTTAGCTAAAGAAAATGGTGCAGCAGGAGTTACTTTTTTTGATGGTCCAGCCATTTCTGATGCCTATTTAAAAGTAATTGCAGCAACCAAAGAAAGTTTGAAATAAAAGAATCAAAGCCATGTCAAACAGAAGAGATTTTATCAAAAAAACCACATTAGGAACATTCGCTGTAAGCTCATTATTTGGATTACAGGGAGTGGCTCAAAATACCGAAGAAGTAAAAAAAGAGTCTGTTAAAAAAGTAAAAAAACCGGTGGTGATCTCTACATGGAATCATGGTTTGCCTGCTAATGCAGAAACCTGGAAACAATTAAAAGCAGGAAAACCAGCTTTAGAGGCTATAGAAGCCGGAATGAAAATTCCTGAAGCCGATCCCAATGTTCGCAGTGTGGGTTACGGAGGTTATCCTGACCGTGAAGGAAAGGTAACATTAGACGCCTGCATTATGGATCACAACAGCAATTGCGGATCTGTTTCTTTTTTGCAAGGAATTATGCATCCTATTTCGGTAGCCAAAAGAGTTCTGGAAAACACGCCACACGTTATGTTATCCGGGCAAGGTGCATTGCAATTTGCACTTTCAGAAGGATTTAAGGAAGAAAATTTATTGACTCCAGAATCCGAGAAAGACTGGAAAAAATGGCTAGAAGAATCCAAATACAAACCTGTTATCAATATCGAAAATCATGATACCATTAGTATGCTGATGATTGATGAAGAAGGAAATCTTTCTGGCGGTTGTACTACAAGTGGAGCAGCCTGGAAAATGCACGGTCGTGTTGGTGATTCTCCCATTATTGGCGCAGGACTTTTTTTAGATAATGAAGTTGGTGCAGCAGCAGCAACAGGATTAGGAGAAGCCGTAATCAGAACAGCTGGAAGTGCTATGGTGGTGGAGTTAATGCGTCAGGGAAAATCACCTTTCGAAGCTTGTAAAGAAATCACTGAACGTATTTATAACAAACATAAAAATCACAAAGACATGGAATACCTGCAGGTTGGTTTTATCGCTTTAAATAAAAATGGTGAGCACGCAGGATATAGTTTGCGCTCTGGTTTTAACTATGCTATTTGCGATGACGAAAAAGGAAACAGAATGGAAGATGCAAAATTTAAAATGTCCTGGGATAAATAAAGAATGCATTCAGTATCAATTTAAAATAACAGCTTCTTTAAAATAATAATTTATGAGAATAATTAAAACAACCCTATTAGCGCTTTTCATTCTTGTTTCAAGTGCTGTTTTTGCGCAAGAAGATATTACAGTAATTCCAAAACCGGCTAATATTGAGGTTAAAGAAGGCGTTTTTCAGTTTTCAAAGGATACTAAAATTATTGTGAGCAATGCCCCTCAAAAAGAAATTGCAATTGCTTTGATGAACAAATTTAAAGCCGCAACGGGATGGCAGCCTGAATTTTCTAATAAAAAACCAAAGAGCAATTACATCGAATTCAAGATAGATAAAAACCTGAATCGTGAGGCGTATCAATTAGAAGTAACTTCTAAAAGTATTGTAATTACTGCCAAAGAAAATGCAGGATTGATTTACGGACTGGAAACTATTAGACAATTATTACCCACAGCTATCGAAAGTAAAAATCAAGTGGCTAATGTAAATTGGGTTATTCCGAATGTTAGTATTAAAGATGAGCCTCGTTTTCAATGGAGAGGTTTGATGCTGGATTTATCCCGTCACTTTTTTGATAAATCTTATGTAATTCAAACAATCGATCGATTGGCAATGCTTAAAATGAATGTGTTGCATTTGCATTTAGTTGACGATCAGGGTTGGCGAATTGAAATTAAAAAATACCCAAAACTAACTGAAATTGGTGCCTGGAGAGTCAATCAGGAAAATGTGATTTGGAATGCCCGTTTAACGGTTGATCCAAATGAAAAAGGAACTTATGGCGGTTTTTTAACCCAAGAAGAATTAAAAGAAATTGTAAAATACGCCGCAACTAAAAACATCCAAGTTATTCCAGAAATAGAAATGCCTGCTCACGTGAGTAGTGCTATTGCTGCTTATCCGGAATTGGCTTGTTTCAATCAAAAAATTGGTGTTCCATCCGGTGGAGTTTGGCCTATCACAGATATTTATTGTGCTGGAAAAGAAAATACTTTTGAATTTTTACAAGATGTAATTGACGAGGTGATTGCCATTTTTCCTTCGAAATACATTCACATTGGAGGAGATGAGGCTACTAAAACCAATTGGGAAACCTGTCCTCATTGTCAAAAAAGAATGCAGGAGGAAGGTTTGAAAAATGTACATGAATTACAGAGTTATTTTGTAAAACGAATGGAAAAATACATCAATTCGAAAGGCAAAAAAGTAATTGGCTGGGACGAAATTTTAGAAGGTGGATTAGCTCCTGATGCTACAGTGATGAGCTGGAGAGGAACTGAAGGGGGAATTGAAGCTTCTAAACAAGGTCACGATGTAATTATGACACCAGAATCACATTGTTATTTTAATATTTATCAAGGACCGCAAAATGAAGAACCTATGGCTTTTGGAGGATTTATTCCACTGACTAAAGTATATCATTTTGATCCTGTGGTGGACGAAATGACACCAGAACAAGCCAAACATATTTTAGGCGCTCAGGCTAATTTATGGGCTGAATATATTGAGAGTACAGAAGAATCGGAATACATGATTTTTCCAAGATTAGGAGCTATGTCAGAGGTTTTATGGAGTCCAAAAACAGCCCGAAACTGGAATGACTTTACTACACGATTACCTTCTTTATTAGCACGTTTTGATTATTTGGGAATCAATTATTCTAAAAGTGCTTATTTGGTATCTGCTGCTTCAACGGCTCATTTGGATAAAAAACAGATAAAAGTAGCTCTGAAAAATGAATTTCCAAATGCAGATATTCGCTATGTTTTGGACAATAAAAATTTAGACAATCAAGCCATAAAATACACTGATTCTATTGCAATTCAAGGAACAACTATTTTAAGAGCTTCTTTGTTTAAAGAAGATAAACCGGTAGGTAAAGTTTTTACGGATAGTATTCAATTTCATAAAGCAGTAGGGAATAAATTGACTTTTAAAAATCCGTATCATGAAAATTACAAAGCAGATGGTCCATTGGGTTTAGTTAATATTATTCGAGGAAGCAAAAATTTTCATGACGGACAATGGCAAGCCTGGTTGGTGGATGATATGGAAGTAGTTATTGATTTAGAGAAAAACCAATCCATTCATCAGGTAACTTTAGGTGCTTTAGAAAATCAAGGTTCGGGGATTTATTTTCCAACAGAAATAAAAGCTTTTATTTCTGCAGATGGAAAAACGTATAAAGAAGTTGGGAAAATAATTCGTCCGTTTGCTATTAATTCGGATTCAGAATTAAAAGATTTTAAAATTAGTTTCGAAAAAACCAATGCTAGGTTTGTAAAAGTAATAGCTACTAATTTAAAGAAAAGTCCAAAAGGAGAAAGTTCTTTTCTGTTTTTCGACGAAATTTTAATTGATTAATTATAATCTGGAAAAAAAATGAAGAAGGTACTATTTAAGCTCGGGATATTATTGATTTGCCTGATGCCATTTTTTAGCAAGGCGCAAACCAAAGGATTTTCTATATCTAAAGGAGAATTTCAGCAAGACGGGAAGATAATTAAAATACATTCAGGAGAAATGCATTATGCACGTATTCCTAAAGAGTATTGGAGGCATCGATTGCAAATGCTTAAAGCTATGGGAATGAATACTGTGGCAACTTATGTGTTTTGGAATTATCACGAAATAGCGCCAGGTGTATGGGATTTTAAAACGGGTAATAAAGATTTGGCTGAGTTTTTAAGTATTGCTAAAAGTGAAGGATTATATGTGATTCTTAGACCAGGGCCGTATGCCTGTGGCGAATGGGAATTTGGTGGATACCCTTGGTGGCTGCAAAATAATCCAGATTTGGTAATTCGTACCAATAACAAAGCATTTTTAGAAGCTTGTAAAACGTATCTGGAAAATTTGTATACAGTGGTAAAAGGAAATTTTGCTAATCAGGGAGGACCTATTATTATGGTTCAGGCTGAAAATGAATTTGGTTCCTATGTTTCTCAAAGAACCGATATTAGTGCTGAGGATCATAAAGCATATAAAACAGCCATTTACAATATGCTGAAAGAAACTGGGTTTCCAGAGCCTTTTTTTACTTCTGACGGGACTTGGTTGTTTGAAGGTGGTGCTGTTGAAGGTGTATTACCAACTGCAAATGGCGAATCAAATATAGATAATCTAAAAAAACAGGTTGATAAATACCATAAAGGACAAGGACCTTATATGGTCGCAGAGTTTTATTCCGGTTGGTTGGATCATTGGGCAGAACCATTTGTTAAAATTGGATCTGAGGAGATTGCAAGTCAAACAAAAAAGTACCTTGATGCAGGTGTTTCTTTCAATTATTATATGGCACATGGTGGTACTAATTTTGGGTTTACCTCTGGAGCAAATTATAATGAAGAAATGGATATTCAGCCGGATATTACGAGCTATGATTATGATGCTCCTATTAGCGAAGCAGGTTGGGCAACACCAAAATTCATGGCTATACGTGAAGTAATGCAAAAGTACTCAAAAACAAAATTAGCCTCAATTCCAGAGAAAATACCAGTTACAAAATATCCTAATCAACTTATCAAATCAAGCATGGATGTTTTAAGTTGGATAAAAAAAGAAAAACCAGTTGTAAATGATCAACCCTTAACATTTGAAAAGTTAGGTCAGGGACATGGATATGTTTTGTATCGAAAAAGATTTACGCAGCCAATTTCTTCTGGAAAATTAAAGATTGAGGGATTGAGAGACTTTGCTACAGTTTATGTAAATGGAGTTAAGGTGGGAGAATTGAATAGAGTTTTCAAAAATTACGACTTGACCCTTTCTATTCCTTTTAACGGTATTTTAGAAATTCTTGTTGAAAATATGGGGCGTATTAATTACGGATCCGAAATAGTACATAATACGAAAGGTATTATTGCCCCAGTATTCATTAATGAATATGAAATTAGTGGTGGATGGGAAATGTATAAAATGCCGATGAATGAAGTTCCAGTTGTTAAAAATGAAACCATAAAAACAGGGCGACCAGTTTTATATGAAGCTACTGTAAACATAGATAAGCCTGCCGATACTTTTCTTGATATGACAAATTGGGGAAAAGGAATTGTATTTGTTAACGGACACAATCTTGGACGTTACTGGAAAGTAGGACCGCAACAAGCGCTTTATGTACCAGGCTGCTGGTTGAAAGCGGGCGAAAATAAGTTTGTAGTATTGGAACAACTTAATGAAAATACACAGGCAGAATTAACTTTTACAGATCAGCCCATACTTGAAAAGTTAAATAGAGATACAAACTAATAACAGATTGAATAATTAAAAACAGAAAGAATGAAAAAAAGTATAGCAATCATAGCCCTATTATTTTCGGTACAAATGTTTTCACAAGCCATTTATGAAGACGAAAGATATGTGCCAGAAACAGATCCATTAGTACTAAAGAATTTGGACGAATGGCAAGGCAAAAAGTTTGGTTTACTGATGCACTGGGGAACTTACAGCCAATGGGGAATTGTGGAATCCTGGTCTATTTGTCCAGAAGATTATGGATGGTGCGAACGCAAAAAAGGAAGCAATCCAGCCAATTATAATCAATATGTAAAAGATTATGAAGGATTGAAAAAGAACTTCAATCCTACTAAATTTAATCCTGAAAAATGGGCAAAAGCAGCTAAAAATGCAGGGATGAAATACATGGTTTTTACCACGAAACACCATGACGGATTTAACATGTTTGATACCAAATATTCGGATTACAAAGTAACCGATGCAGGATGTGCTTTTAGTACGAATCCAAAAGCAAATATTGCAAAAGAAGTTTTTAATGCTTTTAGAAAAGAAAATATCTCTACTGGAGCTTATTTTTCTAAACCAGACTGGCATAACGAAAATTATTGGGATCCTTATTTTCCTCCTTTCGACAGAAATGTAAATTATGATCCAGCGGCATATCCGGATAAATGGAAAAAATACGTTGATTTTACACACAACCAAATTTTAGAATTATTGACGGATTACGGTAAAATTGATATTTTATGGCTAGATGGTGGCTGGGTTGCTAAAACCAGCAAAGAGGATGTTAAGAAAGGATTTGCTGAAAAATTTGCTGAAAACGAATCAGGAAACGGATTTATCAAACACAGAGTAGTGGATCAGGACATTAAAATGGATGAATTAGTGGTAAAAGCACGTCAAAAACAACCCGGATTAATTGTAGTTGACAGAGCAGTTCACGGAAAAAACCAAAACTACTTAACTCCTGAAAACCGTGTTCCAGAGAAAACTCTGCCTTATCCTTGGGAATCGTGTATTACTTCAGGCGGAGGATGGTCTTACACTCCGGATGCTAAATATTTAACTGGAAGACAAGGGATTCACATGTTGATTGATGTGGTTGCCAAAGGTGGG
>Ga0247805_1001243_pt1 | contig 12315 bp, 10 predicted proteins | sample UWRJL044104R1_FD_180930 | JGI IMG/M metagenome (GOLD analysis project Ga0247805, IMG submission 180930) | Plant litter microbial communities from Arlington Agricultural Research Station in Wisconsin, United States - UWRJ-L044-104R-1 | ecosystem: Environmental > Terrestrial > Plant litter >...
TTATAAAATAGCTTACGATTTTGCAGATATCTCAATCGCGGTTTCAGGACCAAAAGGATTGATGGTTCCTGTAGTTCGTAACGCTGAACTTTTAACTTTCCGTGGAATTGAAGCTGAAATAAAAAGATTGGCTTTAAGAGCCCGTGACGGACAAATCACTGTTGACGATATGACTGGCGGAACATTCACAATTACAAATGGTGGTGTTTTCGGATCTATGTTATCTACACCAATCATTAACCCTCCACAATCCGGAATCTTAGGAATGCACAACATTATCGAGCGTCCAATTGCTGTAAATGGTAAAGTTGAAATTCACCCAATGATGTACGTAGCACTTTCTTATGACCACAGAATCATCGACGGACGCGAGTCAGTTGGTTTCTTAGTGGCGGTTAAAGAAGCACTAGAAAACCCGGTAGAATTATTGATGAACGGAGATGCTAAAAGAGCATTGGAACTATAGTTTTGAATAATTTATATAAAAAAAATCCTAAATTCCTACCAATGGAGTTTAGGATTTTTGTTGCTAAAAAATAATTAGACAAAAGATATCTCTATTCAATAAAAAGAATAAATTATTAGCAATTACAATGATTAAAAAACTTCTTTATTAAAGTAAATCATCGTTAAAAAGACTTTGAATTCTACATTAGAAATAAAATTCATAAAATATGACACAAGCAACCAGAGGAAGTGAATTTGAGTCTTTAAATTCGTTATTTATTGTTTTAAAAAGGGAGTATAAAACAATTTTATTTGCTACTTTGTTTTTTCTAATTTTTGGATTTTTTTATTCATTAAGTATTCCCAAAGAATATATTTCTACAGGTAAAATACTTCCAGAAGTTTCTCATAAACCTTCAAATGGTATGGGAGCACTTAATCAGCTATTAAAAAAGTATAATAATAATGTTGATTTACACAATACTGAAATTACAAGCCCTGAAATTTATGCTGAAATTATTAAATCAGACAACTTTTATAATTACATTCTTAATAAAGAAGTAAGAACAACCACTAATAAAAAGATAAGTTTTAAGTCTTATTATGATTTCAATTTCAAAACTGATAATAAAATTAAATATTATAGTATTATTCAGGATATTCAAAAAAGAATTATAATAACTTATGATAAAAGGAATAATTTAATTTTTATCACTGCAAAAATGCAAGACCCAGTAGTTGCAGCGGATATAGCAAATTCGACAATAATTTACCTAATAAATTATATTATCCAATATCGGACTGAAAAAGCACGTCAAGAATTACATTTTATAGAAGATTTAGAAAAAAAAGTTTCAAAAGATTCATCAAAAAGCATTGAATTAAGAAAAGAAATTCAGAATGGTTTATCTTTATCAGCAGTACAAATAAAAATTAAAATACAAGAAGATACACCAATTATACCAATATTAGAAAAAGCCCAAATTCCTGTTATGAGCAATAACTCAGAACTTAAAATTATCGGAGGTCTTACTTTTATAGGTTTTATAATTGGGGTAATTTTGGCATTTTTGAAAAGCCAAAATTATAAAATACTTTTTAAAGAGCCTAAATATGTAGAAGTAAGTAAATTATAATCTTTTCCATGGATTATCACCTAGTTTAATTATTTGTGTATATAGTAATTTTGTATAGTAAAATTGAACGAGAATAGTAATAATGTTAATTAGAATAAGAAACGGACTGACGCAATTCGCAAAAATAGGAGAAGATAATATCTGTAAAACATAAGCAAAAGTACCAACTAACATTAAAAATGCGATGAGAAAAGATTGACCCGCGAGATCTTTTCTTTGGAAGAACATAAGTGTCAAACATATAGGGATAAATAGGGCTGCAATAAAACCTAAAAATACATTTACTTGTTCGTTAGGTATCTTACTGAAATTTTGGGAAAAAAATTGATGTGCAAAAAACATAATAAGAAACCCCATAGAAAAAGCAAATACACTGATAAAATACCATTGTTTTTTTTCTATCAAATAAATTTTACTAAAATAAGGATATCCATACTTAAAATATGTATAGATAATTCCTAAGTCCAACAAAAGCCAGGGCAAATTAAACATTCGATTGACCGGATAAAAAAAAGAATATGTAAATTCGTAACCGAAATTTAAAACCAGTGGAATAAGAGGCATTCCGTACGTTTTATCTTTTATCCCTTTGTAAATAATAAATACATAAGCTAGGATCCAACAAAACCCTCCGGTTGCACCTAATAAGATGGTAATATATTTCATGCGGATTCAATTTTTTATAAAAGAGGATAATCTGAAAAACGTGGTAACATTAAATAGAAGGACAGATGATACTAATATTACAATATTATCGTCGTTTTTTAAAGCTAAAAACAGAAGAATTGTAATCGGTAGAATTGTAATATAATAATCAAATAATAAACTTCGTGATTTATAGTTTTGAGAAGGCTGGAAAAAGTAAAATTGTACTTTAAAGAGAACTTTCAGAAGTAATAGGGATATAATATAGATACCGAAAGATAAAACAAAAATAGTCCAGCCAGTAGTCCCAATAAAAATTAGAAAAGATACTGACTCTGCTATTAGAACAAAAAAATTAAAACCACTTATTACTCTTTTAGAAGAACTATTTATAAAGGTAGCAACTCCTGCTTTTACATCATTGTCATAATCATAATATTGATGTATTATGAGTGAACGCATGCCAAAAGAGAATAGCATCCATATACTGCCACTAATCACGAAAGTGAGATTATTAACAATATTTCCGTTAAGCAAGTAGATGAAAATAAAAAGTGAAGGAAAGAATTGAGAGCCTAATCCGTCAAAGATTATGCCTAAATAAGTTTTCTCTTTTAGTCGAAATTGTCTACAAGAATATAGATAAAAACAAACCCAGCCCAACCAATAAAATACCAGTGCAAAAATATTCCCTAATAAAAAAAAGGAGTAAACAATTCCCAACAAAAAGATACTGCCTAAAGTTATAAACTGGTAGATTTTACTAATTCTGGTCATAAAGTTTTCCTTACCAGCTACAGTGTCGTCTTCCTGATCATAATAATTGTTAATCAAGCTGGCAAAAATTGCACCAACTATTAGACCCGATAAAAGAAATAAAATGACATAAATTTCCTGTCCTATATCTTTAATATTTTCTTTTATAAAATATAAATAAATTAAAACTAAAAAGGGCGGTAATTTGAACCACCAAGTGCTTATTCGGATAAACTTTAAAAAAAACATTAATTCTTAATAAAAATAAATTGATAATTTTTTCTGGAGATTTCTTTTTGAATTCCCCTTTTAAGTGCTATGAGGAATAAATAAGGTTTTTTAATAATGTAAATAAGCAGTTTCTTTGTTTCTATATCTATGTGGCCTTTCAATAAAAACAGATAAGTTATTAAAATTTTATTTTGAATGATTTTGAGATCAATCATTTCGCGCTCAGGTTTGTCCATATAGGAACTAAAGTTGTGGAGAATTAAATTTAAATCTTCAAGATGTAATTTTCTAAATATAATTCCTTTTCTGCCATCACTAATGTTGGTTGTGTCTCTACTTTTTTTCCAAAAGACTTCTTTAGTAAAGCCAACACGACAATTTAAATCTTTAAAAATCATTTCGAGTTGCAAGACCCAATCATCACTAATATTTACTTGAGCATTCCAACCAAAAGGGAAGGAAGATTTTCGTATTATTAATCCAGAATTTGGTGCTATAGAATCAATTAATAAAAGCTTTCTAAATTCAAGATAATCAAAAACATAACAACCGTTATTCGGAATATTATTATTTTTTAAAAAATCAGGAAAAATATTTGAATGTTTTTTGTTAAAAGCATGGAGTTCCCAATTTGAAAAAAATAAATCTAGTTTATGTTCAAGAACATGACCAATACTTTTTTCAAGATATGTATCATGCCACTTGTCATCCGAATCAAGAGGTGCAATAATTTCTCCCCGGGCATATTGCAAACCGACATTTCTGGTGTCAGCTTGTCCAGTATGTGCTTTCTGAATATAAACAATTTTATCACCAAAAGTTGAGACGACATTTTTTGTATCGTCAGTTGATCCATCATCTACTATAATGATCTCAATGTTTTTATAAGTCTGGTTTAGAGCAGCCTCAATTGTAGCACTTAGACAATATGAACGGTTATAGGTAGGTATAATAACAGAAACAAGAGGAGCTTCAGCAATATTAATCAATGGGTGTGTTTTTTAGTTTAAAATCTCTTTGGTTTTCAGACACAAATCTAATCAATAATCTAAATGATATATTTATTAAAATCGTAAAAAATAAAAACTTTTTTGCAGTTTTATTTCATGTTTTTTTCTTAAATACGTACTCGTTTTGTCTAATATTTTAATTTTCTTTATAAAATTACTCAAAAAGTTGTTAAAAAGTTTTTACTTCAAATACAAATAATGGTTATAATAATCGATAATTCCTTTTCCTTCCATCAAAACATCTGCGCCAATAATGCCGTGAACGGGTTTTGCTTTGTACTGTCTTAGAGCTTCATTGACATGCGAAAGATCAAAAATTACGAGATTGAAATCCTGATTTTTCCAAGAACCAATTTGCAGTGCATTTTGTTTGGAGATTTGTGTTTTCATACCGGTTCCGCCTGCGCCTGCCGCTTTGGTTTTGGATTTTTTTGAAGTTAATTCAAAACGTTCAATACTTTCGTAACCCACGCAAGAGTTCGAAGCACCTGTATCTAAAATAAAATTTCCCGAAACGCCATTGATTTTTACCTTAATCAATAAATGCTGCGTTTTAATGATTTTGAATTTTATCTTTTTATACTTTTCTTTTTTGAGAACCAGGTGAAGATTTTCCATTTTTGATAGTGATTGAAAATCAAAAATAAACCAATTATGCCCAAAAAGCTAATGATGTAAACGATATAATTTGTTGTTTTTTCCTGAGAAGAAATAGAACCGTAATAGACAAAAGAGCTCCAGTAATAAGGTGATTTTTTATCGTTTGAAATTTCAGGATTATTTAAAAAAGCTATTTTAGCATTGGCATTGGCTTCAAAATAGGTTTGATTGTTTTTGATGTTTTTATAAAAATCGGTCATAAAAACAGAAGTTGTATAATCATTTACTTTCCATAAAGAGAACAATAAATTCTGTGCTCCTGCAAACTGAAAACCTCGTGCTACACTCATGGCACCTTCACCTTTATACCATTTTCCAATTCCCGTTTCACAGGCACTTAGAACCACTAAATCCGGTTTTAGTTTGAGGTTATACAATTCAGAATACAGAATTTCTTCATCATAAAATTTAATGCTGGAAGGTGTTTCAATATCGCCAGAAGAAGCATGGGTACTTAAATGCAAAATGGAATAATGAGGAGCATTTCTTTTAAAATTATCATAAGTGGCAGATTTATTTTCGAAAAACTTTCCGTTAAAATTGCTTTTTATCGCTTGCATTTCATCTTTAGAAAATTTCAATTCATAAGCTGTTTTTTCAAATATTGGAAAAATTCCCAGTACATTTCTTTTACTATTGGAATAAGGTATTTCCTTTAGGTAGAATGCAGCCGAATTGTTATACGCAATTTTAAAATCGTTTAGTAAATAAGGCATTTTTGCAAAATTGGTTGTCGCAGATTCTTTGGTTAATAAAGCTTCAAATGGCAGTAAATTCAATATGCCGTCAGGAATGATAATGAGATTACTGTAATTTGATTTAGCGGGTAATAGAAGGTTTTTATATGCTAAATTTGCTGTTTTTTTGTAGTTCGCAATGTTGTTAGTGATTGAGTTCGCATTATGAAAAAGACTAACAAATGCGGGTATTGTCTCACCGCACATTTGTCCCGTACAAAAGGATTTTAAAAAAATTTGGCGATTTTGTATCGTAAAGACATAGACCGTTTTTGTACCCCAAAAATAGGCTGTCAAAATTGCATTGTCTTTTTTTAATTTTGCATACAAATCATTGAAGTTAATAGTTGAATTGTATCGCATCTTGGTATCAGATTGTATTTTTTTTAAGAGTAACATTAATTCGTTCTGCTTTTTTATAGCGTCATTTATTTTAATAATATCAGCCTGTTCCCTTTTTTGCTGCTCTTTAATTATTAAGGTATTGCAATTTTGCAATTGTTCCAGAATAAGTTTCTCTTTTTCTGATTTATTTTTGATTAATTGCTCTTTTAATACAACAGATTTAGACTTTTCAGTAAGCAAAAAAGCATTTTCGATGTAAATGTATTTTCCTTCTTTTTCAAAAAGTGACTGATAGATGGCAATACATTTTTCAGTACGTTTTCTATTCCTGATTTGTGTAATGATTTTAGAGTTTTCATACAAAATAAGCGACTGGAACAATTCTTCAATATAAAAAGAAAGAGTGTAGCTTTCCAGTGCTTTTTGAGGTTGTTTTTGCAATGTGAACAGGTCAGCCTGAAAGTCTAAAGCATCCAGTAAAGCTGTTTCGGCATAAAGAGAATTTTCTTTTGGTAAAATGTTTTTTTGATTGTTGTAATTAGGAATTAAAATTTTGAAAATATTTTTTAAAACAGATTGGGCTTCGGATATATTTCCATTTTTCAGCAATAGAGGCATATATTCCAAATAAAACCTAGCCTGTTTTCTGGGTTCTGAGGATGGCGAATTTTCAAATATTTTTTTTGCTTTTTCAAAATAGATCAAAGCATTCTCTGTTCTGTAGTCAATATAAACTTTGTATAAATTAATATAGGTATTGTATAGGGATTCTGTTTGGGATTTATCTTTTTCTAATAGAGGTATTGCTTTTAAAAAAGCCATTTCTGCATTAAAATAATCTTCGTTTATGGATCTCAAAAGATAATTGGCACCTAGATTATTTAATAAGAGACCTTTTTGAGTTGAGGTTAGTTTTTCGATTTCAATTGTTTTTTCAATCAAATTAATTGCTTCGGATACCTGACCCGTATTTTGATAGACATTAGATAAATTAAGAATTGCCGCTATTTTTTGAGACTGGTTTTTCTGTGTTTCAGCTAAATAATAATACTGTTTTATAGTGTTTTCGGCGCTGTTGTAATCGCCAATAACAGTATACAAATTCCCCAACGGTTTTAGGCAATATTCGATAATGTCGTAATCTCTAAGTTTGTGTTTTTGGTAAATTTGCCAGGCTTTTTCATAACTGGAAAGGGCCTTTTGAGATTGACCAAATTGATTTTCATAATAGGCTTTGTTGCAGTTTAAAACTACTATGGCTAGCAATTCATCCTTGGTTTTTGGATGTGGATTTTTCCAGAAATCAGTTTCCGTTTTAGAAAGTTTTTGTAACGTTTTTGCGGAAGGATGAGCGACAAAAACATCAATTGCATCATATATTTTGTCTTCCTGATTCTGCCCAAGAACATTCAGGTTTATAAAGAGAAAGATTAAACCATATAAGTGATATAAGTTCATATTATTTCATTACTGTTTTTTCCACCATATAAGTCATATAAGTTCATTCATTTTATGGCGTATAATTCTAAGATTAAATTAAATAAGGGCATATAAGTTTTTTATAAAATAGATTAATTTACAATCCAGCTTTTAATATGTACTTATATGACTTATATGGTGAAAATATTAAAACTTCCAAATCCCATAAAGCTGAATATAATTAAAATTCTGTTCAAAATTCATGACATAACGTGCTCCTAAACTCGGTCCAATTCTGGCAAAACCTGCGGTTAAATCGAATAAAAGACCGGTTTTAATATCAGTAAAAGAATTTTTTATGGTGTTGTTGCTGGTTTGTGTCCCGATTAAAAAATTATCCTTGTCGCCTTCAAAGGTTTCTATTTTTATATCCTGATGCTGCTCTGATGAAACATTAATATTAGCCTGAATTCCGGCTCCGATACCTATATAATTATTAATATTGTAGCGAATCAAAATGGGAATTTCCCAATTGATGTTTTTGTTTTCAGTTGTAGTAGTGGTGCGTAATAATTGCCTTGTCCCGTTTGCATTGGTGTCAAATACGTCTACAATATTGGCGCTACTATTATATTGGTTTAAAGCATTAACCCATTCTGCCTGCCAATATAAACGATACGATTTAAAAGGCGAAATCGTTGCTCCAACAAAATAACTGGTTGATTTTTCCAAATCGGGATAAATATTGTAGCCTGCTTTGACTCCAACAGATATTCCCGGCAAAAATCTTGTGACAGCGTAATTGGTTATGATAGGCTCGTTTTTGTCAAATATAATGGCAGTTTTGCTTTTGGTTTTTACTTTATGAAAATCTTCATTAAATTTCATCGAATAGCGTACAAAACCTTTTGTACTGTCTTTTTCCTGTACGTTTTTTTGTTCCGTTCCCGGCAAATAAATATTCTTGAAAGTAAATATGATTTGTTTCTGTTTGATGATGGTATCCAGACAGCTTACAGTTGGTTCTTCATCTTTTGGACAAATCGGACATTCAGGATACATGCCTTCAATCTGGAACGTTTTTTTGTCAAACATATCCGGAATATCTGTTTCTAAACGAATTTTTCTGGCCGGCCCTTCGCCGTTGTTTTGAAAACGGGTTTTGAATTTAACTCTCTTAAACCGCACCAGTCTGTAATTGATCAGACTTCCGTTAGAACCCATTTTGTTGGGGTCGTGGGAGGTTACGATTTCCATCTCAAGGTTTTTGACTTTGTGATTTTTAAAACTTCTGTTGGGAACAAATATACCACGCATCGTAACTGTTGCACTGGTATCTTTGATCATTTCAGGAGTTGTTTTGAAAGTGTAAAAAACATTACGTGTTTCTGTTGGATTGGAATCATCAAATTCCAGAATCGAGACATTGTTATAGAGTGTGTGTGCTTCTTTTAAACTCGCCTCCAGATCTTCTTCTGTCGTCGTGTTTTTATATTTTTTGGTTTTGAATGTGTTTTCAACCGAAGCCAGATAATTTTTGGAGTCATCAAGATCATCAACTGCCGCTATCGTGTTTTCTTTTACTTCACGCTCGCCTGCATACGTTCTGAAATCGAGTAATTCGAAATTATTGTTTTTGAATTGTTTTTCGTTGTAAAAAAGATAAAGCTTGCCGCTGGCAACATAATTTTCCAGATTTTGATAACTGACTACGACTACCATCTCCTGATCCGGAATGGGATCGCAGTTTTTTTGAATCGCAAATCCGTTTTGATCGGCAATTGAGGCGATGTCCTGATACGGATCATCGGCTATTTCGTTTACAGCTACTTTTTTTGGACGTGTAGCAGGAGGTTTTCCGTTGTCGTAATTGTTGGTAACAGCTAATCGGGTGGTGTAATTGCCTTTGTTTTTATAGACATGTTTGGGTTCTGCCTGTTTGCTGTAATGTCCGTCTCCCATTTCCCATAGATAGGAATAGCTGGGTTTTGGTGCACCTGCAATCGGAATCAAGGGTGGTGTTTCCGGTTTAAAAGTAACAGAATTGCCTTTTTGGGTATAGCTGATATTCGCTCTTCGGGTGATGGTGTCTTTTACTTTGGTCTGCGCCAACACCATTGCTGATGAAAGAATAATGATACAGCATAAAAGTTTTTTCATGGTCGAGGAGGTTTTTTTAGCCCTGATGGGAATGGCATCCTTTTGTGCCGGGGTTCGGCATAAAAGATACAATGGACAGCAGGATTAGCTTCTGAAAATCATCAGAATAATTTAAAACAGCTTTAAATGTAAAAAAAAGTGATGAGCAAATCACCACTTTTTCTTAAAAAAGTATAGAGTAAGTTATTGAATAGCATTGATTTCGGCTACCAATTGCGCTTCTGTGCCCAATGTTGTTTCGGCAAGAGTAAAGGTGTAAACGGCATTGGCAGTTGTTGTCACTCCTTTGATCGCATAACGCCATTTTCCATCTTCTTCTGTAGCGAAAATAATGTGACACGCTAAACCAATTGGAATTTGACCGTAGTGTTCGCTGAACAATCCTTCGGCTGTATAAGTGTCTAATTGCGCAAGAGCATTTGTTCCTTCACCGTCATAAGACAGATAAACGGCAGAATTAGTATTATTGTAACCTTCCGGAGCATCAACTAATATGGTTGTTCTTGGTCTTGGATCATTATAAAATTTATCAACATTTGTCCATCCAAAGCTTCCAAAAGTTACATAATAGCTATTTGCTTCACCCTGAACACCGCCTTTTCCACCAGTTCCGTCAGCACCGTCTCTGGCTTCTCTCCACACTAAATTTTCATCTTCGTCAATATTTCCAAACCACAATGTCATTTCATTATCGTAACCTCCGGTTAAGCCAGTTGGTACAATAAGATACAAGCCGCAGTTAGTCGCTAATTCCTGACCGTTTTGTGTCGCTTTGATGAAAAATTCACCTCCTGAAATCAATAAGTTTTTCTTCCCGTCAGGCATTAAACCCATCGTTGGTTTGTTGGTAACCAGCATGTCTCCTTTATCAAAAAGCTCGACGTATTCAACATTAATGGTTCCGGTTACGGCAGCTCCTCCTTTTGTCAGGCAGTTTCCATTAATATTGATTTTAACTCCTTTTGCAGAAGTAAGAACGATATTGCCTTCTCCGGCTGTAGCTGTAAATTTTTGTGTTCTGCTTTCTAAGGCTTCCTTGCGGACAGCTGCAAATTCTGATGCTGATGGCGGCATAATTTTGTCATCTCCGTTGTTGTCATCATCACAGCTTGCAAATGTGGCCAGTGCTAAAAATAATAATCCGATTTTTCTAAAATTTGTGTTCATGATTTCTAATTTTTATAAATCTGAGCTGATCTTTATCAGTTGGTTTTCAGATTCGGTTGTTAATTTAATTTTTATAATCCTATATCAATTCGGGTTTGATATTGTTACCCTTGTTTTCAAAAATTTATTTTTTTATTCTTTTATACCGTTATATCAATTCGCCTGAAAATTTGTTACCCCTGTTTTTTGAATTTATTTTGAGAAGCATTTTTCTTCAAATACATTCCCGTCTTCATCTACGGCAACAAGAATGTCTTTGTTATGATGGGAAGCAATAAAATGATACAGCCAAATAACTGACCAAAGGCCAAGTGTTGCAAAAACCATAGCCAGATGAAACGAAGGGTCTATTTGCTTTTTTTCTCTTGATAAAACTACGTAAGGCAATTTTTCGTTTTGCTCGATAATTACAAATCCGTTGCGAATTTTGTTTGAGAGCGCTTTTTGAAATTTGGCAAAATCTTTTTCTGTGGTAAATTGGTAAGTGTTCATTTTAGGATTATTTTAAATTCTTAAAAAGAGTATTGTTTCCTTATATCAACCTGACCTTATAATTGTTACCCCTTTTGTCTGAATTTATATTGGATTCTTTTTTTTACATTCGCATATAATTTTTAATATGGCAAATAGTACAATTCATCCCGACCAAATGTTTATTGATGGACTGGCGAATAATGATTCGGCAGTTATTCAGGCTATTTATAAAAAGTTCGTTCCCAAAGTGGTTTTCTTTATAAAAAATAATTCGGGAGATGAAGATCAGGCTCAAGATGTGATTCAGGAAGTTCTGATGTTACTTTTTAATCAGGCGAAAGCGAATACATTGCTCTTGACCTGCCCGTTTGATGCCTACTTCTTCCTACTCTGTAAAAGGAAATGGCTTAACGAATTGAAAAAAACTTCGAATAAAGGGGTAACAATTAAGGAAGATTTTGCATCTATCAATGAATCTGCTCTCGAATTGGTTGAAGAAGCCGAACAATTTGATGAAAAACAACAGCTTTTTGATATGATGTTCCAGAAATTAGGAGATAAGTGCCAGGAGGTTTTAAAACTGAGTTTCACAATCAAATCGATGGAAGAGGTTGCCGAAAAACTAAACGTAACTTACGGATACGTCCGTAAAAAGAAATCGTTGTGTATCGGACAACTGACACAATGGATTCAGGATGCAAAAAAATTTAAATCTCTTAAAAATAATTAGCCATGAACGAAGAACGCTACCTATTATTTGATCAATATCTTCAGGGTGAATTGACTATTGAGGAAAGAAATAGCTTTGAAAAAGAGGTTTCAGAAAATCCGGAATTTGCCGCTGAATTCAGAACTTTCAAAGAAGTTATGGTGGAATTGCAAAATAAATTCGGACATGTACAGGAAAGAGAAGCTTTTAAAGAAAATCTATCCGACATTTCAGATAAGCACTTCAATAAAAACAAACCAAAAGTAGTAAAACTGAAGCCATGGTATTATGCGGCGGCAGCTTCGGCAGCGATATTATTTGGATTGTTCTTTTTTAATCACAATTCAGATCCGAATTTCGAAGATTTCAATCAGCCGGAACAGGCTTATTTTACGGAAAGAGGAGATGCTGCATTAGAA
>Ga0247805_1001245_pt1 | contig 12305 bp, 9 predicted proteins | sample UWRJL044104R1_FD_180930 | JGI IMG/M metagenome (GOLD analysis project Ga0247805, IMG submission 180930) | Plant litter microbial communities from Arlington Agricultural Research Station in Wisconsin, United States - UWRJ-L044-104R-1 | ecosystem: Environmental > Terrestrial > Plant litter >...
ATCGGTTTAAATAGCCTTCGCGCAACTCGTCATATTCGGATCGCAACGCTTTCGCATATTCCAATTTCGTATTGGCATTGACTAAGTTTCCGGCAACGGTTACGGCGCGCGATGCGTCATTGACATGAACCACAGTTTCCCGGTATTCCGGTGCGATTTTGACTGCAGTATGCGCTCGTGAAGTCGTGGCGCCGCCAATCATAATCGGGATTTTGATGTTGCGTTTGTCGAGTTCTTTAGCGAGATAGACCATTTCATCCAATGATGGCGTGATCAATCCGCTGAGGCCGATGATATCGACATTTTCCTTGATCGCCATTTCAATGATTTTCTCGGGAGAAACCATCACGCCGAGATCTACGATCTCATAATTGTTGCAGCCTAACACGACTGAAACGATGTTTTTCCCGATGTCGTGCACATCGCCTTTTACGGTTGCCATTAATATTTTTCCGGCGCTTTGTGACATTCCGTCTTTTTCGGCTTCTATATAAGGTAGCAAATAAGCGACCGCTTTTTTCATCACGCGCGCGGATTTTACGACTTGCGGCAGGAACATTTTCCCGCTTCCGAACAAATCGCCCACAACGTTCATTCCGGCCATTAAGTTGATTTCGATGACCTGGATTGGTTTTGCTGCGAGTTGGCGCGCTTCTTCGACGTCAATTTCGATGAATTCGTCCACGCCTTTTACCAAAGCATGTGTCAACCTTTCCTGAACCGGAAGTGCCCGCCATTCTTGGACTGCTTTTTCATTGGCTTTGTAGTCGCCTTTGAAGGTTTCGGCTAAATCCAAAAGCCGTTCGGTTGCATCTTCTCTCCTATTTAACAAAACGTCTTCTACATGTTCCAAAAGCGTTTTGTCGATCGAATCATAAACCTCAAGCATCTCCGGATTGACAATTCCCATCGTCATGCCATTTTGGATCGCGTGGTATAAAAACGCCGAGTGCATCGCTTCGCGGACTTTGTCGTTGCCACGAAAAGAAAACGATACATTGCTGACGCCGCCCGAAACATGCGCATAAGGCAGGTTTTCACGAATCCATTTGGTCGCGCGAAAGAAATCGAGCGCATTGCGTTTGTGCTCGTCCATCCCGGTCGCAACCGGGAAAATATTCGGGTCGAAAATGATGTCTTCGGCGGGAAAACCAACTTTTTCAACTAAAACATCATACGATCTTTTGCAGATTTCAATACGGCGTTCGTAAGAATCGGCTTGTCCGTTTTCATCGAATGCCATTACAATGACAGCAGCGCCGTAACGTTTCACCAGTTTTGCCTGATGAATGAAATTGGCTTCGCCTTCTTTTAAAGAGATGGAATTGACGACGCTTTTCCCTTGTGCGACTTTAAGTCCGGCTTCGATGATTTCCCATTTGGAGCTGTCTATCATTAATGGAACTCTGGAAATATCGGGCTCCGAAGCGATCAGGTTTAAGAAAGTCGTCATCGCGTGCACGCCGTCAAGCATGCCTTCATCCATATTGATATCGATGATCTGGGCACCGCCTTCGACCTGTGCGCGGGCAACGTCGAGCGCTTCTTCGTAACGTTCTTCTTTGATTAAACGAAGAAATTTTCGGGAACCGGTGACATTGGTGCGTTCTCCGACATTAACGAAATTCGTTTCGGGTGTGATGATCAGCGGCTCAAGGCCGGACAATTTTAAATATTTATTACAGTCTGAATCAGCCATTAGGTGGTTACTTCAATTTTTCGTGGTTCGTATTCGGCTGCAACTTCAGCAATGAGTCGGATGTGATCTGGATTTGTGCCGCAACAACCTCCGATGATGTTGATTAAATTGTCTTCGAGATATTCGCGGATCAAAGCCTGCATTTCCTGCGGCGTTTGGTCGTATTGACCAAAGGCATTTGGCAATCCGGCGTTTGGATGCGCGGAAATATTCAATGTCGTGTTTCTGGACAATCTTTTTAAATAGGGTTTTAGCTGATCGGCTCCGAGGGCACAATTGAATCCGACGCTTAAAAGTGGAATATGCGAAATGGAAATTAAAAACGCTTCCACGGTTTGTCCCGATAGTGTGCGGCCCGAAGCATCGGTAATTGTTCCAGAAACCATGATCGGAATGTCGAGATTTCTTTCTTCTTTGACTTCTTCTATCGCGAACAAAGCGGCTTTGGCGTTGAGCGTATCGAATATGGTTTCGACCAATAAAATATCAATTCCGCCGTCGATTAATGCTTCGACTTGTTGCTTGTAGGCAATTCTGAGATCGTCGAAAGTGACTGCGCGATAGCCCGGATCGTTTACGTCGGGCGACATGCTGGCCGTTTTGTTTGTCGGACCGATGGAACCCGCGACGAATCTTGGTTTGTCCGGATTTCTTGCGGTGAATTCATCGGCAACTTCGCGGGCGATTTTGGCCGATTTATAGTTGAGTTCGTAGACTAAATCTTCGAGATGATAATCTGCAATCCCGATTGTGGTTCCAGAAAACGTATTGGTTTCTACAATATCGGCGCCGGCTTCGAAATATTGGGCGTGTACGTCGCGGATCGCCTGCGGCTGGGTAAGTGACAGCAAATCGTTGTTGCCTTTGAGCGAATGCGGGAAATCCTTGAAGCGTTCGCCACGGAAATCTGTTTCTGAGAAGTTGTAGCGTTGCAGCATTGTTCCCATGGCACCGTCGAGCACGAGGATTCTTTTTTGTATTTCTTGAGTTACTTTTGACATTTTTGTGTTTATTGGCCACTTAAAAAAACGAAACTTTATTATTTAGCCCCGATTGAAGTGGAAATCCTTTTTGAGCTTTTCAGCGAAAAAAAGATTGCAGCGTAAAGCGGGACAAAACATGAACTGGAAACCAGCTGTTGTGCTTCAAAAAAATAAAAAAAGTATCATGAAAAGGGAGAAAATCTCGTGGTTATCTGTCCCAGAAAATCTGGGTAGAATGTAGCACCTTCTTTAAGATAAAGGGTTGCTAAGGCTTCACCGGGTCTAATCCCTCGGCCTTTCGTGATAACAGTCAGTATGTTTATGAACGCTGCAAAGTAAGGCAATCGCGTTGGATTGTGCAACTGCTTTTGACGAAAAAAACTAAAACGTTGTCGCTGCAGGTTGGGCTTGAGCAAAAAGGGTTTCTTTGATTTTGATTTGGCCTGCTATTTTGAGAATATCTGTGAGCACGCCGCGGGCAGTAACTTCTTTTCCGGCTCCGGCGCCTTGAATTACGATTGGGTTTTCGCCGTAGGAATTCGTGTAGATTTCTATCAGGCTGTCGGCGCCTTTGAGTTGGCCCAACGGCGAACTTTCAGGTTCAGACAGGAGCTTTACTTCGAGTGTTTTTTGAATCAGGTCGAGTTCTCCGATATAGCGCAGGACGTGATTTTCTATTTGGGTTAGCTTGGCGGTTTGATACGGTTGGTCGAATAGGAATTTGTTGATTGAATATTCGGCTTTGGAGTGTTTTTCGTTTAGGTTTGGGAGCAATAAGGAGGTAATTTTGATGTTGGAGAATTCGGTTTCGAGGCCGAGTTCGCGGGCGAGTATGAGTAATTTTCTGGCGACGTCGTTTCCGGAAAGGTCTTCGCGGGAATCGGGTTCGGTGTAGCCGATTTTTTCTGCGTCGCGGAGAATTTGGGAAAATGGAAGATTTTCTTTTCCAAAACGGTTGAAAATATAGCTTAACGAACCTGAAAATACGCCACGGATTTTGGTGATTTTTTCTCCTGAGTTGTATAAATCTCTAATTGTTCCGATGATGGGCAATCCGGCGCCGACATTGGTTTCATAAAGAAATTGCTTGTCGAACTTATTAAGGTTTCTTCGGATTTCGTTGTAAAAATCATTGTGCATGGTGTTTGCGATCTTATTGGCAGCGACGATGTGAAATCCGTTTTGGATGAGCGGAATGTAGGATTTTACGAGATCTGAACTTGCCGTAGCATCAACAGCGATCAGATTTTCAAGGTTTTGAAATTGTACGTAATCAATAACATCTTCAATACTAAAAGGAATCGCCGATTGGGCAAAATTGGCTTCCCATTTGTTTTTATTTCCGTCTCTTTCAAAAAATGCGAGGCTCGAGTTGGTAATGATTGGGAAACGAAGTTCGATATTTTGCTTTTCGAGGAAGAATTTCTGGCTTTCGACAATCTGGTTGATCAGTGTGCTGCCGACATTTCCGATTCCGAAAAGGACGATATTAATTTTGAGTGGCATAGCTGGGTTGTTTTTGCGTATTGAAAATGGGTTCGATGATTTTAGACAATTGTTCAAATTCAATTAGAAAAGCGTCGTGTCCGTGGATGGATTTGATTTCGTGGTAAAAAATGTTCGATTTGGTTTGCTGCAACAATTTGACACTTTCGCGGTTTTCGTCCGGGATAAAAAACAAGTCGGAATCTACCGCGATCACATGGATATTTCCGTAGATTTCATTGGCTACAGCCTCGAAACTTAGATCGTTTTTTGAAATATCGACCGTTTTTAAAAGGTGGTTCATCAATTTATAAGATGCCAACCGGAAGCGATTTTGCAGTTTTTCGCCGTGGTGCAATAGCCAGGTTTCGATGTGAAAATTGGTTTCTCCCACAGATTTTTCGCGGTTGAACTTGAGTCCGAGCGACTGCGGCGTGCGGTACAGCAGCATCGCATGAATGCGCGCATCGGAAATCGGGTTGTCTGAATTGTTGAGAATTTGATCTTGTACCAAAACATTCGCAATGACCCAATCCGTCGCTTTCCAATCGGTGGCAACCGGAATGAGATTTTCGATTTTTGCTGGACGCAAAGCTGCCATTTCCCACGCAATTCCACCGCCAAGGCTTCCGCCGATGACAGCAAACAATTTGTCGATTTTTAGTTCATTTAAGCCTTGCCAGAAAATCTGTGCGATGTCTTTTGCGTTAAAATCTTTGTAATTGTCGATCTGATTTTCATAGTCGCCGTCAAATCCGTTACCGGGAATATTGAAAGCGATGACCGTAAAATCATTTGTGTCTATGGTTTTATTTTTTCCGATAAGTGCTTTCCACCAGCCATTTTCTCCAGCCACATTAGAATTTCCGGTCAGTGCGTGATTCACGACAACAATCGGCGCAGTTCCAATTTCGGAACCAAATTGCTGCCAAAACAACGGCACGTTTTGATATGAATTGCCGTTTTCGGTAAGCCATTTTTCAATGATGATTTTCTTTAATTTTCCCATGATTTCTTTTTTAAAAACTGCCCGGCCGAAAACGTGTCGGCCGTTGCAGTTTTAACAAACAAACAAAAAACAAACAATTATTTTCGATTAAGCCGCGTTGGCCGAATCATATTCTTTGAGTAAAGTCAGGTGCACCGGAGTTGGATTGACGATATTGTCCTGAATGGGGCAGCGGGATTCGACGATTTGGATCCAGTTATTGAGTTGTTCCAAAGTCGCGTCAGATGTGGGTTTTACGACAATCTGGATCGATTCGAAACCAGCGCGTTTGTCGGTTTCTTTCCCATTGTATTTGTCGAGTTCCAAAGTTCCCGAAATTTCGACCTGAAGTGATTTCAGGCCGATGTTCAGTTCTTTGGCAACAATTTTTCCGACGGCATTAATGCATCCGGCGAAACCGGCGAGCAAATATTCGATTGGGCTTGGGCCTTCGAGTTCGGGCGCAAGCGGGTTTTTACTGATTCTCACGTCAAAGCTTTGCGCCTTGACAACAAACTGGCCGTTGCCGTTTGCATATCCCAAAACATTTACGGTTTTTAAACTCATGATTAAACTAATTGAGGGTTTTTAATATTTTCGAACACGGCTTTGAGGTCGGCTTTTATATCTTCGATGTCTTCAAGACCGACAGACAATCGGATTAAGTCTTTAGAAACGCCTGTCGTTAATTGCTGTTCGTCTGACAATTGCTGATGCGTGGTGCTTGCCGGATGAATGATCAGTGATTTGGTATCTCCAATATTCGCCAATAATGAAAATAATTTCGTTTGATCAGCGACTTTTTTCGCGGATTCGTAGCCGCCTTTTAGTCCGAAGGTTACGATGCCGCTTTGTCCTTTTGGCAAATATTGCTGTCCGAGTTCGTAATATTTGCTTGATTTCAATCCCGGATAACTAACCCATCCTACATCTTCATGCGCTTCGAGCCATTCTGCCAATGCGAGTGCATTTTCGCTGTGTTTTTGGATTCGTATCGGCAATGTTTCAAGGCCTTGGATAATCTGGAATGCATTAAACGGACTTAACGCACCTCCAAAATCGCGCAAACCCTCGATGCGTACTTTTGCAATAAACGCTGCATTTCCGAGCGCTTCGTGGTACACCAACCCATGGTAACCAGCTGATGGCTCTGTAAATTCCGGGAATTTTCCGTTGCTCCAGTCGAAGTTTCCGGCATCAATGATGGCGCCTCCGAGCGACGTGCCGTTACCGGAAATGTATTTGGTTAACGAATGAATGACAATATCTGCTCCATGCGCAATCGGATTCAAAAGATAGGGTGATGGAACCGTATTGTCAACAATAAACGGCACCTTGAATGCTTTGGCTTCCGCCGAAACAGCCTTCAAATCGAGCACGTCGAGTTTTGGATTTCCAAGTGTTTCTGCAAAAAATACGCGAGTGTTTTCTTTGGCAGCTTTTATGAAATTCTCTGGGTTTGATGGATCGACGAAAGTCGTCGTGATTCCGAGCCTTGGCAAAGTTACATTTAACAAATTGTACGTTCCACCGTACAGACTGTTTGAAGCGACAATGTGATCGCCGGTTTTCAGCAACACCAAAAGCGCTGTCGTTAATGCGGCAGTTCCCGACGCGGTAACGACTGCTGCGATTCCGCCTTCGAGTGCCGCAAGACGCTGTTCAAGAATGTCATTCGTTGGATTGTTCAATCGGGTGTAAATGAATCCCGGTTCTGCAAGCCCGAAAAGGTTGGCTGCGTGTTCCGCGTTGTTGAAAACGTAAGAAGTCGTTTGGTAAATCGGCACGGCTCTGGTTCCGCCGTTTTTAGTAACATCGTGTCCTGCGTGAAGTGCGTTGGTTGCAAATTTTTGTGTGCTCATGATAAATAGATTTTGATAATTAGATATTTAGATTGTAATTTTTCGGGAATAAAAAAAGCCCTTTTGGCTGGCTTACCAAAAGGGCTTATAGTTTGAACTATAACAAAGATCAGATCTTTCGCTTTTGGCAATAGCAATTCGGGATGCACATACGCATCATACAACTGATCATCATTTGGCTTGCTACTGGAAAATTCATTTTGTATTTTTTTAATTTGAAACGGATTGAAATAAAAAAGCCCCTGCGGTTGGCAGAGGCTTTTGCTATATATTTTAAGAATTTAAAATCAGGCAATAGTTGTCTCTGCGGAAGTTTCCGGCATCATGCGACACATATTGCAAATTGAAAATTTCATGTTTTTACTTTTTCGTTGGGACAAACTTCTGAATTGTTTTTGGATTCACCAAACAGATTTTTAAATTTTAACTATAAATTTTATTCAACAAAAAACCCGCTTAAAAAAGCGGGTTTTAAAATATTGAAAACTGAATTTAGTTTTTAACGATTTTTGTTGTTCCAACACCTTGTGCAGAAGTTGCTTTTAAGAAATAAACACCTGCATTCAAATCGCCAATGTTGATTTGAGTCGAAACTCCAGAAGCTTTCGCTTCTTTTACGATCCTTCCGTTAATGTCGGTCAATTGCAACTGGTTTAGCTCGGTATTGTTTTTTGATTCAACATTCAACACGTTAGTGGCAGGATTTGGATAAACTGCAAAGTTTGAACCGAAGAAATCCTGTGTAGCCAACGTACGGTCTACGGAGAACGTATCTACTCCGATAATGTCTGAGTTTGATCCGTTAAGGCCCGCATTTGTAACATAATACCTAAACGCAAATTTTACGGGAGCTGCATCTGTTATTCCCGATACGGTATAAGAATATTTTGTCCAAACTGTTGGGTAAGAGGTCAGATTGAAATTTGGATTGACTTCAACCAGTAATTCTGAAAAATCGCCTATATCGGCTGGTCCTGCTGATGGATTTGTCGTAAAATCACCATTTGGGCTCATTCTCAATTGCAGGTTGTCTGCGAATGAAGCAGTTCCGGTTGCAGAGAATTTCCCTAATCTTGTGTAGAACGATACGACATCGCCGTTTTGCACAGTAACAAGCGGCGAAATTAGCCAATTGCTGATCGTAGCACCTGAAGGAGCTGTACTACCTGTACTTCTGAAATTCACCAAAGCAAATGCATTGGCATTTCCATCTTGCCCAAGTGGTGCCGGACTTGTTTGTCCGTTCGTATAAGCCTGATCCATAAACGGGTTGGCAGGACTTGCCGTGCCATTCACTACGACCGGAGTATAACTTGCTATATTCCATAATACGGGCGTTGCAGGAGGTAATGTACTTTGATTGGTTCTAACCCAGCCTGCAGTTGTTAAGTCGGCGACAGTTCCGTTAAAATTGTAACTGTAAAGGTTTTGTGCCTGAGTTGTTCCGATTGCGAAAACCGCAGACAATAAGAGTAAAGTTTTTTTCATGATAGCTTTGATTTTAAAATTGATTCACAAATCTAATAAAAAAATAACAGAATGCATACAGGAGCTATCTTCTTAACAGATAAACTCTTAAATTTATTCCTTTTCTAAGATATCCCTATGAAAAGCACAATACTGATCGTTGCCATTATGACAAATTAAACGTTAATAGTTTTACAAATCAAAAACGGTTTCATACATTTGCAACCGAAAACCGAGAGGAAAAATTTGACTGATTGCAACCTCATTAAAAAATGCTAAAGCAGAAATTCTTCTTTAGCTTCACGCAATCCGTTTTTTTCCCTTCCAAAATTAATTTAAAAAATACATTTTAATTATGGCTTATTTATTCACATCGGAATCTGTTAGTGAAGGACATCCTGACAAAATTGCCGATCAGATTTCAGATGCATTAATCGATAATTTTCTGGCATTTGACTCAGAATCAAAAGTAGCCTGTGAAACTTTGGTTACAACTGGACAAGTCATTCTTGCAGGCGAAGTAAAATCAAAAACATATCTTGACGTACAGCAAATTGCCCGCGATGTAATCAAAAAAATCGGATATACGAAAAGCGAATACATGTTTGAGGCTAATTCCTGTGGAATTTTATCTGCAATCCACGAGCAATCGCAAGACATTAACCAGGGTGTAGACCGCGCCAGCAAAGAAGAACAAGGCGCGGGAGATCAGGGAATGATGTTTGGATATGCTACCAATGAAACTGAAAACTATATGCCTTTGGCTTTGGATTTATCCCATGCTTTGTTACGGGAACTGGCCAATCTAAGAAGGGAAAATTCTGAAATTACCTATTTGCGCCCCGATGCAAAATCGCAGGTAACCTTAGAATATTCTGATGACAATAAACCACAACGCATCGATGCGATCGTAATTTCTACGCAACACGATGATTTTGATGAAGAAGCTGCAATGTTGGCAAAAATCAAATCAGATTTGGTTTCAATCCTGATTCCAAGAGTGAAAGCGAAATACCCGCAATACGCCCATTTATTCAATGAACAAATTACTTATCACATCAATCCAACCGGAAAATTCGTCATTGGCGGACCACACGGAGATACCGGTTTGACAGGAAGAAAAATCATCGTGGACACTTACGGCGGAAAAGGCGCTCACGGCGGTGGTGCTTTTTCAGGGAAAGATCCAAGCAAAGTAGACAGAAGTGCTGCTTACGCAACGCGCCACATTGCCAAAAACTTAGTAGCTGCTGGTGTTGCCGATGAAATCTTAGTTCAGGTTTCGTATGCTATTGGCGTAGCAACGCCAACATCAATCAACGTGGTGACTTATGGAACTTCAAAAGTTGCCTTAACCGATGGGGAAATCAGCAAAAAAGTGGAAGCAATCTTTGACATGCGCCCCTACTTCATTGAACAACGTTTGAAACTTAGAAACCCGATTTACAGTGAAACCGCTGCTTACGGACACATGGGGCGCAAACCTGAAACAGTAACCAAAACGTTCAGGACGCCAAATGGAGAAGAAAAAGTACTGACCGTTGACTTGTTTACATGGGAAAAATTAGACTTTGTGGATAAAGTAAAAGCCGAATTCGGATTGTAATTTTTCTTTCCAGATAATAAAAACCTTCATCTTTCCGGTGGAGGTTTTTTTATTTTCCGCAGTTTGTATATTCAAAACCGCCGTTGGATTGAAGTACATTTTTTGATAGGCAAATTTGATGCACTTTTGAATCAGCAAGCCAATACAAGGTTTGATTTGTTCAAAACTAAAACTGAAGACCATGAAAAAATTATTGATATTGCCAGCACTCTTTTTATCCCTTTTTACATTTTCCTGCTCTGATGACGACAGTAGTAGCAGCACGCCAACAGTCGAGGATCCAAATTCGCAAATTCCTGTAAAAGGAGAAGTGATGCAGGCATCCACATTTAAATACAAGCGATTTTATCAGGAAGAAGAAACTGCAGCTACCAGAAAAGGAATCGTCATCCTCGCGCACGGCGACGGAACAGATGAAAACGACGCAACGCTCAACGACCAGTGCACCGCATTGGCACAGCAAGGCTATGTTGCCGTAACAACCTCTTACGACATACCCGAAAACAGCACATTAGCAGAAACAAACCTGCGTTTTAAAAACCAAATAAACGAAGTAATCGTTGACATTACCACAATTTTTGACATCCCAAGAAACAAAGTGATCATCGGCGGATTGTCACGTGGCGGAAACAACAGCTTTGCATTAGTGCTTCCCGGTCAGGCCGGAATTTCGCCAATCGAGGGCATTAAAGGCGTAATCCTCGAATGCTCGGGCGGCGATACCTGGAAAGGTAGCGCGATTTTATTTCCGGTTGCTTATATGAGCACCCTGAATGACGATGTCATGAATTCAAATGCAAACGAATTTAAAACCGGGCTCACACAAAACAACAATGCCGGAGTGGCTACAGCTAGCGAATGCCTGATCATTCCCGGAATTGGTCACTGCACAGACAACGGAAAATACAAAGCATTCGTAGTCACAAAGGTCAAACAATGGTTGCCTTGAAAAACAAAACCCTTTCCAATCGAAAGGGTTTTTCTTCTATAAATTGTATTTCAAAGAGAAAATCACATACCTCGGCTGCACTTGATATTGCGAAGTGCGTGTTGAAAATTGCGTAAAGCTGTCATCATTTAAAGTCGTCGTGTTCAATAAATTCGTCGCTGAAATCTTATATTCCCATTTGCTGTTTTTCTTCTGATAGATCAGGCTGGCGCTCAGAAAATCATATTCGTTATTGACTGTATCGTCTTTGCTGGTGTAATGAAAATATTCATATTCCGATACAAATGAAAATGCATCTAGAAAATAATAATCCAGTTTCACCGACGGTTTTTCCGTATAAAATGTATTTTGCTGGTAATGGTTTACAGCGATATTGTAACCAATTTCAACATTCGGCAATTCTTTATAATTCGTAGACAACTTGGCCGTGTAGCTTTGCGTAAACGACTCAGTTGCTTCGGGTATTTCAAGATTTGTAATGGGCGTCACGCGGATGTTGTTGAATTTCGACCAATTTACATTCGCGTTGACAGAAGCTTTATAATCCCCGAAAGAGCGTCCATAATTTCCAACGCCGGTGAGCATTTCATCTGCAAAATTAGAATTGTAAGGTTCGGACGACTGGTTGATTCCGATGAATTTCGCTTTGTTTTTTACCGCATCCATTCTTCGGCTGTAATTCACAAATCCGAAAATATTCGTAAAATTGAACATGTTGTATTTAAAATACCGAAGTGAATGCGTTTGCACCAAGGCATTTTCGAGATAGCGGTTGCCTTTAAAAAGCGAATTGTAGCCGTTCATCACATACCCTTCTGCGAGTTTATTAATGTCGGTAAAATCAGTAGTCATCGCATAGTTATACGTCAGCGATTCTGATTTCTTGAGTTGGTAAATTGCGTAGACATCGGGCAGAAATCTGTAAAAATCGTCGCTCGTTTTGCTTTCGAGCTGGTCGTTGAAGGTGTTGTACCGATGAACGCTAAAACCCGGATTGATCGTAAACTTTCCTGAAATAAATTTGTAATGCAAACCTAAAAATACGTCGTTAAAGCTATAAGCGACATTATTATTGGTATTCGGATTCAATTCATTCACATAATTATTATCCAAAATCTGAAAAATATCGGAATTGAAATTCTGGTACGAATATGTATTCCCCAAAGTTACATTGATATTCGATTTCGGCGTCAGCATGTAATAATAATCAAACTTCGAATCGACTTTGTTTGTCTTTACAAAACGGTTCTGGTTCAAATCGTAACG
>Ga0247805_1001249_pt1 | contig 12279 bp, 8 predicted proteins | sample UWRJL044104R1_FD_180930 | JGI IMG/M metagenome (GOLD analysis project Ga0247805, IMG submission 180930) | Plant litter microbial communities from Arlington Agricultural Research Station in Wisconsin, United States - UWRJ-L044-104R-1 | ecosystem: Environmental > Terrestrial > Plant litter >...
CAAATTATCCAGACTTTCGGCGGTGTCAAATGCATAATAGGCCCAACCTGAATTGATGAGTTGGTCGGCATAATCTTTATATAAGTCTTTTCTTTCGCTTTGTCTGTAAGGTCCAAATTTTTCATTTTTCCCAATAGTTTCCGAAGGTGAAATTCCCAGCCATTCCAATGCTTCAAAAATATATTGCTCAGCGCCGGGAACAAATCGGTTTTGATCGGTATCTTCAATCCGCAAATAGAAAACGCCGCCGTGTTTTTTGGCAAACAAATAATTGAACAATGCGGTACGAACGCCGCCAATGTGTAACGGCCCGGTCGGACTTGGTGCAAAACGCACGCGAACTTGCTTAGACATTTTTGTAAATTTTGCTGCAAAGATAGGAAAATGAAGTCCGATTTTGACCTCAAATCCAGCGCCAAACTTTAACCTTTTGGTATTCATATAAATTACTACTTTTATCGGTTATTAAAAAACAAGGTTTGAATTTGGATACTTCGAATGTGATTTACGGGAAGTTAGAGGCTTTCATCAGGAAATATTATACGAATGAACTGCTGCGCGGAACGATTTTTTTCGTTGGACTTGGCTTGATTTATTTGTTGTTCACACTCTTTGTGGAATATTTTTTATGGCTGAAACCAACGGCACGAACGTTTTTGTTCTGGGCATTTGTTGGCGTGGAAGTATTTTTGTTGTTCCGGTTTATTTTGTTTCCGGTGTTTAAATTGTTCAAATTGCAGAAAGGCATCGATTATAAAGAATCCTCGAATATCATCGGAAGTCATTTTGCGGAAGTCAGCGACAAGCTTACGAATTTTCTGCAATTGTCAAGTGAAAGAAGTCCATCCGAACTGTTATTGGCATCGATCGAACAAAAAGCAAATACGCTCCAGCCGATTCCTTTTGGAAATGCGATCAACTTTAAAAAGAATAGCAAATTCCTGCCATTGGCGATTATTCCGATCTTGCTTTTCGCGTTTTTCTATTTGTCGGGAAACAGCGGAATGATCTCGCAGAGTTTCAATCGCGTTGTGAATTTTAAAGAACAATTCCTGCCGCCGGCACCATTCCAATTTGTGGTGTTGAATCAAAATCTGCAAACCGAACAAAACAAGGATTTTATCGTCCGCGTCAAAACCGAAGGAAAGATTATTCCAGAAAATGCAATGATCTTCATTGGCGATGAAAGTTATTTCATGGAATCGGAAAAGCCTGGGGAATTTCAGTTTAAGATCGCAAAACCGCTTTCAAATGTGGCATTCAGGCTTGAAGCCAACGACATTTCGTCGAAGGAATATGAGTTGGCTGTTGTTGCCGTTCCGTCGATTGCGAATTTCGAGATGGTGCTGAATTTTCCGTCTTATCTGAACAAAAAATCTGAAACTGTAAAAGGAACCGGAAATGCGGTAGTTCCTGAAGGTACGCGCGTGACGTGGAAAATGAATACGCACGCAACGCAAAATGTAGATTGGACCGATTTGAAAAGCAATTATCCGTTTTCAAGATTGGAAAATGCTTTCTCACTCACGAAAAATATTGCACAAAACACAGAATATCAGATTCTTACGTCGAATGAAAAGGTTCGAAATTATGAAAAGCTGAATTATCAGATTTCCGTAATTAAAGACCAATATCCAACGATCAATGTCAACAATGCTCCGGATACTTTGAAAGTTCAGAAAAATTATGTTTTGGGTCAAATTTCCGATGATTACGGATTATCCAAACTTCAAATTGTTTATTATCCGAAAGACAAACCCAATGAAGCCAAACGTGGAACAATTGCGGTGAAGAAAGAAGTTTTCGATCAGTTTGTTTTTGCTTTTCCAGGAACTTTGCCGGTAGAGCAGGGCGTTTCGTATGAATATTATTTTGAGGTTTATGACAATGATGCGATCCATAATTTTAAAAGCACCAAGTCGTCCGTTTTCTCGAATACGATCCTAACAGATGAACAAATGGAAGATGCGGTTTTGCAACAGCAGAATCAGAACATTAACAGCCTTGAAAAATCATTAAAAAATCAGGACAAGCAATTATCCGAAATTGACAAGCTACAGAAAACCGGAAAAGAAAAAGACAATCTCGAATTTAAAGACCAGCAAAAAGTCAATGAATTTATCAAACGCCAAAAACAGCAGGACGAAATGATGAAAGAGTTTTCCAAGAAAATGGAGGAGAACTTGGATAAATTCAAAGCAGATAAAAAAGACGAACTTAAAGAAGAGTTGCAAAAACGCCTAGAAAATGCCGAAAAAGATCTCGAGAAAAACCAGAAGCTATTGGACGAATTGAAAGAGCTTAATGATAAGATCAAGAACGAAGAGTTGCTTGAAAAACTCGATAAGTTCAAACAAAACAGTAAAAACCAGGTTAAGAATTTAGAGCAGCTTGTTGAACTTACCAAGAAATATTACGTTGAAAAGAAAGCTGAACAATTGGCCGATAAATTAGATAAGCTCTCTGAAAAGCAGGATAAGTTATCCGAAAATGATAAGGAAAACAAAACAGATAAGCAGGAAGAAATTAACAAGGAATTTGACAAAATTCAGGAAGATTTAAAAGACCTGAAAAAGGAAAATGAAGATTTGAAATCGCCGGTCGAACTTCCAAATGATGCTGAAAAAGAAAAAAGCATTGATGAAGATTTGAAAAAAGCTTCTGAAGAATTGCAAAAGGAAAAGAAGGCGTCGGCCAAGCCCAAGCAAAAGAGTGCGGCTAAAAAGATGAAGGAAATGAGCCAGAAAATGGCCGAAAGCATGCAATCGGGTGAAATGGAACAACTCGAAGAAGATGTAAAAATGTTACGCCAAATCCTCGATAATTTACTTGCGTTCTCATTTTCACAGGAAGATTTGATGGGACAATTTAAAAGCCTCAAGCGCGGCTCACCATCCTTCAATAAGAACTTAAAACTGCAGCAGGATTTGAAATTGCAGTTCAGACACGTCGATGACAGCTTGTTCGCGATGTCGTTGCGCAACCCGAAAATCGCCGAAGACGTGACAAAAGAAATTGGCAACGTCCATTACAACATTGATAAATCGCTTGAAAGCTTGGTTGAAGCGCAAATTCCAAAGGGACTTTCACATCAGCAATACACCATTTCGTCAGCTAATAAACTTGCCGATTTCTTAAGTGATATTCTAAATGGGATGCAAATGTCATTGTCTGGCAGCGGACAAGGAAAACCAAAACCCGGACAAGGACAAGGATCAGGAATGCAACTTCCAGATATAATCAAAAAGCAGGAAGGTTTGGGCGAGAAAATGAAAAATGGTATGAAGTCTGGTGACAAACCTGGAAGCAAGCCTGGCGAAAAACCAGGCGAAGGGCAAAAGCCTGGAGAGGGCAAAAAACCCGGTCAAGATGGAAAGTCCGGACAAGGCAAGGATGGAAAATCAGGAAAGGACGGAAAAAGCGGCTCTGGAAATAGCCAATCTGAAGGAGGGGAAAACGGCAATGACGGCGAAGGCGATGCACGCGCCATCATGGAAATCTACAAAGAGCAACGCCAACTGCGTGAAGCTTTACAAAACGAATTAAACAAGAAAGGTCTTGGTGGAAATGGGCAAAATGCATTAGATCAAATGAAGCAAATTGAAAAGCAATTGCTTAACAAGGGGTTCAATAATGAAACACTGCAGAAAGCATTGAATTTAAAATATGAATTGCTAAAGCTCGATAAAGCGGTACAGCAACAAGGCGAAGAAAAGAAACGCCAGGCCGAAACCAGCAAACAGCAGTTTAATAGCCGGAGCAATGCGCTTCCGGCGTCGCTGCAAGATTATTTAAACAGCATAGAGATTTTAAACAGACAAAGCTTACCTTTGCGCTCCAATTTTAACCAGAAGGTTCAGCAATATTTTAAGGGCAATGATTAATTTCAATTACGAAACCCAGTTTGAGATCTCAAACGAAAACGCATATTCGAATTGGTTGTCGACTGTGATTGTTTCAGAAAACAAATTAGAAGGGGACATCAATTATATCTTTTGTGATGACGAATATCTGCTTGAGATCAACCAGCAGTATCTCGATCACGACACGCTAACCGACATTATCAGTTTCGATTATTCTGTAGGAAACGAATTACATGGTGATGTTTTTATTTCGATTGAACGTGTAGCGGATAATGCTGCCGATTTCGGCGTTTCATTCGACGAAGAATTAAAAAGAGTGCTGGTTCACGGTGTGCTGCATTATTGTGGCTACAAAGATAAATCCGATGCTGATGAGAAATTAATGCGTCAAAAAGAAGAGGAAAAAATGAAATTGTTTCACGTGGAACAATAGCATTTGAATGCAAATGATAAACAAGAGAAAAGAATATGTTTCAGGAAGAATATGATGTAATTGTTGTTGGTGCCGGACATGCAGGTTCAGAAGCGGCAGCAGCGGCGGCAAACATGGGTTCGAGAACTTTGCTGGTGACTATGAGTCTTCAAAACATCGCGCAGATGTCGTGCAATCCCGCTATGGGTGGCATTGCAAAAGGACAGATCGTTCGCGAAATCGATGCGATTGGTGGATATTCCGGCATTGTTTCAGACAAAACGGCGATTCAATTTAAGATGCTGAACAAGTCAAAAGGGCCCGCAATGTGGTCGCCCAGGGTTCAGAGTGATCGAATGCGTTTCGCAGAAGAATGGCGACTGATGTTGGAACAAACACCCAATCTTGATTTTTATCAGGAAATGGTTAATGGACTAATCATCGAAAATGAAAAAGTCAAAGGAATCAAAACGTCGCTTGGCGTTGAAATTCGATCTAAATCTGTCATATTAACTAATGGAACTTTTCTTAACGGATTGATTCATATTGGCGAAAAGCAATTCGGTGGCGGCAGGGCAGGCGAGAGCGCTGCATACGGAATCACGGAAGATTTGGTAAACGCCGGATTTGAATCGGGCAGAATGAAAACTGGAACACCGCCGCGAGTTGACGGACGCTCGTTGGATTATTCAAAAATGAATGAAGAAAAGGGCGATGCCAAGCCAGATAAATTCTCGTATTCTGACATTACCGCGCCATTAGTTTATCAGAAACCATGTCACATGACTTATACTTCGCTCGAAGTACATGATATTTTACGTGAAGGCTTTGATCGTTCACCCATGTTTAACGGACGAATCAAAAGCCTTGGCCCAAGATATTGTCCGTCCATTGAAGATAAAATTAACCGATTTGCAGATAAAGAAAGACATCAATTGTTTGTAGAGCCTGAAGGTTGGAATACAGTTGAAGTTTACGTAAACGGATTTTCGACTTCACTGCCGGAAGATGTGCAATTTAAAGCGCTTCGATCTGTTGAGGGTTTCGAAAATGTCAAATTTTTCAGGCCTGGTTATGCGATTGAGTACGATTATTTCCCTCCAACTCAATTAAAGCACACACTAGAAACCAAGCTTGTTGAAGGATTGTATTTTGCCGGACAAATCAACGGGACCACCGGTTATGAAGAAGCAGCGTCTCAGGGCTTAATGGCTGGAATCAACGCTTCCCTAAAAGTTCAGGAGAAAGCACCTTTAATTTTGAAAAGAGATGAAGCGTACATAGGTGTTTTAATTGACGATTTAATTACGAAAGGCACTGAAGAACCTTATCGCATGTTTACTTCCAGAGCCGAATACAGAACATTATTGCGTCAGGATAACGCCGATTTTCGATTAACGCCGATGTCGCATGCAATCGGTTTGGCCTCAGAAAAACGCTTGCGCAGAATGGAACATAAATTTAACGAATCTGAAAAAATGGTGAATTTTTTCAAAGAAACAAGCGTTACTGCTACAGAAGCCAATCCGGTTTTAGAAGCAAAAGAAACAGCTACAGTTTCTCAGTCGGATAAAATGTTCAAGATATTTTCTCGTCCACAAATTGATCTGCAAGACATGATGAAGTTTGATAAAGTGAAAACTTACGCAGAAAAAAACAATTTGGATCAGGAGATTTTAGAACAAGCAGAAATACAGGTCAAATATTCGGGTTATATCGAAAAAGAACGCAACAATGCCGACAAGCTCACGCGTTTGGAAGACGTAAAAATTCCTGAATTTTTTGATTATGAGAAAATCAAATCAATGTCTATCGAAGCAAAGCAAAAACTCAGCGCAATTCGTCCGGTTACGATTTCCCAAGCTTCGAGAATCAGCGGTGTTTCGCCAAGTGATATTTCGGTATTATTAATTTATATGGGTAGATAATGTTCCACGTGAAACTAAACATGCGGAAGCCCGCCATTAAAGGAATTACAGGAATGTTTTTTCTTTTCTTTATTTTGAATGGCTGTGCCGGAGCGAAACAAAGTGTCCAGATTCCAGATTATATTTTGGTTCCGAATGGGAAAGAAAATATTGGCGGAAACAATCTTACCGCATTCATTTTTGAAAATAATATGAAGAATGTTCCCATAGAACAATTTCTTTCCATGAAGTTCCAAACAGACAATCTTTTCGAAAAAGAATTTTGGATTAACACAGACGGACAAAAATTCAAAATCATCATTTATGATTACAACGAGTTTGAAAAATATTTTGTAAGTACCAATTACGCGCCAATGATTGTAACTCCAGAAAATGCGAAATCAGGCGATCTCAGAAAATTTATTGCCATTTCAATGATCAGTTCCTATAATGAAGATTGTCTTGCAGACGGATCACTGCTTCAAAATATTGCTGTAAATTATCTCAAAAATTTAAAAGACGAATTTTTACGAAATGGATATGCACGATAAAGAGTTCTATTTAAAAGTAAAAGATTATTCAGTTTCAAGGGAAACTTTTGAATTGTATCACGATAAAACATTCGATCTGTTAACGACACAGCCAAAACCTGATCCTGAAAACCTATCGAAATATTACGAAAGTGACGACTACATTTCGCATACCGACGGCAAAAGATCTCTGTTTGAGAAAGCCTATCACATCATAAAAAATATGGCTCTGAAAAAGAAAGTCTGTATGATCAATTTTCAGCAAATTGGTAAGGGCAGGCTTTTGGATATTGGAGCAGGAACCGGAGATTTTTTACTAGCCGCAAAGGAAAACGGCTGGGCGACAGTTGGATATGAACCAAGTGACAAAGCCAGAAATATTGCGATTTCTAAAGGCGTTTCATTTATTGATCGAACTGAAAGTCTTCCGAATCATTCTTTAGATGTCATCACGATGTGGCACGTTTTAGAACATGTATCAGATGTTGAAATGCAAATCCGGGAATTGAAACGACTTTTGAAACCAAATGGAACAATTTTTATTGCAGTTCCCAATTTTAAATCTTATGATGCGATACATTACGGGGAATTTTGGGCAGCTTATGATGTACCTAGACATTTGTACCATTTTTCTAAAACTGCCATAAAGTTGCTTTTTCAAAAAGAAGGGTTGGATTTGATCAAAATCATTCCGATGAAATTTGATTCTTTTTATGTGTCGCTTTTGTCCGAAAAATACAAAACTGGCACAATGAACTATTTTAAAGCATTTGTGTCCGGGTGGAAATCAAATTCGGAAGGAAACCGCACCAAAGAGTATTCGTCACACATTTACATTCTAAAAAACACAAAAACCGATATAAATCCGCTTGAATCGCTGTTTTAAAGTTCAATGTCGAATAACATCATCGTTGCTATAAAGTTCTTTAGAGCGCGTTATTTTGACTCAAATTCTATAAGTTAAAAAAATGGGATTTCCAAACACAATAAATTAGACTGATATTAGTAAAACCCAAAGATTTTATAAGTTTTGGCGAAACAATCGCTATTCTTTAAAATTTTAATACTTTTGGGACAAATAAAAAAAACGTAGAAATTCACATAATGAAAAAATCACTTTTAATTGTTGCACTAGCCATTTCAATTGTTTCCTGTAACAAACCATCCAATACGAAAGAAATAAAGACGGCTTATGTTGACACTTCGAAATTGCTTGAAGAATATACCGAGGCAAAAGACATCGAAGCGAAATACAAAGCCAAATCGGACGAAATGGGACGCGAACTCGAAGCTGAAGTAAACCGTTTCAAATCGGAAGCTGCAAATTTCCAAAAAAACGCGCAAGCAAACGGTCAGGCGTGGGCACAGCAAAAAGGTGCGGAACTTCAAAAAAGAGAGCAGCAATTAAGTTACGCACAACAAGCGATGATCCAGCAATTGCAGCAGGAAAGCGGTGCTGAAATGGATACTTTGGTAAAAGGCGTGAAAAAATACATTAAGGAATACGGTAAAAAAGAAGGCTACGCTTACATTTATGGAACAGGTGAAGCTGTTTCAATTTTATATGCTGAAGACAAATATGACATCACAAAAGACATTGTGAAATTGTTAAACGACAAATACAAATCGGCGCCAAAAACAGACGACAAAACCGATGTTAAAGCCGATGCTAAGAAGGAAATCGAAGCTTTGGAAAGCAAAAAATAAAATTCCAAAATTCGAAAAAAATGCCTTCATCTGATATTGATGAAGGCATTTTTTTTGCCAATCTCTGACAAACAGTCATTTGCAAATTAAAATCGTATAAAAAAATTCAATATTTTTAGCGTTTAATTTATACGCCATGGAACAAATCTCTGAAGCCGCATCTTACACGCTGCGATTTATCAACCAAACACAACGATCCATTTTTCTTACAGGAAAGGCAGGAACCGGAAAAACAACGCTGTTACGCGAAATCATCCGGACAACGCACAAAAATACTGTTGTTGTTGCACCCACGGGAATTGCCGCACTCAACGCCGGCGGCGTAACGATCCATTCGATGTTCCAGTTACCATTTGCTGGATTTATCCCCGATAAAAACGCCGACGCCCACTTTTCTGGCAATGTCAAATTTGAAAGTCCAAGTACGCTGCGGCGCCATTTCCGCATGAGCGGACTTAAAAAATCTGTGATTCAGAATATGGAATTGCTGATTATTGATGAAGTCAGCATGCTGCGCGCCGACTTGATTGATGCAATCGATTATATGATGCAGAGCGTGAGGAAAATAAAGCAGCCTTTTGGCGGGGTGCAAGTCTTATTCATTGGTGATTTATTGCAGTTGCCGCCCGTTGTTAAAGACGAAGAATGGCGCACACTGCGCAATTATTACAAAGGGAAATTTTTTTTTCATTCGCATGTCATTCAGCAGAATCCGCCGTTGTATATCGAATTGTCGAAGATTTACAGGCAAACTGACGACACATTTATTTCGGTGCTCAACAACCTTCGCAACAACCAGATTACGAATGAAGATGTTCAAACGCTGAACCAATTCGTAAAACCAGATTTTGATCTCAAGAAAAATCCCGGATTTATTACGCTTACGACACACAATGCCAAAGCCGACCAGATCAACGCCAAAGCGCTCGAAGAACTCTACGGAAAACTGGTGCAATACAAACCTGAAATCGTGGGCGAATTTCCCGATAAGATTTATCCAGTGGATGAAAATCTTCAGTTGAAAATTGGTTCTCAAGTGATGTTTGTCAAAAACGATCCGTCGCTTGAAAAAAATTACTTCAACGGGAAAATGGGCGTGATCAAATCGTTATCCGAACAGGAAATTCTCGTGCATTTTCCCGAAGAAAACAAAACGATCGAGGTCGAAAAATACGAATGGCAGAATATCCGATATTTTGTCGATCCAAATACAAAAGAGATTTCAGAGGAAATTCTTGGCACTTTCGTTCATTATCCAATCAAGCTCGCCTGGGCGATTACGGTTCATAAAAGCCAGGGATTGACTTTTGACAAAGCCGCGCTCGATGTTTCGCAGGTTTTCCAGCCAGGACAAGCGTATGTTGCTTTGTCGCGTTTGCGCTCGTTAAACGGCTTAATTTTGCTTTCTCCGCTGCGAATGAATGGCATTGAGAACGATCAGGACGTGATGGATTATGCCGAAAACAAAGCCAACGATCAAATTTTAGAAGATTCGTTAAGATTGGAAACGCAAAATTTTATCCATAACTATTTGAGGGACAGTTTCGAATGGCGCAACCACCAATTCAGTTACAAGCAGGAAGCTGAACGTTCTGAAAAATACAAATATTATTTGTGGGCAAAAAATCAGGAGCGAACCATTTGGACGCTTTTAGAACCGGCACGAAAATTCAGTTCGCAGCTCAATTCCTTATTCAGGGAAGAAAAAGTCGATTTTGAATTTGTTTTAGGACGAATCGAAGCTGCGTATAATTATTTCTTGAAACCGATGGATAACATTTTGTATGAAATCCTTTGGAAAATCGAAGAAGTCAAGCGCATCAAAAAAGTCAAATCTTTTTACGATGAATTATTGGCACTTGAAGAGTTGCAAACCCGCGCGGTTATGCGTTTAATGAAAGCAAAATTACTGATTGAGACGGTCGTCGAAGGCAAGGAAATCTGCAAAGAGACTTTAACTTCGGATGCGATCAAATATTACAAATCCAGAAAATCCGAAAACATCCGCGAAGAATTCAAAAACCTGAATGTCACTTTGATCGAAGATGAAGCCGACGCGGATCGTTATTCGAAAAAGAAAAAAACAAAAGAACCAAAAAAATCTACGGTTCAGGAAACTTATGAATTGTGGATCCAGAAAAATACAATTCCAGAAATCGCCGGAATCCGGAAGCTCACAAAGCAAACAATCAGCAACCATTTGGCTAAACTCATCGAAACAGGAACTATAGATATTGCAAATGTTTTGCTGGAAGACAGGATCGAAAAACTTGCCGAAATTTTTAAAGGCTACAAAGAAGAATCGCTAAATCCGCTGAAGGAACAATATGGCGATAAATTTACCTGGGATGAACTCAAATTGTTCAAAGCCAGCTTAAATGTAAGATTTTCAGCTTAACCAATAAACCGCCATTACTGCCGGAATGAAATAAATGACAATGGTTCTCGCGCCGTCATAATCTTTCGCCAGTCGTTGTCCGTAAAGCAGCATGATCAACGTGATACACGAAAAAACGCCGCCGTAAAGCCCAACGGTTCTGTCATTATTGAGCATCAGTTGAATGCAGCCCACAATGCACAAAATCCCCGAAATCAGTTCAAAAATTAAAACATGCATCAAAGCGAGCGGAATGTGTTTTTTGAGCGAAGTATTCTTAAAGTGGTCTTTCAGGAATTCGATATTTCCTTTCCAGTCCATCACTTTATCATAGCCGGATTGAATGAAAGTCACAGCGAGCAGCACTAAAACGAGAATCGAAGCGACATTAAACATAAGCTATTTTTTATGGATTAAACGGGTCAGTTTGATCGACAAATCGGTCAGGATAATCTTCGCATTTCCGTTGCGCTCAATGTGGTACATCGCATCGGAAAGTTCCCGAAAGATATCATTTATATTGTTTCCGTTAACGAATGGTGCAAAATTCTCAAGCTTGAACTTTTCGATTTTCGGTTCCATATAAACCAAACTTGTCGCTTGATAATTCAAAAGCAACGCCTGTCTAAACATCTCAATGCAGAATTGCAGGAATTTTTTCTGGGTTTCTCGACCAAGTCCGGCAATTTGTTCGCTCCATTGGATCAAATCGTTGATCGCAGCAGCATTTCCTTTTGCCCGAAAAGCGCCGCGAACCCAATCGACAAACCATTTTTCAAAAACCACATCTTCAGAATCTTCCTGTAACAACTGCAAAGCTTTATTGAAATTTCCCTGTGCCTGATGCGCGAGTTTGGAAGCGGTTCTGGGGTCGATATTTTGCTTTTCGGCCAATGCATCGGCGATGGTTTTTTCAGACAATCCGTTGAAATGCAACACTTGACAGCGCGAACGAATCGTTTGGATGATGTCTTCTTCATTTTCAGAAATCAGGATGAAAAGCGTTTTATCCGAAGGTTCTTCAAGTAATTTCAGCAATTTATTTGATGACGCGATGTTCATTTTATCGGCCATCCAGATAATCATAATTTTATAGCCGCCTTCGTAGGATTTGAGCGCCAAAGATTTTAAAATGTCCTGTGCATCTTCGACACGGATTTCACCCTGTTTGTTCTGAACGCCCAAAATCCGATACCAATCGAATAAACTTCCATACGGATTTTCAGATAGAAATTCGCGCCAATCTTTAAGGAAATCGGTACTTTTGGGTTTAGTCTTGACACTGTCGGTGGTAACCGTCGGATAAATAAAGTGCAGATCCGGATGTGAAATGGATTCGAATTTCAAATTGCATGCTTCATTTCCGCCAGCATTTTCGTTCCCGGTATTGTTGCACAAAATATATTGTGCGTAAGCGATCGCCATGGGCAAAGTGCCGCTGCCCTCAGGCCCGACAAAAAGTTGCGCATGCGGAATTCTTCCC
>Ga0247805_1001250_pt1 | contig 12275 bp, 14 predicted proteins | sample UWRJL044104R1_FD_180930 | JGI IMG/M metagenome (GOLD analysis project Ga0247805, IMG submission 180930) | Plant litter microbial communities from Arlington Agricultural Research Station in Wisconsin, United States - UWRJ-L044-104R-1 | ecosystem: Environmental > Terrestrial > Plant litter >...
GATTTCACCGAGACCGGAAAGAAGTTCCAGCTCAAGCCCGGCGCCGAACTCGCCGTCTACCGCATTCTTCAGGAATCACTCGCCAACGCCCTCACTCACGGCGGCGAGGGAACAGTTGTCTCGGTTGTCTTCACCTGGACCGACGAGGGCTTCCAGCTCAAGATCGACGACGACGGCGCCCGCAACGAGGTGCGTCGTTCTGGCGGAGATCCGAACCAGGAGGCGCGCGCTCGTGCCTACGACATCGACGAAGACCTGCACGCTCTCACCGACGTCGTTCACGGCGCGGGCATGACCGAAATGCGTGAGCGCACCGAACTCTTCGGCGGAGTATTCAGCGCGATCCCGGTTCCCGGTGTCGGCTTCTCGATCACTGCGTCGTTCCCGACCCTGAGGTACCACAACGGCATCCACGGCGTGAACCTGGAGTCGTAATGGCCGCCGTCATCCGTGTGATCATCGCCGACGACCAGCCCCTGCAGCGCGAGGGATTTCGGCTTGTGCTCGGTTCTCAGCCCGACATCGAGATCGTTGGCGAGGCCGGTGATGGCGCTCAGACGCTAGCTCAGGTTCGTCGCACGCCGACCGATGTTGTTCTTATGGACATCCGCATGCCCAGGGTCAACGGTTTCGTCGCGGCCCAGCGCATAACGACCGATGCCCAGGTCAGGTCGCTCGGCCCCGCTCCGCGCATAGTTCTCGTCACGGCCCTCGATCTCGACGATCACGTTCGGGCGGCCGATGCTGCCGGCGCTTTTACTCTCCTGTACAAAGACGTTCCGCCAGAACTGCTTCTCGAGGCGATTCGCGGGGCCGCTGCGAGCAGTGGCGCAGAGTAGCGGCACGCCCGAGGCTGCCGCCTGGCGTATGAGCCTGTCGGTGGGACTCTCGGTCGCCGCATACGGAATCTCGTTCGGTGCGCTGTCGGTCGCCGCGGGCCTCGATGTTTGGCAGACCTCGGTGCTCTCGTTGCTGATGTTCTCGGGCGGGTCGCAGTTCGCCCTCATCGGGGTGCTCGCCGGCGGGGGAGTCGCGGTCGGCCCCTCGGCGATCGCGGCCGCGACCCTGTTGGGCGCGCGCAATACGCTGTATGCGATTCGGATGTCGCCCATCATCGGCCCCGGATTTCTCAAGCGGCTCGCCGCGGGTCACCTCACGATCGACGAGTCGACGGCCGTGTCGACCGCCCAGACGACGCTTCGGGCGCAGCGCATCGGATTCTGGGCTACCGGGCTCATCATCTTCGTCGGCTGGAACCTCACGACCCTGCTCGGCGCGCTCGTCGGTGACCTGCTCGGCGACGTGCGGCAGTACGGGCTCGATGCTGCTGCGGCGGCCGCCTTCCTCGGGCTTCTCTGGCCCCGCTTGAAAGAGCTTCAGCCGATCGTTGTCGCGATTGGCGCTGCGGTTGTCGCGACGGTTCTCACACCGTGGTTGCCGCCGGGGCTGCCGATTCTCGCCGCCGCACTCGTGGCCGTCGTCATCGGAATCTTCAACTGGTTCGGGAGGCGCTCGTGAACCTCTGGACGATCATCCTTCTCGCAGCGATCGCCGTTCTCGCGCTCAAACTGCTCGGCTATCTTGTGCCGCAGCGGCTCATCGACAAGCCGACGCCGGCGCGGATCCTCACCCTGTTGACCGTTGCGCTGCTCGCGGCACTCATCGCCGTGCAAACCCTGGCCTCGGGGCAGGAGATCGTTGTCGACGCACGTGTGCCGGCTCTTGTTGTCGCGGCTGGCCTTTTCGCGCTGCGCGTGCCGTTCATCCTGGTGCTCGTGGCGGCCGCGCTCACGGCCGCGCTGCTGCGCCTGTTCAATCTTGCTGGTTGAGTAGGCGCGCCAGCGCCGTATCGAAACCCTTCAGTCGCCTGGGAGTTTCGATACGGCCGTGAACGGCCTAGTCAACCAGCAACGCCGCGCTACCCCTCGAGGTCGTCGACTCCCGGCAGCCACGTGTTGCCCGGCCCGCCCCAGCCCGACTTCTTGATTGAGCGCGCAACGGCCTTGGCGTGCAGGTGCTCGAGGCGGTCGGCGTAGAGGATGCCGTCGAGGTGGTCGTACTCGTGCTGGAAGATGCGCGCGAGCCAACCGGTCGCGTCGATCTCGAAGGGCTCCTGCGAGAGGTCGACGGCGCGCAACACGGCACGGTCGGAACGCCGAAGGGGAGCGCGGTCACCCGGGATGGAGAGGCATCCCTCTGACTCCTCTTCTTCATCGGCTGCGCCGATCGGAGTCGGCGAGATGAGCAGTGAGGGGTTGATAGCGACGCCGCGCCACAGCACGTCGTCATCGTCGACCCAGTTGTAGACGAAGAGGCGAAGGCCAACACCGACCTGCGGCGCGGCGAGTCCAACTCCCGGCGCCTCGGTCATCGTGTCGAACATGTCGGCGACGAGCGTTTCGAGCTCTTCGTCAAAAACTGTGACGGGTGAGGCAGCCGCGTGAAGTACGGGTGCGCCTGTGATCTGAATAGGAAGTACGGCCATTCTCCAAGAATATCGGGGCAGCACCCGGTAGATTCGACGGGTGCTGCCTGATATCACCCCTGTGCTCGAGGGATACAGTCTTTCCCCCGGTGAGTACATAGGAATTCCGATCGCCCTTGTCGGGGCGGTTTTGCTGTCCCTCGGCGCTCACTACCAACACAGGGGCGTCGTCAAGGTAGAGGCGAACTCCGGAGTAGAGCAGTCGAGCGGCCTCAACATCAAGCAGCTCCTGGCGCTTGCGGCGCGTCCGTCGTGGCTTCTCGGTACAATTCTTCTCGGCGTCGCGGTGCTCTTTCAGCTGACGAGCCTCAACTTCTCGCCGCTCACTGTTGTGCAGCCGCTCGGTGCCGTCGGTCTCGTAGTGACGGCGATTTTGACGTCTCGTTCGAGCGGCATCAAGCTCGACGCGATCAGCAAGCGCGCGATCGCCTTCTGCATCGGCGGCGTGGCCGTTTTTGTGATCATCGCGTCGATGACGACAAAGTCTCCGCCCATCACCGAGGTGCAGCTCACCGCTGTGCTCGTGATTCTCGTCGTCGTTCTGACGGTCGCCGCCGTGCTCTTCGGAATCTTCCGCAAGCGCATGCGCGCGCTCGCGTACGTCGTCGCGGCGGGAGTGCTGTTCGGGTTCGTTGCAACCCTCGCAAAAGTCGTCATTGGTCGCATCCAAACGCTTATCGAGCTTGAATTTCAGCGTGGCGGTATCGAATGGCTCACGATCGGGTGTGTCATCGGACTGCTCGCAGCCGCTGCCCTCGGGTCGTACTTCGTGCAGTCGGCATACTCGTCAGGCCCGCCCGACCTCGTTGTCGCAGGGCTCACAGTCATCGACCCGATCGTGGCAATCACCATCGGAATCGTTGTGCTCGGCGAGGCCTCGACCGCACCGTGGTGGGCGATCATCGCCTTCATCGTTGCCGGGGCCGTCGCCGTGTACGGTGTCTTCCAGCTCGCAAAGCACCACCCGCAACTTCAGCACTGAGGTACCGTAGAAGCTTGCCAAACGGCCGGCCGAGATCCGCGATCGACGCGAACAGCAAGGGAACATCAACACTTGGTTGACGCCACCACACCCACCGACGACACGAAGCCGTTGCGCATCCTCATCGGTGCCGACACCTTCCTGCCCGAGATCAACGGTGCCGCGATCTTCGCTGCTCGTCTCGCGGCGGGCCTCGTCGAGCGTGGTCACGACGTTCACATCGTCGCCCCCGCCGCCTCTCGCAAGCACGGCACCTGGACCGAGGTCATCGAGGGTCAGCCGATGACGGTGCACCGCCTCTACAGCTGGCGCTGGTACCCGCACCCGTGGTTGCGATTCGCGATTCCGTGGCGCATCGAGCAGAACAGCGCACGAATATTGGATGCCGTGAAGCCCGACGTTGTGCACTTTCAGTCGCACATCATCACGGGTCGCGGGCTGTCGAATCAGGCAAAGAAGCGCGGCATCCGCATCGTCGGAACCAACCACTTTATGCCCGAGAACATGCTCGACCACGCGCCGATCCCGAAGTTTCTCGAGGCGTGGGCCGTCGGTCTTGCCTGGAAGGCAGCTGCTCGTTCGTTCAACCGCGCCGAGGCCGTAACGACCCCGACGCGCAAGGCTGCAGACTTTCTCGCCGAAGCGACCCACATCAAGGGCATCATCGCGATCTCGTGTGGCATCGACATGTCGAACTACACGCCCAACTTCGAGCCGCGCACCGACAATCTGATTCTCTTCGTCGGCCGCATCACCGGTGAGAAGCAGCTGGACAAGCTCGTTCGCGCTTTCGCTCGTCTCGATACATCGTTGGATGCCAGGCTCGAACTCGTGGGAGGTGGCGACCAGGAGCAGCAGCTGAAGAACCTCGCGGCCTCGCTCGGTGTCGCCGACCGTGTAAAGATCACCGGATACGTCGAGGTCGAGTACCTGCGCGCCGCTCTCACTCGAGCAACAGTCTTCGCGATGCCGTCGATCGCAGAGCTGCAGAGCATTGCAACCATGGAGGCCATGGCCTCAGGGCTTCCCGTCGTCGCGGCGAACGCAATGGCGCTTCCGCACCTCGTGCACGACGGTGACAACGGTTACCTGTTCGAGCCCGGCAACGTCGATGACCTCGCTGCGCGCCTCACCGAGGTACTGACGCTTCCGGAAGACGAGTTGCGCAAGCTCAAGGAGTCGTCGATGAAGATCGTCGAGGCCCACGACATCCAGCGCACCCTCGACACGTTCGAGCAGCTGTACCGCGGTGTGCACATCACGGAAGACTCAGTCGTCGAGCGCCCCCTCGGAAAGCGTGCACGACTGCGTGCGTCGCTCAAGAAGGTTGCGTCGAGCGTGAAGCGCGGCGACGCGGACCCTGTCGACGCTGGTTGAGTAGGCCGCTCGCGGCCGTATCGAAACCTGCGCCCCTCAGCCCCGCTACAGTGTGCTCATGAACAGTGCTCCCTCGGTTCCATTCGTCACGAGTTCCTGGGCACGAGCGGTGGGCCGCCTTGAGCTCGGCCTGCCCGCAGCGTCGTTGCCCCAGCTGGTAGTTGCTGCAGTGTCTCGCGTACCGCAGTTAACACTCGTTGACGTGCAGGCGAACGGTGCGTTGGTGCAGACCGGTGTTTCCGCGTTTTCGTGGGGCGGCAACATCACCCTGCAGTTCAGTGGCACGAGTGAGTCGACCTCTGCCATCGACGCCAAGCTCGTTCCTCACCTGCCGACAAACGTGATCGATTTCGGACAGGCAAGGCGCACAATGACCGAGTTTCTGAATGCAGTGGCGGCCACCATCCCGCGCTAGTGTCTGCAACCCACGACGCGCGCGCTCATGTATCGTAAATCCCGGCGCTTTCGAGCTCCACGGGGCGGTAGCTCAGCTGGTTAGAGCAGCGGACTCATAATCCGTCGGTCACGGGTTCAAGTCCCGTCCGCCCTACATTGTCTGCACGCGGGCGTACTCTGCTTTTTATGAACGACCCCCGCTCTCTTCCGAACATCGGAGCACCGGCCACTCGCGCGCTTGCCGAGGCGGGGATATCGAACCTGGAAGACGTGGAGCGAGCCGGTCTTGAGCAGCTCGCGACCCTGCACGGAGTTGGGCCAAAGGCCATCCGTCTGCTGAAAGCCGAGATTGAAAAGTAGGCGACGCTCACTCGTCGTCTAGGTTTCTTCGGCGCTCCAGCGTGCGAGCTCGTCGATAGCCGTCCGCAGCGCGAGTCCGCGCTCGGTCAGCGCGTAGGCCCGAGTGTTGTGACGGAGGGGCAAGCGGCGCAGCACGCCGGCCGCTTCGAGTTCGCGCAAGCGGGTCGCGAGCATGTTCGTGCCCATTCCGAGATCGCGTTGCAGATCGCCATACCGTTGCGGTCCGTCGAGCAACCGCTCGACGATCAGGAGCGCCCACCGTGCGCCGACAATGTCGAGGGCCGCGGCCAGGTCGCTCACGTGGTCGGTTCGGCGTCTGCCTTCATCCAGAACGGCGAGTAGTGATAGCCGTCGGGGTCATCAAACTGGCGCTGGTACATAAACGGGTAGTCGTCGGTGTCACCGATCCGACCGCCGGCAGCATCGGCGCGCTCGACGAGTTCGTCGACCGCCCCGCGGCTGCCGAGGTCGAACGAAACAGTGACCTTCGAGGGGGTGTTCGGACCACCGATCAACTCTTCGGTGGCGCCGACACTTTCGTACATCTCGCGGCTGCCGAGCATGATGTACTGCTCGGACGCAATCGCGAAACACGACACGTTGTGGTCGGACATCTCGGCGTTGAGAGTCCAGCCGAGGGCGGTGTAGAAGGCGGTCGCGCGCTCGACGCTCTCGACCGGGCAGGTGATGAATAGGCTCATGGGTAGACACTTCCAAAATGAAAGTGGGTTGTCAAGACCCGCGCAACACCGATGTACGGTCGCCTTCCACGGCCGAGCGCGGGGTCACGAACTCGACGACTTCGACCATTCGAGCAGAATCAGAGAAGCCACCGACCAACCGATGTTCTTACACTTGGCGCATGACACCAGACACCTTTAGCCCAGAAGAGAAGAAGGCGATGCGGGAACGCGCCAAGGAACTCAAGGCGGCGGAGGGAAGAGAAGCCGATGCTGCAGCGCAGGTCGAGGCGATAGCGAAGCTGCCCGACGACGAGCGTGAACTCGCCGAGCGTATGCGCGACATGGTCGTCGCCGCGGCGCCTCAGCTCGATGCGAAGACCTACTACGGCTTTCCGGCATGGGCGCGCGACGGCAAGGTCGTCTGCTTCTTTAAGCCGAAGTCGAAGTTCAAGGTGCGGTACTCGACATTCGAGTTCGACACTGCCGCAAGCCTCGACGACGGAGCGGTGTGGGCAACGGCCTTCGCCGTACACAACGAACTGACAAAGGCCGATCTTGCAATGCTCAGCGCGCTCGTCACGAAGGCCGCGGGCTGACAAATGATCATATGAGAGGATGCCTCATGGCATCCTTGCGCTCGGCGCTTCCCGCGCTCCTGATCGTCGTTGGTCTCGCGGGCTGCAGCTCGCCGTCACCCGTGACAACGATCTTCGACGCGCCCAGGACGGCCGACGATGAGCTGCCGGCCGCGACATCCACTATCGAAGGGTTCGTTCCCGAGTCGTCTCGCCTGCTGTGGGAGGGCGTCGAAGCCAGCTACTACGCAGCGCAGGGCGACGGAGACCCCGGAATGGTGATCTGTCTCATCGCGGTTGTCGGCGTCGACGCAGATGCGACGTGTTCCGCGCGTGTGCCGATCAACCGCGTGGGAGATGGTGGCGAAGAGGTCAGCTTCGGTGAAACGGGCCGCGACGGTTGGACAAAACGGGGCGACTACTTCTGGTCGCGCGACTGACAAGTCTGCTACTTTGTGAGCCAGTTTCACAACCCCTTCTTGGGGTGACAGCGCGGGAGTAACGTGTGCGCACACCCGACCGAAAGGGATTCTCATGAGCGCATACGGACTCGCGCGTCGCGCGGGCGGAGCACTGGCCGAAGTTCCCGCGGCTGTGCCCGGCAATCGCGGCGCGGTCGCTCAAGCTGCGGCCAATGGCCCAGGTGTCAAGAGTCCAGCAGGCAGCAAGGGCGAGTTGTTGCTCCTTATTCCGGGGGAGGCCATCACCGCCTTTCTCACGGTCATGGGCGCCGGTTCGTTTTTCAGCGGCACGGTTCAGCTTCAGGCCAATTCGGCCGACCTGCTGGTGGCCGGGGGCTCCGATGGCAGCCTCGTCGGCTGGGCATGGGCCGGCTTAATTGCGGGGCTTCTGGTTGGCGTGGTTTTCACGGTCGTCGGTTTGCGCGACGCGCCAACCAAGTCGACTCCGCTGGCGAAGGCACTTGTGACGATCCTGTCGACAATCGCGTTCATCGCTATCGCTTTGCAGACTCCCGGAAACCCGTTTGCTCTGCAGTTCGGTGTTCCACTTGCTTGGGGAACGGGCGCGGTCGTCATCATCGCTGCTGTCTTCATTCCGCTGCTCAAGAAGCTCAAGATACTTTCGTAACCAGCGCAGGCCGCGCGACGCTCAGTGTGCAACCCTTAGGCATGCAGAGCTTCCTCAGCCGCCTTGTGCCGCTCGCGATAATGCTGAGGGGGTCGAAGCGCAGATTCTCGAGTGCCGAGCTGACTCGCAAGCGGGTTGCGTATCTGCGGACGCATCCCGCGAAGTGGGCGCCACCCAAGAAGATCAACGCACGTGAGCTTCAGCACGATGGATGGCGCGTCTACGAGGTCGGCGACGCGCAAGCCACGGCGACCGCCGTCTACCTGCATGGCGGCGCAAACATTTACGAGATCGATCCGCGGCACTGGGGGCTGATTGCCGAGCTGGCGGCCGCGACATCCACCCAGTTTGTTGTTCCCATCTACCCGCTTGCGCCCGAGGGCACGGCGGCGCCGGTCATCGAGACGGTTGCGAACCTCGTGACGGCGACGGGGGCGACGACGGTGCTCGGGGATTCAGCGGGCGGCGGCATGGCACTTGCGACAGCGATGGTGCTGCGCGATCGCGGTGAGCCACCGGTCAGGGTTGTGATGATTTCGCCGTCGCTCGACCTGACCCTGTCAGACCCGCGTGTGGCCGACGTGGCAAAGACCGACCCTTGGCTCGATATCCCTGGAGCTGCGGCGGCCGCCGAGCTGTACCGCGGCGATCTGCCGCTCACCGACCCGCGCGTGAGCTCGATGTTTGGAGAGCTCGAGGGGCTGGGCGAGCTTGCGATCTTTATCGGAACCCGCGACATGCTGTACCCCGACGCACTGCGATTGCGCGAGAAGGCTGCCGCAGCCGGGCACCCGCTCGAGTATCACGAGGTCGAGCACATGCTTCACGTGTATCCGATTCTGCCGATTGCCGAAGCGAAGGTTGCGCGTCGACAGATTGCCGGCTTTATGACCGTGTGAGGCGCAGGTTCGAGAACCCGAAGCCACCGGGCTCGGGCAGCGCGAGTCGAATCTGCTCGTCGGTGAACATCGTGGCGGGTGCCAGATCGGCGGGCAGCTCGTCGTACGAACCCCACGCCTCAGACACTCCCTCGGCAAGCATCTGCACCTGAGCCGTCGCGATGAGCGGAACCTTCATCGTGAGCTCCGTGACCCGCCCGAGTAGCCGCAGCGCCCAGACCGGCCCGGGCAGCACGACTACGCGACGCCCGACGATTCGCGCCACCCGTCGAACCGCATCGCTGAGCAGCAGCTCTTCCGCGCCGACAACTCTGACGGTTTCGCGGGCGAGTCTTCCGCCAGCCGCCGCGACAATAACGTCGACGAGATCGGCGATCGGCACCGGTCTGATCGGCTTCTCGCGCAGCCCGACGGTTGCGAACAGGGGGAGTGTCTGCACGGTGTGACTCAGGTGGTCGATGAGGTGATCGCCGCGGCCGTAGATCATTCCGGCCTTGAGTATTGTGTAGTCGAGTCCCGAGGCGCGAATCATCTGTTCTGCCTGCCATTTGGTCTCGTGGTACGCCGATCCGGAGCCAGGTCGCGCCCGCAGAAAGCTCAGCATAACGATCTTCGCCACACCTGCCGCCTGGGCCGCGGCGATGACGGCGGCCGTTCCCGCGAGATGAACCCGGGCGTAGGTCTGGTCGCCGATCTCCCTGTTGATGCCGGCGGCGTGAACGACGACCTCGCAGCCCTCGAAGGCTGCGGTCAGGGCCTCGACGTCATCAACGGCGACGCCGGTGCGCCGCGAGATGATCACCGGATCGCTCAGGGCGGCAGCGACGTGGCGCCCGACAAAACCTGTTCCACCCGTGATTGCTATTCGCATGGGACCATTCTAGGTCATGTTCAAAAACTAGCTGAGCTCTCGCATTCCCGCCCCGGCTCCGCGCCGTTCGTAGGTCACGGCGATCACGAGCAGAGCAGCCCCGGCGGTCGCGAGCGTGATCCACCACGGTGTCGAAGAGATGTTGCGTCCGATCTGCACGCTGAACACCAGCAGGTTCTCGATCGGCAGCACGATGATGCCGAGAATGAAGGGGGCAGCGAGCCGGCGCAGCGAGCCAACGAGAATCGCCGCGAGCGCGAGAGCGATGACCAGCACGGCGCGCCAGGTCTGCGGGTCGGTAGCGGTCGCGAGCATCGACGGACCGAGCGTGACAAAGAGCCCGGGCACAAGAAGGTTCCACGAACCGGTAAAGCCGACCGGCCACGACGTGAGTGTCGGGGCAACCTCGCGCGGGCGTCGCATAACGAGCGCTCCGGCAATGAGAAGCGCGACCCCGAGCGGCACCGAGAAGGCCTCGACGCGCAGCCACTCGCGGGTGCTCCACCCCGCGATAGCGACAGCCAGCGCGAGCGAGAAGGTGAACCACACCGGCGGAAGAGATGCGACCCGCCGCACCGAGAACAGCATGAGCCCGAGCAGCGCGATCGAGAGCGCCCAGAGCGTCCACATCGTAAAGAGCTCGACGCGCACTGCGGCAATCGGCCCAACGACGAGAAACACGAGCGCTGGCGCATAGACCCAGCGCGAGGGAGTGGATGCCGCGAGCATACGCCCGGCGACCGCGGCGATCGCCGCCGCAAGTGCGCTCAGCCCGAGTGCCGGAACGATCGCGAACAACTCAACCGATTCGCCCCCGACGCGCAGCGCTGCAATCGCTCCCGAACCGGCGAGTGCAACGACAGCAAAGAGCGTCGAGCGCCGCAAACCGGCAAGCCGCGGCGGTGCGACTCGCGCCAGTCCGAGCAGCAGCGCGCCAGAGCCGAGCAGGGCGACGAGACGCTCGGTCGACGGCGACTCGAGGTACACACCGAGACTCGACACGACCGCGACCGCGAGGCCCGTGCGGTAGAGCCATGCGGCGGGCAGCCCGCGCGCGACGCCAAGCGCGCCGAGCACGGCAGCGCCGAGTGCGGGCGGGAGTATGTAGGCCTCCGGAGCATCGACGGAAGCCATCAGCAGAGACGTCCACAGCGCGCCCGTAAAGGCCACTGCGGCGACGAGCCAGGCGTAGCGACGACCACCGAAGAGCGCGGCGGCGACGGCGCCCAGCCCAACGATGAAGAGCACGGTCAGTGCCGTGGGAAGGCCGGCGGCATCGCGAACAACCGCGAGCAGCACCGCGATCGTTGCGGTGACGAGCGACGAGATCTCGATCCAGTCGCGCGCGGCGATGGCCGCGACATCCGATCGTCCGAGTGCGACGAGCGCCACGCGTATTCGCGACGTCAACGGCAGCACAACCGCAACGATGACTGCGATGATCGGCAGCGTCACCGGCGAGGCGCTCGAGGCCACGTAGTAGGCGCCGACACAGATGACAACGACGGCGGCCGACGGCACAAGAATCGCCGCGGCGGCGGTGCGTACGAAAGTCGTCAGCCCCGGTCGATTGGTGAGCAGAAGGGTGAGTGCGAGCCCGAAGGTCACAGCGGTCGAGACGCCCGTCCAGCCGCGAATGTCGTAGAGCACGGTTGCAACACCAAGCGCAAACGGAACTGTCGTCACAAGCAGCACCGCGTACCAGTAGCGCGCCGGAATGCGTCGCACGAGCGTCGTCGCTATGGCGACACCCGAAGCGACCGCCGAGACGACGCACAGGGCGATGATCGATTCCTCGCCTGCGAGCCCAATGGCCGTGCCGACGATCACGAGCGCGTAGGCATAACCAACACCCGCATGGATGGCGCGTGCGTTCGCCGTGACACTGAGCGACACAACGGCCAGGGCCCCGATCACCGCGATTGACGCGCCGACGACTGTCTGCTGCGAGCTCCACGCAAGCCCGGCCGTGAGTGCGAGCGCAGCATGTGCACCAACGACGAGTGGAGCGCGCGCGATCGGGGGAGCCGACTGCCACCGACGGGCGACGAGCGCGAGTGCCATCGCGAGCACGAGCCCGCCCGCGACCTGCGCGAGGTGGGGGAGCTCGGGCAGTCGGGTGAACACGCCCAACGACACAGCGCCGACCCAGAGTGCGACGGCGAGGGCCGCGGGGCGTGGCGCCGACAGGCGCCAGAGCAGAGCGGAGGCGAGCGCCGTGCCCGCGAGCCCGATCGCGGTGGGAAGTGCGGTTGTCGATCCGAGCATCGGCAGAGCGACGACGGGCAGGCTGGCCATCGCCGGAGCGAGGGTAAAGAACAGCGTCACCGCCCACGCGCCCGACAGCGTTGTGCGCGGTGCCCGGGCCACGGTCAGAAGTGCGAGCGTGGTGGCGGCGGCGGCCGGCACAAGAGCGACTATCCACTCGGAGCTGACCCACTCGAGCGGAACAACAGCGGCAGCCGTCGCGGCGAACACTCCGGCCGCAGCGTGCCAGAAAGTCTCGAGCGCGACGCGAGCGCTCAGCGCCGCGAGGCAGGCGAGAGTGGCGAGAACCA